>ERZ772819.3839-NODE-3839-length-10253-cov-6.535007_pt1 | contig 10253 bp, 8 predicted proteins | sample MGYA00580860_ERZ772819 | MGnify/ENA primary metagenome ERZ772819 (study PRJEB29015, sample SAMEA2737683) | human gut metagenome | biome: human gut; feature: human-associated habitat; material: faeces | place: China | collected 2012 ...
GCCGGTTCCCCAATCTTCTGGTCAACGGCTCCTCCGGCATCGCCGTGGGTATGGCTACCAATATCCCGCCTCATAATCTGCGGGAGGTCATCGGTGCGTGCATCTGTGTGCTGGACAATCCCGACGCCACCTTGGGTGATCTGATGGAGCACGTCCAGGGTCCCGACTTCCCCACCAAGGGCATCATCATGGGCCGGGCCGGGATCCGGGCCGCCTATGCCACCGGCCGGGGCCGGGTGGTGGTTCGGGCACGCCACGAATTCGAGGAATTCGGCAACAACCGCACCCGCATCATCATCACGGAGCTTCCGTATCAGGTGAACAAGCGGATGCTTATCAAGAATATGGCCGACCAGGTGGAGGACAAGCGTCTGGAGGGCATTAGCAACATTCAGGATGAGACGGACCGTAACGGTATGCGCATCGTCATCGAGCTGAAGCGGGACGCCAACCCCCAGGTGGTGCTCAATCGTCTGTTTGCCCAGACCCAGCTGCAAAGCTCCTTTGCCATCAATATGCTGGCCCTGGTCCAGAACCAGTCCCAGCCGAAAATTCTCTCCCTGCGGCACATCATCGACGAGTACCTGGCCTTCCAGGAGGAGATCATCGTCCGCCGCACCAGATACGACCTGAAGAAGGCCCAGGAGCGGGCCCATCTTCTGGAGGGTCTGCTGATTGCCCAGGACAACATTGACGAGGTCATCCATATCATCCGCACCAGCTATGACAATGCCAAGGAGAACCTGATGCAGCGCTTCGGGCTGGACGACGTCCAGGCCCAGGCCATTTTGGATATGCGTCTGAAGGCTTTGCAGGGGCTGGACCGGGAAAAGCTCCAGAACGAGTATCAGGAGCTGGAGGAGAAGATCGCCTATTACCTGCGGGTGCTGGGAGACGAGAACCTGGTGAAGGCCATCCTGAAGGAGGAGCTGCAGGCCATCTCCGACAAGTACGGCGACGACCGCAAGACAGAGATTCAGGACGTGGAGGACGAGATCGACATCGAGGACCTGATCGAGGAGGAGGAGTGCGTCTTTACCCTTACCGCCAACGGGTACATCAAGCGCACCCCCGTCAGCGAGTATGCGGCCCAGAGTAAGGGCGGCATGGGCAAGAAGGGCATCACCACCCGGGACGAGGACACCGTGGTGGACGTGTTCACCGCCTCCACCCATGACTATATTCTGTTCTTTACCGACACCGGCAAGGTGTATAAGAAGAAGGGCTATCTGATTCCCGAAAGCGGCAAGGCCGCCAAGGGCACCAACATCGTGAACATCCTGCAGGTGGAGACCGGCGAGCGGGTCCAGGCTATGCTGCACTTCCGGGAAACCGGCGACGACCAGTTGTATTTGTTCATGACCACCCGGAACGGCACCGTAAAGCGCCTGGAGGTATCGGCCCTGAAGAACCTCCGCAACAACGGCATCCGGGCCCTGACCCTGGACGAGGGCGACCGGCTCATCGACGTGTTGGAGACCCACGGCAGCGACCGGATCCTCATCGCCACCCACGACGGCCAGGCCGTCTGCTTCGACGAGACCGACGTCCGGGCCATGGGCCGCACGGCCGTGGGCGTCCGGGGCATCCGCCTGCGGGAGGGCGACTATGTGGTGGGCGCCGCCTTGGCCCAGCCCGGCAAGACGGTGCTGTCCATTACAGAGCGGGGCTTCGGCAAGCGCACCCCGGTGGAGGAATACCGCATCACCGCCCGGGGCGGCCTGGGCATCCGCAACTATATGGTCACGGAGAAAACCGGTCCCATCGTGGGCATCAAAGTGGTGGACGGCGCCGAGGACCTGCTGCTGGTGACCCAGGCGGGCATCCTCATCCGCACGGCGGTGGAGAATATCCGTATTGCCGGCCGCGCCACCCAGGGCGTCATCGTCATGCGCTTCAAGGAGGAGGGCGACCGCGTCATCTCCATGGCCCTGACGGACCGGGAGCAGGACGCCGAAAAGGAGCCGAGCCATGAGTAAGAAAAAGGAGATGTACGCCCCCCTGACCCGGTGGCAGTATTTCACCAAGACGCTGTATCATGACCCCAGCAAGACCCAGGAATTTGAATATGACGGCGTGATCTATCTGAAAAGCCAGGAGCTGCAGGATATCGAGGAGCGCAATGCACGGGTGAACTGGGTGCTTTTGCTGGTTCTGTGCGCCATGTTCCTGACGGCCATCAAGTGGCAGAACATCGTGGTCATCGCCGTGGGCATGGTGGTCATCGTGGCGGGGGAGCTGTTCCGCATGAGCCGCCTGCCCAAGGATATCAAGGCCCACCTGACGGATTCCGGACGGAGGAAGCTGTGACGGAGATGAAGATCATCGCCCGCATTCGCACGGAGCTGCCAGAGAAGTTCGGCGTGCCCCGGCAAAGCGGGCTGGTGCCCCAGCTGCGGGGCCGGGTGATCTTTGAGCCGGGGTACCGGAATCCGGACGCTGTTCGGGGGCTGGAGGACTTCTCCCATATCTGGCTGATCTGGCAGTTTTCCCGGGCGGTGCGGGAGGGCTGGTCCCCAACGGTGCGGCCCCCCAGGCTGGGGGGCAACCGCCGCATGGGGGTGTTCGCCACCCGCTCCCCCTTCCGGCCCAACGCCCTGGGGCTATCCTCCGTGCGGCTGGACCGGGTGGAGCTGGACCCGGCCCTGGGGCCGGTGCTCCATGTGTCCGGGGCGGACCTGATGGACGGGACGCCGATCTTTGACATCAAGCCGTATCTCCCCTATACCGACAGCCACCCCCAGGCCACCGGCGGCTTCACCGACGGTCTGGCCCATGCGCCGCTGACGGTAGAGTGCTCCTCTGCCCTGCTGGAGCATATCCCGGCGGACAGCCGGGAGGGACTTCTGGGAGTGATGGCCGGGGATCCCCGGCCCCGGTATCAGGAGGACCCCCAGCGGATATACGGCCTGTCCTTCGCCGGGCACAACGTGAAATTCACCGTGGACGGAGACCGTCTCACCGTGATCGCGGTGGAATAACAGGATGATTCTATGAAAACAGTTACGATCTATACCGACGGCGCGTGCTCCGGCAACCCCGGCCCCGGGGGCTGGGGGGCCATCCTGGAGTGGAACGGCGTGGAAAAGGAGCTGTCCGGCGGCGCGGCGGACACCACCAACAACCGCATGGAGCTTACCGGCGTCATCCGGGCCCTGTCCTGCCTGAAGGAGCCCTGCGTGGTGGAGCTGTACTCCGACTCCAAATACGTCATCGACGCCCTGTCCAAGGGCTGGGTGTACGGCTGGAAGAAAAAGGGCTGGATCAAAAGCGACAAGAAGCCCGCCCTGAACGTGGACCTGTGGCAGGAGCTGCTGCCCCTGGTCGCCCGGCATGAGGTGCACTATCACTGGGTCAAGGGCCACGCCTCCAACGAGAAAAACAACCGCTGCGACCAGCTGGCGGTGGCGGAGAGTAAGAAATTCTGAAAAAATCTGCGATGTTCACAAAAAGTTCACGCGGATTTCATGATTTCGCCATGTTTACAAGGTATTCTTTTACCTGTACAAAGGAACCATTCCTTATGTGATTTTCTCTCTCTCCTAACAAACACACAGAAAACTCCCTCTGCCGCTGGCGGAGGGAGTTTTCTGTTGGAAAACAATTCCGGTGCCGAAGCACCGGAATTGTTTTGCGGTCAATTTTACCGGGTCAGGAAGAACATCAGGGCGAACAGGATGCTGATGATCCAGGTGCCCACATTGATCTCCTTGATCTTGCCGGTGAAGATCTTCACGAAAACGTAGGAGATCAGGCCGAAGGCAATACCGTAGGAAATGTTGTAGGTCAGGGGCATGAAGGCCACGGTGACAAAGCCGGTGACGGCGGCGGCGGGATCGTCCCAGTTGATGTTGCGGACGTTGGACATCATCAGAACGCCCACATAGATCAGGGCCGCGGCGCAGGCATAGGTGGGGATCAGCTGAGCCACCGGGGACAGGAACATGGCGATGAAGAACATCACGGCCGTGGCCATGGAGGCCAGACCGGTGCGACCGCCCTCGGCCACACCGGCGGAGGACTCCACGAAGGTGGTGACGGTGGAGGTGCCGCAGACGGCGCCGGCACAGGTAGCGCAGGCATCGGCCAGCATGGCGCGGTCCATGTTGGGGACGTTGCCGTCCTTATCCAGCATATTGCCGGCGGAGCAGGCGCCATACAGGGTGCCCAGAGTGTCGAACATATCCACCATGCAGAAGGCCAGCATCGTGGTCAGCAGCATCACCACGAAAGCGCCGGTGCCGTTGGCGGCAATGAAGGCGGAGAAGTCGAAGCCGGACTTGAACACCGCGGCGAAGGCCTGGGTGCCGAAATCACGGAAAGCGCCGAAGAAGTCGGAGGTCAGGTTGGGAGCCACGGCGGAGGCATAGAAGCCGGGAACGGTGATCAGGCCGATGGCATAGTACAGCACGGCAGCGCCCAGAATGCCCCACAGCACCGCGCCGCGGACCTTCTTCTTGCTCATGGCACCGATGGCGAACACGGCGATCAGGGTGATGAGCATGGGGAAGATGGTGGCCCAGGTCTGCTCGCCGGTGAACACGTTGAAGGAGTGCAGATTCACGCAGGTAGAGGCGTCGTTGACCACGATGCCGGCGTTCTGCAGGCCGATGAAGGCGATGAACAGGCCGATACCGGCGGAGATGGCCACCTTGACCTCGTGGGGAATGGAGTCGAAGATGATCTTGCGCAGACCGGTAACGGTCAGCAGCACGAAGATGATGCCGTCGAACAGCACCAGCACCAGGGCGTTGGCATAGCTCAGGCCCAGGCCCACACACACGGTGTAGACGAAATAGGCGTTGAGGCCCATGCCGGAGGCCTGCGCCAGCGGCAGGTTAGACAGCAGGCCGATGAGCAGGGTGCCCACCACGGCGGAAATGGCGGTGGCCACGTAAATGGCCCCGTAGCTGACGCCCAGCACGTCTGTGCCGTCGCCAAAGGGGTTTGAGAACATACCGGCGTTGACCATCAGAATGTAAGCCATAGCCATGAAGGTGGTGATACCAGCCATGATCTCCGTCCGGACGGTGGAGCCCTTTTCGGTTACATGGAAGAAACGATCCATAAACTCTCTCCTTTTCTGAATTGTTTTCCACTGCGCCTTCTGGGCGCAGCAACTTAATTCTACCATTATGTACCTTTTCCCGCAACCCCTGTTTCGACAAAAGCTCCCCGCTTCTGCAAAATTTGTAACAGTTGCCGGGAAATGAGTCGGTTTTTTTGTGGAAACAGCAAGATAAAGCATTGCCTTGAACGCACCGCAAAATTCTGCTGTTCGATGAATCGAATTTTCTTGCTTTTTGGGGAATTTCTGTTATACTGAGCTTGTAACGAGTGTATATTGTTACAGAGAGAATAAGAGAAAAAGGAGAACAAATTATGCTTTTGGAAATTATCGGAGCGATTTTGTCCATGGTGGGTTCCTGGATGATCTTCAAGAAGATGGGCCGCCAGGGCTGGGAGGGCATCGTGCCCATCTACAGCACCTATGTTCTGTGCAAGGTGCTGTACGGCAACGGCTGGAAGTTCCTGCTGCTGCTGATCCCCTTCTACAACATCTATTTCGCCATCAAGATGATGGTGGACCTGGCCAAGGCCTTCAACCAGGGTGTGGGCTTTGCCATCGGTCTGCTGCTGCTGCCCTTCGTGTTCAACCTGATTCTGGCCTTTGGCGGGGCTCAGTATATGGACGGCAGCTTTGCCAATACCCAGCCTGACATGGTGGAGGACGTGGTCAACAAGGCCAGGGATGCCGTGTCCGGCGACCAGAACGACCGGTAAATATCAAAAAGCTCCGGCCCGGCCGGAGCTTTTTGACGCTTGATCGCATAAAAAGGGGAGAGACTTGCAGCCTCTCCCCTTTTTATGCGATTCCTTACTTCCCGAAGTACCGGTTCAGCAGACCCTCAAAGGCCTTGCCGTGTCTCGCCTCGTCCCGGGCCATCTCGTGGACGGTGTCGTGGATGGCGTCCAGGTTGTACTTCTTGGCCAGCTTGGCCAGCTCGAACTTACCGGCGGTGGCGCCGTTCTCGGCGTCCACGCGCATCTGCAGGTTCTTCTTGGTGGAGTCGGTGACTACCTCGCCCAGCAGCTCGGCGAACTTGGCAGCGTGCTCGGCCTCCTCCAGGCCGGCCTTCTCCCAGTACATACCGATCTCGGGATAGCCTTCGCGATGGGCCACACGGGCCATAGCCAGGTACATACCCACCTCGCTGCACTCGCCCTCGAAGTTGGCGCGCAGACCGGCAATGATCTCCTCGCGGACCTCGGCAGGAACGTCCTCGCCGAACACCTTGCCTACGCCTACCACGTGCTCGGCAGCCCAGGTTTTCTCCTCGGCCTGCAGGGTGAACTTCTCACCGCTGACGTGGCACACCGGGCACTCGGCCGGGGGATTCTCGCCTTCATGAACGTAACCGCAAACAGGACAGACCCACTTTTTCATAGTAAATTTCCTCCATTTTATTCAGCATTTATTGGTTTTGGGAACCGCTGGCTCCCTCATTGACTGAATGCAGTATAACACGGATGGAGCCGTTCTATAAGTTGCAATTGCAACAAACGGTAAAATTTTCCCGAAAGATTTTTACTCCTGGGGAGGATCGCTCTCCAGCAGCGTCTTGGCGCTGGCCGCCAGGCCCGCCAGACCCTGGATTTCGCTGGGGATGATGATCTTGGTGGCCTTGCCGTCGGCCATTTTCTGCAGGGCCTCCAGGCTCTTGAGCTTGATGACCTGGTCGTTGGGGGCATTTTCGTTGAGCATCCGCATGGCGTCGGCCAGGGCCTGCTGCACCTTCATGATGGAGGTGGCCTCGGCCTCGGCGGCCATGATCCGGGCCTGCTTGGCGGCGTCGGCCTTCAGAATGGCGGACTGCTTCTCGCCTTCAGCCACCAGGATCTTGCTGGCCTTTTCGCCCTCGGCCTGCAGGATGGACTCCCGGCGTTCCCGCTCGGCCTTCATCTGCTTCTCCATGGCGTTCTGAATCTCCCGGGGCGGTAGAATGTTCTTCAGCTCCACCCGGTTGACCTTGATGCCCCAGGGGTCCGTGGCCTCATCCAGGATGGCCCGCATCTTGGCGTTGATGGTGTCGCGGGAGGTCAGGCTCTGGTCCAGCTCCAACTCGCCGATGATGTTGCGCAGGGTGGTGGCGGTGAGGTTCTCAATGGCGTTCATGGGATACTCCACGCCGTAGGTATACAGCTTGGGGTCGGTGATCTGGAAATAGATCACGGTGTCGATCTGCATGGTGACGTTGTCCTTGGTGATCACCGGCTGGGGGTCGAAGTCCGCTACCTGCTCCTTCAGGCTGACCTTCTTCACCACCCGCTCGATGAACGGGACCTTCAGATGCAGGCCCACGCCCCACACGGAGTGGAAAGCGCCCAGCCGCTCCACCACATAGGCCTTGGACTGCTGCACCACATAGATGTTCCGGACGATAACGATCAGCACCAGCACCACCAGAATGGCGATGGCCACTGCGCCGGGGATAGAGATGTTGCTTGGCATGTGATTTTCCTCCTGTTTTTAATATAAGTAGTGTTTACGGACTTACACGGGTTCCACGAACAGGCGCACGCCCTCCATGCGGACGATCTTCACCTGCGCGTTGCGGGGGATGGGCTGGCCGCTTTCGCTGCGGGCGGTCCAGGTCATGCCGCCCACATACACCGCCCCGGTGGGCACGGCGTTGTCGATGTTCTCCGTGACCCGGGCGGTCTGGCCCAGCACGCGGTCGGCGTTGGTGGCGGTAACGTCCTTGTGCAGCAGCTTCTTCACCAGGGGCCGGGTGGCCGCCAGGCACACGATGGACACCACGAAGAACAGGGCCAGCTGCAGCCAGATGGGACCGCCGCAGATGGCGGCAATCAGCCCCGCCACGGAGCCGACTACGAACCAGATGGACGTCAGCCCCACGGTGATGGCTTCCACCACGCCGAAGATCACCATGGCGGCGATCCAGATCAGCGTCATCATATCGGTGCTTCCTCCTTTCAGACACAGCCCAAGCACCAGGGCCAGAGCCAGGGTTACGGCCACTGCGCCGATGCCCAGCCACTTCTCCCGGGGGGCCAGATTGGCGAAAAACGCGGACAGCGCCGTTTTCAGGGTTTTCTCCGGCAGCGGGGCCTTGGGCACGTCCTGCACCGGAGCCTCCCGGGGCACCTCCTGGGAAAACAGCTCATCCAGGGACACCTGATACCGGTTGCAGATATAGAGGATCTTCTCAATCTCCGGATATCCCCGGCAGGACTCCCATTTGCTGACCGCCTGCCGGGACACCTTCAGCTCCGCTGCGAACTGCTCCTGAGTCAGTCCCGCCCGGCGGCGTACCTCCTGTAACCGTTCTCCAAAGGCCATGGCCCCGTCCCTCCGTTTCTCACTGGCCCCATCCTACCGGAAACGGGCCGCTTTGTCTACCAACCTCCGTTTGCACCCGGGAAAAAACTGGAATTTTCTGCGCAACCTCAGGTTGTCATGGTTTTAGTATACTATATTTTCGCCTCCCGCGCCACAACATTTTGAAAAAATACACGTTTTTTACAGAGCTGCCTGTTTTCCTTGACAAATACCGTCTTCCCTTGTATACTGTAGCCATCTGAACAGAAAGGTGGTGCCCAGCATGAAGAACAATACCGTCATTATCGTGTCGGGGACCATCGTGCACCTGTAACGCGCCTGCCAGAAGATAGGGCGGGCCCCTTGCGGCTGTGTCGGCGTCCTCGGAAGGAGGGCGCTTTTTTCGTGCCCGGAATTTGGAAAAGAGAGAAGAATGAGAGAGGAAGTGTTTTTGCCTTCATGGAAACCACCCGAAAATTATCCCGGCGGGAGAAACTGTCTCTCATCGGGAAATATCTGCGCCCCTGCTGGGGGCACTTTGCGGCGGCGCTGCTGTGCGCGTGCCTGGCCATGGTGTTCAACGCCCTGACGCCCCAGATCATCCGCCTGACCGTGGACTCCATCCTGGGGCCCGAAACGCCCAAATTGCCCGGGTTCCTGATGTCCTGGCTGAACTGGGCGGCTCTGGAGGCCCAGCCCCTGCGGGCCCTGTGGTGGGCCGCTGCCGCCGTCCTGCTGACGGCCCTGCTGCGGGGCGTGTGCAGCTATGGCCAGCGGCTCCAGCTGGCCCGGGGCTCCGAGAGCTACGTCAAGGGCATCCGGGACGATCTGTACCGCCACATTCAGTATCTGCCCTTCGCCTGGCACAAAAATAACCCCACCGGCGACATCATCCAGCGCTGCACCTCCGACGTGGATGTGATCCGCCAGTTCGTGTGCAACCAGCTGGTGGAGGTGGTGCGCACGGTGTTCCTGATCGTGCTGTACCTGTGCATCATGTTCACCATGAACCTGCGCCTGTCCCTGATCTCGGCGCTGTTTATCCCCATTGTGGGCCTGTCCTCCGGTGTGTTCTACAAGAAGATCTCCGGCCGGTTCCAGGCCGCCGACGAGGCGGAGGGCGACCTGACCACCTGCGCCCAGGAGAACCTCACCGCCGTCCGGGTGGTCCGGGCCTTCGGCCGGGAGCGGTATGAGGAGGAGAAGTTCAACGGGAAAAATCAGCGCTTCTCCCAGCTGTGGATCAGACTGGGAAAGCTCCTGTCCGTATACTGGGCCTCCGGCACCCTGCTGACCTGCCTGCAGGTGATGGTCATCGTGGTGGCCGGCGCCTGCGAATGCGTGGCCGGGCGGATGACCCTGGGCTCCTTTGTGGCCTTCGTCACCTATAACGAGGCCCTGGCCTGGCCCGTTCGTTCCCTGGGCCGGGTGCTGTCCGATATGAGCAAGGCCGGGGTGTCCATGGACCGCGTGGGCTATATCCTCAACGCCCGGGAGGAGCGGGACCTGCCCGACGCCGTGGACGCCGTAAACGGCGACATCGTCTTTGACCACGTCAGCTTTGCCTACGACGGCCAGCCGGTGCTGGAGGACGTGTCCTTCACCATCCACCAAGGGGAGACCTTCGCCATCCTGGGGGGCACCGGCTCCGGCAAGAGCACCCTGGTGCACCTGCTGGACCGGCTGTATGACCTGCCGGAGGGCGGCGGCTCCATCACCATCGGCGGGGTGGACATCCGCCGCATGAAGCAGGAATCCCTGCGCCGCCAGATCGGCCTGGTGCTCCAGGAGCCTTTCCTGTTCTCCCAGACCGTGGGGGAAAACATCTGCGCCGTGCGGCCGGACGCCGGGGACGAGGCCATGCGCCGGGCCGCCGCCGTGGCCTGCGTCGTCTATGTGGATATATTAC
>ERZ772819.3840-NODE-3840-length-10252-cov-4.808865_pt1 | contig 10252 bp, 5 predicted proteins | sample MGYA00580860_ERZ772819 | MGnify/ENA primary metagenome ERZ772819 (study PRJEB29015, sample SAMEA2737683) | human gut metagenome | biome: human gut; feature: human-associated habitat; material: faeces | place: China | collected 2012 ...
AAACCTTCCAGAAATTCTCTGATCCTGTCTATAAATATATCAATGAAACAGTATCTCGTGTACCTATCAGTGACTGGCACCACACAGACAGTGGAAAATGGGTGGGCTTCAGAGCCCGTTCGGTGATCGGAGGATACTGGATGAAGGTATTAATGGATAAAGTTCAAAACAATCAATAATTTAAATCTAGTGTATTATGAAATGTAAAACTATGAAACATGGGAACATAGGGCTACAATGCATGATGTTGGTATTCATTTTGGCAGTCTGTTTTAGTAGCTGCAAAGATAGCAAAGACGATACATCAGCGCCTTATGATCCGAATCTGCCAGTAGAAGTGACGGATTTCACACCTAAATCGGGAGGTGGAAAGAAGAAAATGATAATCTATGGTAGCAACTTTGGAATAGATTGTTCTATTATTTCTGTTAAGGTAGGTGGTAAAGAAGCCATTGTCATTAGTTCTAAAGGTACCAGTATCTACTGCTCCACGCCGGAGAGCTGTTTCGAAGGAACTGTAGAAATAAAGATAGGTGAACAAACTGTGATAGCATCTGAAAAATATCAGTACGAACCACAAATGGTAGTAACAGACTTATGTGGTGATGTAGATGAACTGGGAGAGGGAAATATTGTAGACACTGGTCCGTTTGACGATTGTGGAAAGATAGACTATCCTTTTTGGTTTTCTTTTGATCCCCAACATTCTAATATTCTTTATTTGTCTCAAAATAAAGGAAATCTGAGAGTGTTAGATTTGGAAAAGGAAATGATCTATACTAAGGAACTAAATAATATCAACCGTGCAACTACTATTACATGGACTAATGATGGTGATATGATATTGGCTGCTCCCCAGAATGGTGGTGCTAAGAATAGAAACAATATTATTTTAAAGCGTGGAAGCAGTACAGACGGACAAGATTTCAAAGAGTCTAGTTGGGTCGCTTTGGCGCGTGGTAATGCTTGTAACGGGTCTATGGTGCTTCCACAAACGGGAGAACTTTACTTCAATCATCGTGCAACAGGCAATGTGTACAGATATAATTTTGAAGAAAACGGCTATAATAACAATCCGGAAGTTCCTGGTGGAGCAGGGTTGAATGACTTTTTGGCATTTAGTGTACCTAATCAGACGGTTGACTTTAGTATGGTTCCTCATCCAACAGGTAAATATGTTTATATCATCATGCATGAATCGCATTATATACTTCGTTCCAATTATGATGAGGAGACTAAAAAACTGGTAACTCCATATATTGTGTGCGGACAATCCGGTCAGGCTGATTATAAGGATCTTGTAGGTATCAATGCACGCATCAATAAACCAGGTCAAGGTGTTTTCGTATTTAACGAGGAGTATAAGGCTGCTAATAAGGATGATTGGTATGACTTCTATTTCGCAGATAAAGAGAATCATTGTATTCGAATATTGACTCCGGATGGGGTGGTTTCTACGTTTGCCGGACGCGGTTCTGCCTCTGCAAGTAGCTATAAATGGGGTAAGCAAAATGGAGAAGTACGTGAGAGAGCTCGCTTTAATCAACCGGTAGCTTTGGCTTACGATGAGGTAACAAAGACTTTCTATGTGGGTGATTCGGGAAATTATAAGATCCGGAAGATTGCTATAGAACAGGCATCTGACGATTTAGTTGGAGAAGAATCTAATGACAATCAGGACCAAGAAAATCAATAAAAAGAAGAACACATGAGAATAAAAGAATTTATTACGATTTGTCTGTTATTAGTCTCTGTTTCCCTTTTTGCTCAAGAGAAGACTATTGAGGTAACGGGAGTTGTGACAGATATGAATAAAGAACCATTGGTTGGTGTCAATGTAACAGTGAAAGACAAACCTGGTTTAGGAGCGATAACAGATATCAACGGACGTTACAAGATAAACATAGAGGAATTTTCTCGTTTGGTATTTTCGTATATTGGTTTTGATACACAAGAAATATTGGTGAAGCACCAAAATCTGGTCAATGTGTCAATGAAAGAATCGGAGGCTAGAGAAATTGATGAAGTAGTAATTACGGGAACGGGTGCGCAGAAGAAATTGACTGTGACTGGTGCAGTGACGAATGTAGATGTAGAGGTGCTGAAATCAAATCCTACGGCGAATCTTTCTAATGCATTGGCCGGAAATGTATCAGGTGTCCTTGCCATGCAAACTTCCGGACAACCGGGTGTGAATACTTCTGAATTCTGGATTCGAGGTATATCCACTTTTGGTGCTAATAGCTCCGCATTAGTATTAGTTGATGGTTTTGAACGCGATTTAGATGAAATCAATATTGAGGATATTGAGTCTTTTACTGTATTGAAGGATGCTTCTACAACCGCGATTTATGGTTCTCGTGGCGCAAATGGTGTAGTGTTGATTACTACCAAGCATGGTAAAGAAGGTAAGATTAAGATTAATGCTAAAGTGGAGACTTCTTATAATGCGCGTACCATCACACCGGAATTTGCAGATGGTTACAGTTATGCCATGCTGATGAATGAAGCATGTATAACTCGTAATCAAGAGAGAATTTATCAGAATGACGAAATGGAAATTCTGCGATTGGGACTTGACCCGGATTTATATCCGAATGTAGACTGGATGGATGTCCTGTTGAAAGATGGAGCTATGACTTATCGTGCTAATCTGAATATGAGTGGCGGAGGTAGCACGGCGCGTTATTTTGTATCGCTTAGTTATGTGAATGAAGAGGGAATGTACAAAACAGACGAGTCCATGCGTAAGGATTACAATACCAATCCTAGCAGTCAGCGTTGGAATTACCGTTTGAATACGGATATTGATGTAACGAAGACTACTCTTGTAAAAGTAGGCGTATCCGGTTCATTAAAGAAGCGTAATGCACCGGGGCAGGGCTCTAACGTATGGACTTCATTGATGGGGCAGAGTCCAATCAGTATTCCTGTGATGTATTCTAATGGTTACATTCCTGCACACGGGAAAGAAGATAATCGCAATAATCCTTGGGTACTTGCTACACAGAGTGGTTATAAAGAAATCTGGAATAATAAAATTCAGACCAATATTTCTTTGGAACAAAAGTTGGATTTTATCACTAAAGGCCTGCGTTTTGAAGGACGTTTCGGGTTCGACACGAATAATCAGAGTGAAATAAACCGGATAAGAATGCCGGAAACATGGCGTGCCCAAAGAGATCGCAATGATGAGGGAAAGGTGATCTTCAACCAACAAAGTGCCGAAAAACCGATGGAGCAAACCAGTGCCTCTACTGGTGAACGCCGTGAATTCCTGGAAGCATTTTTACAATATAACCGTGCATTTCACGCGCATCATTTGAGTGGAACATTGAAATATAGTCAGGATGCTTATCGGACAACAGTTGATATTGGAACGGATGTAAAGAATGGGATTGCCAAACGTCACATGGGATTGGCCGGTCGGGTAAGTTACAACTGGAACTATCGCTATTTTGCTGACTTTAACTTTGGCTATAATGGTTCGGAAAATTTTGCTGATGGACATCGTTTCGGCTTTTTCCCTGCGTTTTCTCTCGCTTGGAATATAGCAGAAGAAACGTTTATAAAGAAACATCTGAAATGGATGAATATGTTCAAGTTACGTTATTCCTATGGCAAAGTGGGTAGCGATAAGCTTAAAATAGGTGATACAACATATCGTTTTCCCTATTTGTACACAATCAAGGATGATGGAAATGGCTGGACTTGGAGTGATTACGGTTCTCCGGACAATGTGTATACAGGAATGCAGTATACGCAGCTGGCCTCCAACAATGTCACTTGGGAAATTGCGACCAAGCACGATGCAGGTGTGGATTTATCCTTATTCAATGACAAGTTTACGGCTACTGTAGATTATTTCCATGAACAGCGTGATGGTATCTATATGGAACGTAATTATCTACCTGGCATTGTGGGTGTAAATACTTATCCAAAAGCGAATGTGGGAAGTGTGCGGTCGAAAGGTTTTGACGGTAATTTTGCTTACAAGCAGAAAATAGGTAAAGTCAATCTGACTGTACGTGGTAACTTTACTTACAGTAAGAATGAGATTCTGGAGAAAGACGAAGAAAATGCAGTTTATCCCTATCAAAAGGAGGCTGGTTACAGGGTTAATCAGGCGAAGGGATTAATTGCTTTGGGATTGTTTAAAGATTATGATGATATACGCAATAGCCCGCAGCAAACTAACTGGGGGAAGGTGCAACCGGGTGACATTAAATATAAAGATGTCAATGGAGACGGAATTATTAATGGCAGTGATGAGGTAGCTATTGGTGCAACAACGAAGCCTAACTTGATTTATGGTTTTGGTATTTCTGCACAGTGGAAAGGCTTCGACTTCAATGCACACTTCCAAGGAGCAGGCAAGTCTTCGTTCTTCATTAATGGCCCTACCGTATATGCCTTTAATGGTAGTCAGTGGGGAAATGTCCTGACGAATTTGGTGAAAGACCGCTATGTCGATGCGGAGACAGCTGCCACATTGGGTATTCCGGCTAATGAAAATCCTAATGCTTCGTATCCCCGGCTTAGTTATGGAGGGAACGATAATAACTATAGAGCTTCTACTTACTGGCTCAGGGATGGTTCTTATTTACGCTTGAAAACATTGGAAGTGGGTTATACATTACCGAAATCGATTGTGAACAAGATACGGTTTAACAAGATACGTGTCTTTTTCATTGGTACCAACATCTTGACGTTTGCTAAATTTAAAGAATGGGACCCGGAAATGGGAAGTTCTAACGGAGAAAAATATCCGCTTGCTAAGACATTTACTTTGGGATTAACTGTGAATATCTAATTAAATGCATGAAAAATGAGAAAGATATATAAACTGTATATTGGTATTATATTGAGTGTAATTGCCGTTGCTTGTTCGGATAACCTCGACTCAGATAAATATTTTAAAGACCGCCGGTCTTTGGAGGATGTTTTTACCGACAAGGAATCTACGGAAGAATGGTTAGCACATGCCTATTCCTTTTTAGGCGGATACAATTTGGAAGTGTCTAACATGCTTAATACAATCACTAACTTTGCCGATGACATTTACTTCGGTGGTAATAGTCTCGATGCGTATAAGACGTTCAAGACCGGTACTTATGATGAGAGTTACCGTCATTCGTGGGGCGATAGTTATAAAGGTATTCGTCAAGCATCTATCTTCATCCAAAATATTGATATGAATACGAAGTATACGGAAGAAGAGAGAGCTGATATGAAAGCGCAGGCACGTTTTGTTCGTGCTTACTATTATTGGTTGTTACTTCGCAAATATGGTCCTGTACCTTTATTACCAGATGAGGGGCTTGACTATACTTCCGATTATGATGATTTGGCAATTCAACGTAGTTCGTATGATGAATGTGTGGAATATATTGAATCGGAGATGCGTCTGGCAGCCAAGGATTTGCCTCTGACCCGAGCCATTAATCAGGTGGCGCGTCCCACACGGGGAGCAGCATTGGCGGCTCGTGCCAGAGCATTGATATATTCAGCGAGTCCTATCAATAATCCCCGTCCGGGAGATCCGGATAAGTTCTCGGATTTGGTAGACTATGAAGGAAATTGTCTGATGTCCCAGGAATACAATGAATATAAGTGGGCAAGAGCAGCAGCTGCGGCAAGAGATGTGATGGAACTTCCCGGTGAGAACAACGGTCATCGTTATGAACTCTACCACAAAAAGGCAACTAACATTGCTGAACCCGGATATCCTGCTACCATTACCCCTTATCAGGATGGTGACTTCTCGACAAAGACATGGAACGAAGGTGGCTATAGCGATATAGATCCTTACGAATCCTACCGGGCAGTTTTCAATGGTTCGTTAGCGATGTATCAGAACCCGGAGTTGATTTTCAGCCGTGGGCGTAATCAAGGGGTCAATAGTATTGCTGAAATGGTGAAACTTCAAATGCCGAAAACTTTGGGTGGAGGAAATAATGCTTATGGTATGACACAAAAGATGTGTGATGCTTATTATATGGCAAACGGAGACGAATTCAGTAGAGAACATTTTAAAGAAGAATATCCTTCCGGTACACGTTTTGTTACCAAAAAGGAAGTTGAGGCAGGCACATATCCTCAAATAAAGGAAGGCGTATATAAGGAATATGCGGATAGAGAACCGCGTTTCTATGCATCCGTTTCGTTCAATGGCTGCGTATGGGCTTTGCTGAAAAATGCAGAGACAACAGATTATAAGAATGACGTTGAGAAACAAGTTAACTATTATTACGGTATCAATACTGACGGTTTCTCTGGTACCGGTGTCTATTTACGATCCGGGATCGGTATCATGAAATATGTGCATCCGGACGATACAAATCGTAAGGAAATCAAAGCGAAAGCAGAACCTGCCATCCGCTTTGCCGAGATTCTGTTGATTTATGCCGAAGCGTTGAATGAACTGGAAGATGGATCTTCGTACGACATTCCATCGTGGGATGGATCTACCAGTTATTCCGTCAAACGTGATGTTGATGAAATGAAAAAAGGCATCAGACAAGTACGTCGCCGTGCGGGTGTACCCGATTATACAATGCCAGAGTACCAGGATCGGGATGTATTCCGCAAGAAACTGAAACGTGAACGTCAGATTGAACTCATGGCCGAAGGGCAGCGTTATTTTGATTTGCGTAGATGGAAAGATGCAGAAGTGGAAGAGTCCAAGAAAAACTACGGATGTAATTTCTATATGTCGGATGTAGAAGAGCAGAGAGAACAATTCTATACTCCGATTGAAATTGCAGACTTACCTACTGCCTTCTCACGTAAACTCTATTTCTGGCCTATCAGCCACGATGAGTTGAAACGTAATAAACGGTTGACGCAGAACCCGGGATGGACATACAATGATTAATCTCCTAATAAGAATATGATATGAAGAATATATATATTTATTTAAGTTTATTGGCTGTCATCGTCTTGGGAACCGCTTGTAATAATGAGTGGGAAGATGAGCAGTATGAACAATACGTATCTTTCAAAGCGCCTATCGCTTCAGGAAGCGATGGTGTTACTACCATCTACGTTAGGTATAAGGACAATGGAAAAGTGACCTATCAGCTACCTATCATTGTCAGTGGCTCTACAGTGAATAGCCAAGACAGAGATATACATATAGCAGTAGATAAGGATACGCTGAAAACACTGAATATCGAACGTTTTAGTCTTTATCGTCCGGAATTATGGTATACGGAAATGGAGGAAGACAAATATGAATTTCCAGAAACAGTACATATTCCTGCCGGTTCGTGCGTAGAACTATTAAATATAGATTTCAATTTGCAAGACATTGATATGTTGGAAAAATGGGTTTTACCGTTGACCATTGTTGATGATGGATCCTATGCTTATCAAAGTCATCCGCGCAAGAACTATGCAAAAGCTTTGTTGAAGGTAGTACCTTTTAATAATTATTCCGGTTCGTACACGGCTTCTTCCATGAAAGTGTACACTTAATAAATGGTAAGCCTGATACGAATGCAAGAACGACGGACAAGCGTACAGGATATGTGGTAGATAACAATTCCATATTCTTTTATGCCGGTTTGATTAATGAGGATATGGATAAGGATATGCGTAAGAAATACAAAATTAATGTGCACTTCAAAGAAGATGGAACATTGGATATGAAGCAGGATGATCCAAGTAACGAAATGGAGTTTGAACTGATTGGGACGCCTACTTATAGTAGTACTTCGGTTATGGACGCGACACGCCCTTATTTGGAACGTCGTTATGTTCAAATTATGTTTGAATACGACTTCCAAGATTTTACTTATGGAGGTAGTGGTACAGAAGTAATTCCTATCAAGTATAGAGTAGCAGGAAGTATGACGCTTCTGCGGAATATCAATACGCAGATTCCGGATGAAGACCAGCAGATTGAATGGTAATAATATAGATAATGAAATAGGGAAGATATGGAAATTATATCTTCCCTATTTACTTGTAATAGATCCTGATTAGTTACTTCCATCTCTGTTTACCTGTTTTTTTCCTTTATTGATTTGTATTTTTCCCTTTCTCTTAAAAAACTTCTCTACTTTTGCTACATAAGTCAGTCACACGAAACCGACAAAAAGCATAGTTAATTAAATCAGAATAATTATGAACATCAAAAAACATTTGCCTTGGTTGGGAGCTTTATTACCCGTGGCCAGTATGCAGGCAGAGACAAAACCCAATGTGGTCGTCATCTATGTAGATGATATGGGAATCGGAGATATCGGTTGTTATGGAGGTAAGTTTGTTCCTACTCCGAATATTGATAAGATAGCGCAGGACGGATTGTTATTCAATCAGTATTATTCATCCGCACCGGTCAGCTCACCTTCACGTTGCGGATTGACAACAGGCAAATTCCCGATTGAAGTAGGAATTAATACCTTTTTAAATAATAAAGCCAGCAACAAGAAGTGTGAACAGCGTAACTTTTTGAGTGACAAGAATCCTTCCATGGCACGTGCTTTCCAAAGTGCAGGTTATGCCACCGGACACATAGGTAAATGGCACATGGGAGGCGGGCGCGACGTGCACAATGCACCTTCTATTAAAAATTATGGTTTTGACGAATATATATCGACGTATGAAAGTCCGGACCCGGAACCGGCAATCACTGCTACGAACTGGATATGGTCGGCCAAAGACAGCGTAAAACGCTGGAGACGTACCGAGTACTTTGTAAACAAGAGCATCGACTTTGTCAAACGTCATAAAGACCAGCCTTTCTTTTTGAATCTCTGGCCGGATGATATGCATACTCCTTGGGTACCGGAATTTAAGCAAAAGGATAACAAAAGCTGGAATACGGAAGAAGCCTTCATCCCTGTTCTTGCTGAAATGGACAAACAGATCGGACGTCTTATCAAAGCATTGGATGAGTTGGGATTGTCGGAAAATACAATCGTGATTTTCACTAGTGATAATGGACCGGCGCCCAGTTTCCAATCCGCTCGTGCTGCTTATTTAAGAGGAACGAAGAACAGCCTTTATGAAGGTGGAATTCGTATGCCGTTCCTTATAAAATACCCCAAGAAAATAAAGGCTGGACAAGTGAATAATGAGAGCGTACTGTGTGCAGTCGATTTATATCCCTCTTTATGTGCGATAGCCGGAATTGAAACAGAGAAAGGTTACCGGGGAGACGGACAAAATTATGATAAAGTTCTTCTGGGTAAATCGAAAGCTAAACGTAAAACAGACTTGATGTGGGATTTCGGTAGAAACCAATTCTTTAAGAAACCGGGAAATGCAAACGACAGAAGTCCTCATCTGGCTATACGCAGTGGCAACTGGAAACTATTGATAAATAGTGATGGAAGCGATGCACAGCTGTACGATATTGAAAAAGACAAATTCGAGAAAAACGATGTGGCGCAGTCGCATCCGCAAGTCGTAGCTAAGTTGAGCAAGAAAGTATGTAAATGGTTTGAGGAAAACAAAGACAAAGGAAAAGAGTAATACAGTGAAAAACAAATTATAAACCAATATTAAACTTATGAATTCTAAATTATTACTATTACCGACCGCCTTGATGGTTGCTGGCCATTCTGCAGCAGAGGCGAAAGGCAAGAAATCGGACAAACGTCCTGATATCTTGGTAATTCTTGCAGATGACCTTGGCTATTCCGATCTGGGATGCTATGGTAGCGAGATTCATACTCCTAATTTGGATAAACTGGCACAAGAAGGAGTACGCTTTAATCATTTCTATAATGCAAGTCGTAGTTGCCCGACTCGTGCTTCCCTGTTGACGGGACTTTACCAGCACCAAGCCGGAATCGGACGAATGACCTTTGATGCTCACTTGCCGGGCTATCGCGGAACACTCTCACGCAATGCCGTTACCATTGCCGAGGTGTTGAAAGAAGCAGGATATACCACCAGTATGGTTGGAAAATGGCATGTTGCAGAGACTCCACTCCGTAAAGACCAACGCGAATGGTTGGCACACCGTGTCTTCCATGATACATTCTCTGATTTATGTCATTATCCCGTCAATCGTGGGTTTGATTCTCACTATGGGGTAATTTATGGAGTGGTGGATTACTTTGATCCGTTCAGCCTGGTAGAAGGTGAAGTGCCTATAAAAGAAGTACCCAAAGGATATTATATAACCCAAGCTCTTTCTGACCGCGCTGTGCAAGAGGTAGAAGAATATGCAAAGGATGACAAACCATTCTTTATGTACTTGGCTTATACAGCACCGCATTGGCTGCGGCCCCTCACC
>ERZ772819.3858-NODE-3858-length-10219-cov-4.161255_pt1 | contig 10219 bp, 8 predicted proteins | sample MGYA00580860_ERZ772819 | MGnify/ENA primary metagenome ERZ772819 (study PRJEB29015, sample SAMEA2737683) | human gut metagenome | biome: human gut; feature: human-associated habitat; material: faeces | place: China | collected 2012 ...
TGTTGGCATACCAACAAATTACAATTAAAAATTCTTTTTTTGTTTTTATATTACTTGCTAAAGATATGTTTCTATAATATTATAATTATACAAAAAACAACCGCTCAAAGTGGTTGGCCATATTGAGTAATAGAAATTCACCCATATTGCGGTTGTTTATAGTAGTATATCACATACGTTTTATTTATTCAATCATTAAATAAACTTCATTATATCTTCCACGATCTGCTCTTTCGTTAGATGATTCTCTTTCAGAACTTCTGCTACATCATAACGGTCGAGGAACTCTTTCTTCAGTCCGAAGTTCAGAACCTTCATGTCCGAATCTCCGTAGAATCTTGCGATCTTCTCGCCAAATCCGCCATCCAGAATACCATCTTCCAGAGTGATCACAACATCATGATCTTTCTTAAGCTCTTCCAGAAGTTCTGCATCAATACCTGTAATATAATATGGATTGATCACAGTTGCATCTGTACCAGTTACTTTCTTGAGCTCTTCTGCAACTTCTTTGCCAAGTCCGTAGAATGTTCCAAGTCCAATCACTGCAACCTTAGAACCTTTCTGAGTTACTTCGTATTTGTTCAGGTCTCCGAAGTCTTTTGTAATCTCTTTTCCGTCAGAGATCACACTGCCGCCCGGAAGTCTGATTCCTACCGGATACTCATTCTGTTCGATACTCCAGTCGAGCATTGCCAGGTATTCTTCTTTCGTTGTCGGAGCAAGGTATACCAGATTCGGAATATTGGCCATCATCGGGATGTCATATAGTCCAAGGTGTGTCACATCATTCATTCCGTATACCGAACCACAGAATGTTACAATAGTTGCCGGGCTGTTATTAATGCAGAGATCCTGTGCGATCTGGTCATAAGTTCTCTGTACAAATGTACTGTATACTCCATAAACCGGTTTTCCGCCATTTGTGGCAATTCCGGAAGCAAGTGCTACGGCTGTCTCTTCTGCGATACCGACATCTACGAACTGTTTTCCTGCTTCTTTTCTCTTATCTTCTGTGAATCCCATAACGGTCGGGGTTCCGGATGTGATCGCTACTACTGCAGGATCTTTTTTCATCTTGTCCAGAAGATAATTCATGGAAATGTCTGAGTAGTCTTCTTCTGTCATCTCGTATAACGGCTCACCTGTCTCGATATGAAATGGTCCGTTATAATGCCATACTTCTTTGTTCTGCTCTGCCGGTGCATAACCTTTTCCCTTTAAGGTATTGATATGCACAACAACTGGTTTCCTGCTGTCTTTGACACTTTGGAATGCTTCGATCAGGTCTCCGACAGCATTTCCGTGATCCACGTAAATGTAATTCAGTCCCATAGCCTTGAACAGGTTGCATTCTGCCTGTCCGTTTGTCTCACGGAGTAATTTTAAGTTGCCATATAATCCGCCGTGGTTTTCTGCGATGGACATATCATTGTCATTTACAACAATGATCAGATTACCGTCTAACTCTACCGCATAGTCCAGTCCTTCTAACGCTTCTCCACCACTTAAAGAGCCATCACCGATCACTGCGATCACATTGCCGTCTTCCCCTTTCAGGTCTCTTGCTTTTGCAAGTCCACACGCGAGGCTGACGGATGTAGATGTATGACCTACAGTGAAATGATCGTGTACACTTTCATTTGGATTGCTGTAGCCGGACACATCATCGTAATGCTCTTCATAGAGATATGCATCCTTTCTTCCTGTCAGCATCTTGTGCGGATAGGTCTGGTGTGATACGTCATATACAATCTTGTCTTTTGGTGACTCGAATACATAATGCAGTGCGATCGTTGCCTCTACCATACCGAAGTTTGGTCCGAAGTGTCCGCCGTGGATACTGGCTCTCTTTAACAGTGCTTCTCTCATCTCACCTGCCATTACGGTCATCTCGTCTACGGTTAATTTCTTTACGTCTTCTGGTCCGTTAATCTTTTCTATATACATGAACTATTCTCCTCCCAGTTTAATACTCCTGTCTTTACTGCTTCTTCGTATTTGGAAATTTTGTGATTCAGCCGGTTGATCGCTGACTCTATCTGCGCTTTCTGCTCTTCTAACTTCTCTCTTTCTTCCGAAAGAAGCTGAAGTCTTGCTTCAAATGTCTCGTCGCCCTCCTGATATAATTTTACATACTCGATCAGTGCCTCCACGGGAAGTCCTGCTTTTCTCATACAGATCACAAGCTCCACCCATCCAAGGTCTGATTCCTGATAGTCTCTGATTCCGCCTGCCGTACGTGTTACTTCCGGTATCATGCCGATGCGTTCATAATAACGCAGAGTATCAGCGGAAATGTCATATGTTTCACTTACTTCTTTTATCGTCAATCCAGGCACCACCTTTCCGTTCATTACTATAGCACTTGGAGTTCGCTCCAAGTCAAGATTTTTTCCAAAAATGTAAGAGTAAATTCCGGATTATACAATTCATCCTGTATTTTCTGATATCTGCAGAAGCTGCATAGCAATAACAAAAGCCGTCAGGGAATATAATTCTAATTCATACATTAACATTCCCTGACGGCTTTTCTATTTCTATTATTTCTTTTAAATTCTCTTCAAATCAGCTTCCGTCAACCTTATTTCTGGCTTCTCAATCTCTCAACAAACCGACTGAGTCTTCCGATCGCTTCTTTCAGATCTTCCAGTGAGTACGCATACGATACACGCAGGAACCCTTCCCCACTCTCACCAAACGCACTTCCCGGTACGACCGCAACCTTCTCCTCTTCCAGGAAACGCATTGCAAATTCTTCGGAAGTCATACCGAATTCTTTGATACTTGGGAAGATATAGAATGCACCGAATGGCTCGAAGCATTCCAGCTTCATCTTCGCAAATTCATTTACCAGATATCTTCTTCTCTGGTTGTATGCATTTCTCATCTGCTGCACTTCATCTTCGCAGTGACGCAAGCCTTCGATGGCTGCGTACTGGCTGTTGGTCGGCGCACACATGATCGCAAACTGATGGATCTTCAACATCTGTTCTATGATCACAGACGGTCCGCAGATATAACCAAGTCTCCATCCCGTCATGGCAAATCCTTTGGAAAATCCGTTGATTACCAGTGTTCTTTCCTGCATTCCCGGAAGAGATGCAATAGACACATGCTCTGTCTTGTATGTAAGTTCGGAGTAAATCTCATCCGAAAGCACATACAGGTCATGTCTCTTCACAACTTCCGCAATTGGCTCCAGATCTTCTTTTGTCATGATCGATCCTGTCGGGTTGTTCGGGAATGGCATGACTAACATTTTTGTCTTTGGCGTGATTGCTGCCTCCAGTTCTTCTGCCTTCAGTTTGAATTCGTTCTTTTCCTGAAGCGGAATAACAACCGGATTACCGTCTGCCAGAATGGTACACGGTACATACGATACATAGCTCGGCTGCGGAATCAGGACTTCATCTCCCGGATCCAGCATTGCGCGCAGTGCCACATCGATTCCTTCACTTCCTCCGACCGTCACCATGATCTCATGATCCGGGTCATATTCTACATGTATCTTACGTTCCAGATATTTGCTGATCTCGATCTTCAGATCTTTAAGACCTGCATTCGATGTATAGAAAGTCTTGCCCTGTTCCAGGGTGTAGATACCTTCCTCTCTGATTCTCCATGGTGTGTCAAAATCAGGTTCTCCTACACCAAGGGATATTGCGTCAGGCATCTCACTTACCAGATCAAAGAATTTCCGGATTCCAGATGGTTCGATGCCTGTGATTTTCTTAGATAATGGATTTCTCATCATGGTGTTACAAGCATCCTTTCTGTTTTTTTCTGTCCGAACATGATTGTTCCGTGATCCTTATATTTCTTCAGTACGAACTGTGTACTGGTTCCTGTGACATCTTCGATCGGTGATAATTTACTTGATACAAACTTTGATACTTCCTGCAAAGTCTTGCCTTCGATCAGAACCATCATATCAAAATCACCGGAGATCAGATATACGGCTGATACTTCCGGATAATTACAGATCCGTTCTGCTGTCTTATCAAATCCCGTGTCACGCTGTGGTGTTACTTTTACTTCGATCAGGGCATTCACATACTCTGTTCCTGTCTTATCCCAGTCGATCAGTGTATGATAGCCACAGATGATCTTTGCTCTTTCCATGGCTGAAATCTCATTTGCTACGGTTACTTCATCGGTTCCAAGAAGAACTGCCAGTTCTCCGAGGTCCACCCTGCTATGCTTCTCCAGATACAGGAGTATCTGCTTTCTTAATTCTTCCATCATTCATACCTCCGCTATATAGCTTCAAGATCTCATCCGGAGCCGGACGGTCGATATAACGCATCTCTTCTCCATTTCTTAAGATCTTATCGTTGTTGTCTGTTGTATGTCCGATTACTGCTGCTGTAATCCCCTGATTGTTCAGCGCATCTGCCAGTACTTCCCCATTGTCAGTCACAGCCAGAAAACTTCCTGTAGATATCATCTGATATGGATTCAGTCGGAAATGTTCACATACCTCGATCGTTTCCTGTAAAATACTGATTTTCTTCATATCAAGATCCAGTCCCTGTTCTAATTCCAGTGCCAGATTCCACAGTGCTGCCAAGATCCCGCCATCTGCGACCTGACGTACGACAAATGCGCCCCCGGCTTTTGCGGCTTCGATTTCTCTCAAAGCAAAAATGTGCTGCTCATATGACAGTACTTGCTTTAAGAAAACCGGTGCAAAACGGGTCTTAAGCTCCTGTTCTTTTTCCTCTGTGATCCTGAGCATGCCATCCATTCCGGCATACCCCACAAAGACAATATCCTTACAGGCTCGTGCGGTTTCCCTGTTCCAGGTCTCTTCTTTCGGTGCTTTTGCGATTCCCGTAACTGTCACTGCAATTACCTGAACTGCAGGATTCACAGATGCCTGTATCCGGTCAGGATTTATATTGTATTTTTTACATGCCTTTTTCAGAAGCTTTTCAATCTTGTGAATCCTGGATTTGAATATGTATTCCGGACAGGCAATCTGAACAGTAACGCCTGCGGATGTTTCTGTGGTAGTTTCAGGGCAGACAGAAAATACTGCACCCTGTGCCGCCAGTGCGTTCACAGTCTGTGCAAGTGCATGAATACCGATCTGTGGTGATAATCCGTAGACGGTAACTGTTTCACTTATAAGCTGTTCTGTCTGTGTCTCTAACTTCATCCCTATTACGTTCCCCTTTATCTCTTATCTTTTCTTGATACTTTATCTTATATCGTTTCTACATTTCTGCCTTATACAAGATACGGAATAATCATCGTTGCCACCATGGCAATGATGACGATAAGCACAACAATTGATACAATTCTTCTTGTTTTTTTATTGTTGAAATTCATTTTTCTACCTTCTTTGATCATAGTTCTGTTACTCTCCGTAAATATTTTTACCGAACAGCAACGTATTTCTCTACATTTTATACTCTTTACAATATTTTTGCAAGAAACAATCCTCACATTTCGGACTTCTTGCACTGCAGATTGTTCGTCCAAATGTAATGATATGAATATTCCAGAGAATCCAGTGATCTACCGGCAGTTCCTTCATCAAATCCTGTTCAATCTTGTCCGGATCCTGGTTTTTCGTAAGTCCCAGCCGATTGGATATGCGCTTTACATGTGTATCCACGACCACACTCGGCACGTGATAGATATTTCCGCGAATCACATTGGCTGTCTTTCTGCCTACTCCCGCCAGACTTAAAAGGTCTTCAAGTTCTGATGGGACTTCTCCGTTATATTTATCCCGGATATCTTTCATACAGGCTATGATATTCTTCGCTTTATTATGATAGAATCCCGTTGGTTTGATATCCTGTTCTAATTCTTTCAGATCCGTGTCCGCAAATGCTTCGACAGACGGATACTTCTGGAACAGATCTTTTGTCACGATATTGACTCTTGCATCGGTACACTGCGCACTTAACATCGTAGCGATCAGAAGCTGCCACGGAGTTTCATAATTCAGATAGCAGATGAATTCGGTTCCGTACTTCGCATCCAGAAGGCTGAGAATTTCTCCTGTTCTTTTTTTCATAATTCTATTCCTTTTTATATTTCATTCTTTACCGCTGCCCTGTCCCGGCCTTTACCTTGCAGACTCTGGCTTCCTGATTTAGTGGATTTCTGTTCTGATAATCAAACAGAATATAGGTATCTGCCAACTTAAAATATTCCAAATGCGTCATTTTACGCATCTGGTTTCTGTCATATTTTCCATAATCCGGAAGGTAGGTGTGTGTCTCTTCTTCTTTTTCATAAAATGTTCTCGCCACGTCTTTTTCCACCAGATATTCCCCGGCAAATTCCGGACGGCTCTTCGCATTTTCACGAAGATAGTAATCGTATGTGAGCACTTCCCGGAACAGATCTTCTTTTTCTTTATGATGCAGCCGTATATAATTCAGTAAAATCTCATATCTGGCACTCCGCTTGTGTTGAACGGCGTTATAACCATTGTCTTCATAATAAGATGCAAGCCGGTCATACATGGTAAATGCAGAATCGTATTCCTTTTCCAGTTCTTCCATCGTATTCGTAAACTGACGGCTGTTATAGTAGACCTCCACCATCTCCTCAATCCCTTTCAGGCGCAGTACATCTTCATAGGAAATCCACTTTGTATACAGTACTTCATACGGCGGATGTGCTTTATGGACAATGCCATACTCCTCCTGATGTTCCTGCATAAAGGATCCTTTCAACACTTTCAGGAATCCAAGCTGGAGCTGCTCCGGTTTTAATGCATACACATCGTCAAAGGAATGTGCGAAGCTTTCCACATCTTCGTACGGAAGTCCGGCGATCAGATCCAGATGTTCGTGCACATTTCCCTTATCTTGAATTCTCCTCACGATTTTGGATACTTTTTCAAAATCCATAACTCTGTGAATCTCTTTGATTGTCTTCGGATTCGTTGACTGTACGCCGATTTCAAGCTGTACCAGTCCCGGTCGCATCTGTTCCAGAAGCTTCAGTTCTTCTTCATTCAGAATATCTGCGGCAATCTCAAAGTGGAAATTCGTAATGCCGTTATCATGCTCCATGATATATTTCCAGATAGCAATACTGTGGTCATGCTTACAGTTGAATGTACGGTCGACGAATTTTACCTGCGGAACTTTGTGATCAAGGAAAAACTGCAATTCCTTCTTTACCAGTTCTATATCCCTGAACCGCAGGCGCTTGTCTACCGACGACAGACAGTAACTGCAGGAAAACGGACAGCCCCGACTGCTCTCATAATAAATAATTTTATGCTCGAAATCTTTTAAATCTTCATAAGGAAAAACTAAATCATCCATATTCATGATATCTCTAAGCGGTGTCTGATGGATCGTCTTGTTTTCCTGATACACGATTCCATTGATTCCATCTAAGGATTTTCCCTGACTTTTTCCGATTTCATAATAGCTTATTAATTCTGTCAGTGTTTTCTCTCCCTCGGCACACATAATTCCATCTACTTCCGGATGTCGTTTTAAAAATTTGGGTGCGTCATAAGACACTTCCGGTCCGCCCGCCCAAATCGTAACCTTTGGCAGGATTTTTTTGATATCCTCTATAATCTCTTCTGCATAAGAAAGGTTCCAGATATAGCAGGAAAAACAAAGCAAGTCCGGCTTTGCCTCATAGATTCCTTTTAAAATCTGGTCTTTTTGCTGGTTAATTGTAAATTCCAATAACTCCGGTTCATATCCAAAGGTTCTTGCATAAGAACGCAGACTGTAAACCGCCAGATTGGAATGAATATATTTTGCATTAATTGCAACTAATACTGTTTTCATAAATTTCTGTTCCTCTTTTTATTTTTCAATCGATACAACGTTGATTATACACATCCTATTTTATTTTTTAAAGACCAAAAAAGAAAAAGACAGCTTTCACTGCCTTTTTCTCATATAATAAAAAAATATTTATTTTTTCTTTAATTTTTTAACAAATCGAGTTTCATCTGCCGGGGAATGGTCTGCCATAACTTTTGTATACTCATTTTCCACGTAATCTGCTTTTTCATTTCCTTTTGAAGCAAAGGTCATCTTTAAGAAGATTGGTGAAATGATGGTGGTAATAACAACCACGATAACAACCGGTCCAAGTAAGGAAGATGGCATCAGACCAACTGCATTTCCTTTTGAGGCAACAATTAAAGCAACCTCACCTCGGGAAATCATACCTGCACCAATTCTTAAGCAGTCCTGTGTGGAATAATGGCATAATTTTGCTCCCAATCCACATCCGATTACCTTTGTCAGTACTGCAACAACCACCAATGCTACTGCAAAGATAATAATCATTGCGCTCATATCCGGAAGTTCGACCTGGATACCGATACTTGCAAAAAATACCGGAGATAACAATATATAAGAAAGAATATTAAATCTTCTTGCAATATAGTTTGTATGAGTTGTGTTTGTAATAATCAGTCCTGCGAAAAATGCACCTGTGATATCTGCAACTCCGAAGAACTGCTCTGCACAGTAAGAAAACAAGAGACAAATTACAAATGATACAATAACAAAACGCTGTAAATCTCTTTTGTATCCCTGCACCCATTTCTGGAAAACTGCGTGGATGATATATCCTCCAACCCCAACAAATACAAAGAAACCTATGATTTTTACAAATACCATTGCCACATTGACACTCGGGTCTGCAAGGCTTGTAATTACTGTCAAAGCAATAATACCAAGAATATCATCGATAACTGCTGCTCCAAGGATTGCATTTCCTGCTTTTGTGTTCAATTTTCCCATCTCTTTTAAAGTTTCAACGGAAATACTAACACTGGTTGCTGTTAAAATAACACCAATGAAAAAGTTCTGGAGTGTTGTGCTTGCAGTCGCTGTGGATTCAATCATACCTGGGCGGTTAAAAATCCATGCAATTCCATATCCGCCAACAAGAGGTATTAATACACCCATAAGTGCAATGATAAAGGATGCCTTTCCTGTTCTTTTTAACTCACCGATATCGGTTTCAAGTCCGGCACAGAACATCAGAACGATAACACCGATTTCAGAAACCTGATGAATAAATTCGGTCTCTTTTAAGATACCAAGGCAGGCTGGACCCAAAATCAGTCCGGCAAGCAGTGCACCAACTACTTGCGGCATCTTTACCCTTCTGGTGAGAAGCCCGAGCAATTTTGTGCTGATTAGAATCAATGCCAAGTCAAGTAAATACGTGTAAGAATCCATGTTTTCCATCTCCTCTGTTATTTTTTTGTATTTTAAAAAAACAAAAATCGAGTTAATGGTAACACACTTTATCTGAAAACGTAATATACAATATTACCAAAAAAATTACGGCTTTTATGGCAGTTTTTCCATTCTAAATGAGAATACCGTTACATTGATTTACGTTCTGCAATTTCCGCCATTTTGGCAGCATTTAAACGGGTATCTCCATGGACACGGCTATAGGAAAGATAACCGTTCATACGGTCAATCTTGGTCAGATTCTTAGAACCGCATACCGGGCAAACATCCATTTCAAGCTCCTCATGTCCACAATCATCACAGTATGCCAGGGAAAGATTGACTCCTTCGTAATATCCCAAATCCATTGCTCTTCTGACTAAAGAGCGAATTGCCTCAACATTGTATCCTATCGGATAACGTACATACTGGATTTTTCCACCATTACACAATTCCCAGAAACGACCTTCGCAGTCCTGTTTTTCAATTGGAGTGATATCTTCTGTTACATGGCAGTGGAAGCTGTTACTGACATAAGGTCTGTCAGAAACTCCTTCTACAATTCCATACATTTTGCGGAACTGCTCTACCTGCAGACCGCAAAGGCTCTCAGCCGGTGTTCCGTAAATTGCATAGAGATAACCGTCTTCTTCTTTGAATTGATTTACCTTATCATTGATATACTGCAGTACTTCAAGTGCAAATTTTCCATCTTCACGAATGGATTTTCCATTGTATAATTCCTGAAGCTCATTTAATGCAGTAATTCCAAAGGATGCTGTCATTGGCTTTAATAATGGTTTGATTTTATCGGATGGTTTTAAATGTCCGCCATAAAATCCTCCCTCACAGTAAGCCAACGGATTTGTAGACGCTTTCATTTCACCCAGATAATCGTAAGTACGAATGTGAAGCTGTCGAATCATTTCCAGATAAAAATCAAGCACCTCATAGAAATCACGGTTCTCTGCACGTGCTTTTGCCAGAATCATCGGAAGATGAAGACTGACTGCACCAATGTT
>ERZ772819.3870-NODE-3870-length-10185-cov-7.792892_pt1 | contig 10185 bp, 9 predicted proteins | sample MGYA00580860_ERZ772819 | MGnify/ENA primary metagenome ERZ772819 (study PRJEB29015, sample SAMEA2737683) | human gut metagenome | biome: human gut; feature: human-associated habitat; material: faeces | place: China | collected 2012 ...
AAGTACAACGAATCTGATTGTCATTGATTTTTTCAATTTTCATATGATCACATCCTTATGTCTTATGATATTAAGATAATCTGTGGATTAAGAACTGTTCATTATGTTCATAACTAGATATATCTTTTCATCGTTTAGTATAAACAAAAAAAGAAAAGATGTAAAGGAAAACGAAAATTGTTTATAACTATTTTAGGTTATCAACAAATCCCACCCACTTATCAACAATAAACACATTGAAATTCCGAAAGGCTGCTCATATAATGGCACTTACAGAAGACACACCATTTGATAAAACGGAATGTTAAGAAAGGAGGCACTGAAAGCATTTCTGATTTTCAAAAAAATTCAATTCCCTGAAATCAAGGGAAAATTCACAATAATTATGAGAAGGAGACCCTCCGAAGATCAGGGTTGTCTTCTTGTCCGTCACTTGTTCTACAGTATGTCACAGATACCTTTTATGGTCGAAGATGGCGGACAACGTTTTATCAGGATCCCAGGAGAGAAGGAGTACATACGATATGAGAACGGAAGATGGATATAAGGAATTATATGCGGAACTAAGAGGTTATGAAGAAAAAGGAGTGGACATAGTTATGGATGGATATCCGATGAGTCCATTGCAGATTGTGACAGCATATATGGCCAGAGAAGAAGGTACTTATATGAGAGATTATGTGATTGATCCGGAAGGAAGGATAGAATCATTGGTTTTTACAGATGTGAATCATAACAGACAGGCAGAGATTACCCCTTGAACTGCCGGACAGAAGTATATTTGTAAGCTGTTATAATTGATAGAAGATGGACAGACATTTAAGGTGTAACAACTTTTTGATATGTACAACTGTTATAGATGCAATTTGTTAATGACGCAAGATGAAAATATGATATAATGAATTCCAGAATCATTATTTTATCCAGAGATGTGGAGATATTAGAAATACACACAGCAGGGCAGGAAGTAAGGAACTGTTTGTGTAGGAGAGCGCCAGAGATATAAAAATTGCAATCAGGAGGGTTGGCATGGACAAAAGAAAAGACAGTACCCATGCGCGAAGCAGGGGAAGAGTAAAAGGACAATCTAGACATCCGGGGAGTTCCCGGAGAAAGGGAAGACCAATGACAACAGGCAGAGGCAGAAATGGAAGGTCGGGAACACGTCATGCAAAGAAAGTGAATAGAGCGCGGAAAAGACGTAATAAAATTCTTTTCATCATGATCATCATATTATTGATCATGATTTTGGCAGCAGGCGCAGTTTTCTTTAAGAGATACGGTTCATCAAATGAGAAAGCCGATAAAGAACAATATTATGGAATAGAAAACAGTGATGATCTGGCATTGATCATTAATAATGAAGTAGTGAAAAAAGAAGAGAGTTCCGCGAAATCTTCTTCCGATTCTTCTACAGATAGTGTTATACCGGGTAAGGTTTTTGATGGACAATATTATGTAGCATATCAGGTTCTTCGTGATAAGATAAACAGCAGATTTTACTGGGATGCGAACGAACGGGTGCTTTTATATACCTTGCCGGATGGAAATGTTTCTGTAAGTGAGAACAGCAGCGAATATACAGCACTGAACGAAACAAAAAGTGAAGATTATGTAATTCTTAAGACGGATGGAGATATCGCATATATCGCACTTCCGTTCATACAAGAGTATACGAATATGGAATATTCTGTGGAACAGGAACCAAACAGAGCAATTATCACATCGAAGTGGGGCGAGATCGAGACAGCAGAAGTGAAGAAAGACACACAGGTTCGTTATCTTGGTGGCGTTAAGAGTCCGATACTGACAGAGGTTAAAAAATCGGACAAGGTGACAGTGCTTGAAGACGAAGATGACTGGATGAAAGTTGCCACAGCGGATGGTTATGTAGGATATATTAAGACCAAATTTTTAAAGAACCAGAAAAAAGAAAAAATATCCAGAGATTTTACGGAACCGGTTTATTCAAACATGACAGAAGATCATTCGATCAATATGGCATGGCATAATGTGACGAATGTGGCAGCAAATAATGCGGTTCAGCAGGTACTTGCATCAACCAGTGGACTTACGACGATTGCACCAACCTGGTTTAGTCTTGCGGATACGGAAGGTAATATCAGTTCAATTGCAGATGCGGACTATGTGAATTATGCACATACGGCAGGACTGGAAGTGTGGGCTGTATTCCGGGATTTTCATGGTGGAACAAATTCCTATGATGAGACCTATGAGACATTGCGTTATACATCAAAAAGAGCAAAACTGGAAGATCAGGTTGTAGCTGCGGCAGTGGCAGCAGGAGTGGATGGAATTAATTTAGATTTTGAATTGATTTCTTCCAAGTGTGGTGTGCATTACGTGCAGCTTGTGAGAGAGCTGTCTGTGAAGTGCCACCAGAATAATCTTGTATTTTCAGTTGATAACTATGTGCCACAGTCATACAATTCACATTATGATCTTAAAGAGCAGGGGATTGTGGCAGATTACGTGGTGATTATGGCTTATGATGAACATACAGAAGGATCCTATGAAGCGGGATCAGTGGCATCGATCAGCTATTTGCAGGATGGAATAGAAAAAACATTGAAAAAGGTATCAGCTGATAAAGTAATTGCCGGAATTCCATTTTTTACCAGATTATGGTTTGAGACAGCAAAGAGCCCGGAGCAACTTTCGGAAGAAGCTGGTACAGAAGCAGCATCTTATCCGAATAAAGTATCAAGTAAGGCACTGGGAATGGAGGAAGCAGCGCAGAGTGTTGTGAATGCGGGAGCAACAGCACAGTGGGATGAAAAGACACAGCAAAACTATGCAAAATGGTCTGCGGATGGCGGAACCTACCGTATCTGGCTTGAAGATGCTCAATCATTGGAAGCGAAGCTGAAGGTGATACAGGAAAATAAACTGGCAGGTGTGGCAGAATGGAGTCTGGGAAAAGAAGAAAGCAGTGTATGGAATCTCATTTCTCAGTATGTAAATTAAATAAAAGATAAGTTAAAAAACGGCTTCTCATTGCATATAGATAGAATATGTGAAGGGAGGTCGTTTTTTTGCAAAGAAAAATCAGGTTGATGATAGGAATCCTGATTATGACAGGGCTTATCGCAGGTTGTTGGAAAGTTTCGAAAAACTTACAGAAAGAATTAAAAGAAGAAATGGAGACAATCGGAGAAGCTGAAAAGTCAGACAGGATAGTTGTTTTAGATGCAGGACATGGTGGTACTGATTCGGGGAAGGTCGGAATCAATGGAGTGAAAGAAAAAGATATCAATTTAACGATTACGAATTCTGTAAAGAAAATTTTGGAAAAAGAAAATATACAGGTAATCATGACCAGAGAAACAGATAAACAGCTTGCGCAAAGTAAAGTAGAAGACTTGAAATACAGAGTAAAGATTATGAATGAAACGTCTCCTGTATTGGCGGTCAGTATACATCAGAACAGTTATCATGAAGAAAATGTTTTCGGTGCGCAGGTCTTCTACTATCAGACATCGACGGAAGGAGAAAAGGCTGCAGGGATAATACAGGACGCTTTACAAAAGGTAAATCCTGATAATACCAAAAAGACAAAAGCAAATAATACATATTATATATTAAAAAAGACGGAAGTACCTACAGTGATCGTAGAATGTGGTTTTCTGAGTAACTATAAAGAAGCACAGAAGCTGGTTACGGAAGATTATCAGAAATCAGTAGCAGAAGCAGTGGCAGAAGGAATTTTGTCTTATATAAAAGAAAATGAATAGCAGAAGAGAAACAGTTTTTTTTTAGAACAAATAATGATATAATAACATTTATGGAAACGATTATTAGAAAAATAGATAAAAACCAAATAAACCAGGATGTAATAGAAGAAGCGGGAAATGTATTAAAACAAGGAGGTCTTGTTGCATTTCCTACGGAGACGGTTTACGGACTTGGGGCGGACGCATTAAAAGAGGAGGCGGCAAAGAAAACATATGCAGCAAAAGGACGTCCATCAGATAATCCGTTGATTGTTCATATTGCAGACTATGAGGATCTGAAAAAAGTGGCGGTGAATATTCCACCGGAGACAGACGCACTGGCAGCACATTTTTGGCCAGGTCCGCTGACGATGATATTTGAAAAAAGTGAGAGTGTACCTTACGGGACAACCGGAGGATTAGATACGGTTGCAGTTCGTATGCCAAGTGATCCAATTGCAGCGGCATTGATCCGGGCAGCAGGTGGATTTGTTTCAGCACCGAGTGCGAATACATCCGGACGTCCGAGTCCGACAACAGCAGAGCATGTGCGGGTGGATCTGGAAGGTAAGATTGATATGATCCTGGATGGAGGTGCGGTAGATATCGGACTGGAATCCACAATTCTTGACATGACGGTAGAGCCGCCGATGATTTTACGCCCGGGTGCAATTACAGCGGATATGTTTGAAGAGGTAATTGGACCGGTCAGTGTTGATGAGACATTGGTTAACAGTGAAAGCAAGCAGGCGCCGAAAGCTCCGGGAATGAAGTACCGACATTATGCACCGAAGGCGAAAATGATGATTGTGGAAGGAAATATAAGAGAAGAGATTCTTGCAATTCGTCAGCTTGCCTATGCCGCGCATAGGGAAGGGAAGGAAGTCGGAATCATTGCAACGGGGGAAACAGTTCAGTTCTATAATTATGGGATTGTGAAGAATATAGGAACCCGTGAGAATGAGAATACCATTGCAAGAAACCTCTATCGTGTGCTTCGCGAATTTGATGAAGAAGACGTTGATCTGATTTATAGTGAATCTTTTGCTATGAACGGAATAGGAAAGGCGATTATGAATCGTCTTGAAAAGGCGGCAGGACATATGCACCTGCAGGCAACAGAGATCACAAAGAAGCAGAAGTATCGCAGAGTGATTTTTGTCAGCGAGGCAGATTCGGCAGTAGGACCAATGGCGGCAGAATTACTATGTCACCAGGATCTTGAGCAAGAGTATATTATTGAATCCGGCGGACTGGTTGTGCTTTTCCCTGAACCGGTAAACCAGAAGGCAGAGGCAATTATGAAGAGCGCGCAGATGACGTTGGAAAATCATGTGTCAAAGCAGTTTGATGGCAGCAATCTACAAGGAGATACACTTGTATTGACATTGAATGAGACAATTAAGAACAAAGTTCTTTCGGATTATGAAAACGTAAAAAATGTATATACAATAAATGAATTTGTTGGAGTATCAGAAGAACTTCCAAATCCTTATGGAAAGCCCCTGACAGCGTATGGAGAATGCTTTGAGATACTCACAGGGCTTATAGATAAACTTGCAGACAAACTGAATTCATATGCAAAAGGAGAAGAATAATGTCGGATAAAAGAACAGATTATTTATCGTGGGATGAATATTTTATGGGCGTAGCAATGCTTTCCGGAATGCGATCAAAAGATCCGAATACACAGGTTGGCTGTTGTATCGTAAGTCAGGATAACAAGATTCTTTCCATGGGATATAATGGTCTTCCGATGGGATGTTCTGATGATGAATTTCCATGGGCGCGCGAAGGCGAAGATCCGTTAGAGACAAAATATGTATATACAACACATAGTGAATTGAATGCAATTTTGAATTACAATGGCGGAAGTCTTGCGGGAGCAAAACTTTACGTATCTCTTTTTCCATGCAATGAATGCGCAAAAGCAATTATTCAGGCAGGAATTAAAGAAGTTATTTATGATTGTGACAAATACGCGGATACAACGGGAGTGAAAGCATCAAAACGAATGATGGATGCAGCAGGAGTGAGATATCACCAGTACCATCGAACAGGCAGAAAAATTGAATTTGAGATATAAAAAATACAGGTACGCTTGCATTGCGCTTGCGTACCTGTTTCAAAGAAGAGGGAGATAGAAGAAATGATTCGGACAATACGTGTAGAAGAAATAACAAAAAACATCAAAGAAATGTGCATTGAAGCAAATCATTTTCTGTCACCAGATATGGCAGAGGCAATGAAATGTGCCGAAAAGAATGAGGAAGCACCACTTGGAAAACAGATATTGGAACAGCTGCAAGAGAATTTGAAGATTGCAGGAGAGGATATGATTCCGATTTGTCAGGATACAGGAATGGCAGTAGTATTTCTTGAGATTGGACAGGATGTTCATCTTGAAGGAGGAGCATTGGAAGATGCGGTAAATGAAGGGGTACGTCAAGGCTATGTAGAAGGTTATCTTCGTAAATCAGTTGTTGGAGATCCGTTGATCCGTGAGAATACAAAGGATAACACTCCGGCAGTTCTGCATACAAGAATTGTAGATGGAGACCAGGTAAAGATAAAAGTAGCACCGAAAGGTTTCGGAAGCGAGAATATGAGTCGTGTATTTATGTTGAAACCGGCAGAAGGAATCGAAGGTGTAAAAGATGCGGTTCTTACAGCGGTAAAAGATGCCGGACCGAATGCATGCCCGCCAATGGTGGTTGGTGTTGGAATTGGTGGTACATTTGAAAAATGTGCTTTGATGGCCAAAGAAGCTCTGACACGTGAAGTTGGATCACATTCAGAAATTGAATACGTAAAAGAGTTGGAAGAAGAGCTCCTTACAAAAATAAATAGCCTTGGTATCGGACCTGGTGGACTTGGAGGGACAACAACAGCACTTGCGGTGAATATTAATACTTATCCAACACATATCGCGGGACTTCCGGTGGCGGTTAATATTTGCTGTCATGTAAATCGTCATGTGATCCGTACAATTTAATTCAACAAGCTAAGTGAAAGAGGAAAGTAAAATGGACAAGCATATAACAGTACCAATGAAGAAAGAGACCGTGGCAACACTGAAGGCAGGAGACTATGTTTATCTTACAGGAACGGTCTATACAGCAAGAGATGCGGCGCATAAAAGAATGTATGAGATTTTACAGGAAGGTGGGGAACTTCCAATTGATATTCAAGGGCAGGTGATTTATTACATGGGACCATCACCGGCAAGAGAAGGACGCCCAATTGGCTCGGCAGGACCGACGACAGCAAGCAGAATGGATAAATACGCACCTCAGCTCCTGGACCTTGGACTTGGCGCTATGATAGGAAAAGGAAAAAGAAATCAGGCGGTAATTGATGCAATTGTACGCAATGGTTCAGTATATTTTGCGGCTGTTGGTGGAGCTGGGGCGCTTCTTTCAAAATGTATCACATCTTCAGAAGTGGTAGCGTATGACGATCTTGGGACAGAAGCGATCAGAAAACTGACAGTTGAAAATTTTCCGGTTATTGTAGTAATAGATAAAGACGGGAATAATCTTTATGAAACAGCAATTAAGGATTATTGCAGGATGGAGGAGAATGCATGAGAAGAATTCTACTGATGGTATTGCGGAATCTTTTGATCGTGCCGGGGGGATGGATTAAACTCTGCTATCGGGCTTCCCATGTGGATAAATATACAGAAGAAGATAATTATGAATTTTTGCGTTGGATTGTTTTTCGTGCAAATAAAGGCGGAAATGTAACAATCGATGTACATGGGCAGGAGAATATTCCAAAGCAGGACGGATTTATGTTTTTTCCAAATCATCAAGGCTTGTATGATGTATTGGCAATTGTTGAAGCGTGTACGCACCCTTTTTCTGTTGTAGCTAAAAAAGAAGTGGAAAACGTTCCGTTTTTAAAACAGGTATTTAAAATCATGAAAGCATTTATGATTGATCGTGAGGATGTCCGTCAGGCAATGAAAACCATTACAAGTGTGACAAAAGAAGTTGTATCAGGGAGAAATTATCTTATCTTCCCAGAAGGAACGCGTTCAAAAAATGGAAATAATGTCGGTTCTTTTAAAGGGGGAAGCTTTAAAGCAGCAACCAAAGCAAAGTGTCCGATTATTCCGGTAGCACTTGTTGATTCTTTTAAACCGTTTGATACAAACAGTACCCGACCGGTGACGGTGCAGGTGCATTTTCTGAAACCGATGCTTTATGAAGATTATAAAGATATGAAGACTGTGGAAATTGCTGCTGCAGTAGAACAGCAGATCCAGGAAACAATCAATAAGAACCTGACGAAAGAAAAGGTAGAAGAGAAATGCTAAAGGAATGCTTGGATCAAGTTAGAAAAACAGCCCCTGTGGTGCATAACATAACAAATTATGTAACAGTGAATGATGTTGCGAATGTGATTCTTGCATGTGGTGGCAGTCCAATTATGTCAGATGAGCCGGAAGATGTAGCGGACATTACATCTATATGTGGAGGGCTGAACATTAATTTGGGAACATTACATAAAACGAGTATTGAGGGAATGATTAAAGCCGGGCATCGCTCTAATGAACTGGGACATCCGGTATTATTGGATCCGGTGGGAGCAGGAGCAAGCAGGTTCAGGACGGAGACGGCATTAAAATTAATAAAAGAGATAAAGTTTTCTGTGATTCGGGGCAATGTTTCAGAAATTAAGACGCTGGCTTATGGAAGCGGAAGTACAAAAGGTGTAGATGCTGATCTTACAGAAGCTGTTAATGAAAGAAATTTGCAACAGAGCATATCGTTTATTAAAGGTTTTGCGAAAAAGAAAGAAGCAATTGTTATAATTACAGGAGCAATAGATCTTGTGACAGATGGCGAGAAATGCTATGTGATTAGAAATGGACGTTCGGAAATGGGAAGAATAACTGGCACGGGATGTCAGTTATCCGGTATTACGACCGCTTTTTTGGCGGCAAATCCGAAAAGAAAACTGGAAGCTGCTGTGGCAGCAGTTTGTATGATGGGCGTTGCCGGTGAAATAGCATGGACGAGAATGCAGGAAGGTGATGGTAACGCTACATATAGAAATAGAATTATTGATGCCGTCTATAATATGACAGGAGAAGAACTGGAGAAAGGGGCTAAGTATGAGCTTTACTAAGGAACAATTAAGGGAACAGATGTTGCTGTATGCTGTTACGGACAGACATTGGCTGAATGGGCAGACACTTTATGAACAGGTTGAAGAAGCGTTGAAAGGTGGCGCTACCTTTATTCAGTTACGTGAAAAAAATCTGACAGAAGAAGAGTTTTTAGAAGAGGCAAGAAAGATACAACAGTTATGCAAAGAATATAGAGTTCCGTTCATAATTAATGATAATGTGAAGCTTGCGAAGGAAATTGATGCGGATGGAGTGCATGTTGGGCAAAGCGATATGGAAGCGCTTGATGTAAGAGCGCAGCTGGGAGAAGATAAAATCATAGGCGTCTCTGCACGGACAGTAGAGCAGGCTTTATTAGCCGAAAAGCACGGGGCAGATTATCTGGGGGTTGGAGCGGTGTTTCAAACAGGAACAAAAACAGACGCACGGGAAGTAGAACACAGTGTGTTGAAGGAAATCTGTACTAAAGTTGATATTCCGGTTGTTGCTATAGGAGGAATTACACAAGATAATGTAAAAGAGCTTTCGGGTAGTGGAATTAATGGTGTTGCAGTGATCAGTGCAATCTTTGCCCAAAAGGATATTGAGACAGCAACTGCGAAGCTGAAAAGCTGCGTAGAACAGATAGTTTAAAATTTTGTTAAAAAATGAAAAAAAGTGATTGACAAGATGACAGTGTATTGCTATAATAAATTTCGCACTGTTGGTGCACACAATTGAACAAAGCTATAGATTCTATAGTAGAATTCAGTGTACGGAGAAATACTCAAGAGGCTGAAGAGGCGCCCCTGCTAAGGGTGTAGGTCGGGCGACCGGCGCGAGGGTTCAAATCCCTCTTTCTCCGTTTAACTTAAATCAAAAGAGCGGGACGACAGAAGTCTGGCGACTTCTCCTGATTTTGAAGAAAGTTAAAAATCATGTAAAAAGAAAATAAAAAAACTTCAAAAAAGTTCTTGACTTTCTAAAAAATACATGATAATATAAATGAGCTGATTCGCTGAAACAAAGCGAAGAGGTCAAAAAAATAAAAAAATTCAAAAAAGTTCTTGACAAAGCGAAATGCTTATGATAAAATAAATGAGCTGTCGCAAATGAACAAAGCGAAGTAAGAACCTTGATAACTGAACAATAGACAACAACAACCCTTGAAAATTTCTTTAAGAGAAGATTTTTAAGAACGGTTTTTAAACAAACCAAAACAACAGTAAAAAGGGAAGAATTAGCTAGTTAGTTGGTTCTGAACTGGATACAAACACTTTTAACGAGAGTTTGATCCTGGCTCAGGATGAACGCTGGCGGCGTGCTTAACAC
>ERZ772819.3876-NODE-3876-length-10179-cov-2.401916_pt1 | contig 10179 bp, 7 predicted proteins | sample MGYA00580860_ERZ772819 | MGnify/ENA primary metagenome ERZ772819 (study PRJEB29015, sample SAMEA2737683) | human gut metagenome | biome: human gut; feature: human-associated habitat; material: faeces | place: China | collected 2012 ...
GAATCGTACATTCCGTACGCCACAGGTTATGCTTCAGATGATGACGGATACGGCCGGCATCACACATACCGGAAGCAGATATGATCACCTTCGGTGTCGTGGATACATTGATTGCAATGGAATCATCACTTGTAACGGCCGTCTTCAGACCCGGAAAACTGATCGGATTGATACCCTGTTTGATCAGTGCCATCGCATCATCATCATAATATCCCGGTACATTCCTGTTGAAAACATTCGTTGCTTCCACTGCCAGTGGACTGTCCACATACACCTCAAAATTATCATGGTTCTTCACAAGGCCTTCCGCCTTGATCTGCCTGATAAAGTAAAGCATCTCCTGAGTTCGTCCAACAGCAAAGGAAGGAATGACCACATTGCCGCCCCGGTCAAATGTCCGTTGGATGATTGCTGTCAATTCCTTGATATAATCCGGACGCGGACCATGGCTTCTGTCCCCATACGTGGATTCCATAATGACATAATCCGCATCCTTAATATAATGTGGATTCTTGATGATCGGCTGATTCGTATTGCCGATATCACCGGAAAATACAAGCTTCTTCGTCACACCCTGTTCTGTCACCCATACCTCGATGCTGGCTGACCCCAGCAAATGTCCCGCATCCACAAAACGGATCTCTATCCCTTCACATACCTGTATCTTCTCCTCATACCGGCATGGTACAAAATACTGCAGAATCCCCACTGCATCTTCCGTGGTATAAATCGGTACAATCGGCGGTATGCCCGCACGCTTGCCCTTACGGTTCTTCCACTCCGCTTCAAATTCCTGAATATGCGCACTGTCAAGCAACATGATCTGGCAGAGCTGCTGTGTTGCCTCTGTTGTATAAACACTGCCTTTGAACCCCTGATTATACAATAAAGGCAACATTCCCGAATGATCAATATGGGCATGTGTCAAAAAAACGTAATCCACATCAGAAGCAGGAACCGGAATTTCCTGATTCTCATAAAGATTCTTGCCTTGCTCCATACCACAGTCAATGAGAATCTTCTTGCCTGCCGCTTCGAGATAATGCTTGCTGCCTGTTACCTCATGTGCCGCTCCCGAAAAAAACAGCTTCATAAAAAAGCCCCCCTTCTTTGGTAATATTATACCAAAGACAGGGAGACTATGCCACATTATTTGTAATATTTAATACACTTATTATAAGTTGTCTAAAAAGTGACGGTCAATTCGGCAATCATGCATCAACATAACCTTTACTCATCCTCATTCAGTGCTTCCTCAGGCGCCATCGCATAAGTTTCGATGAGTTCCCATATCTCATCACGGCCCTGCTTTGTCACCGCAGAATACGGAACAATCGGTGTGCCTTCTGCTACATTCAGCCCTTCACGGATCAGCTTCAGTTGTTTCTGAACCTGGCTTCGCTTGATCTTGTCCAGCTTTGTGGCGATAATCGCCGGATAAAAGCCGTTTTCAATGATCCAACTGTACATATGCTTATCATTGGCTGACGGTTCATGACGGATATCCACTAACAGAAAGACCATGCGGAGCTGTCTGGATTTTCGGAGATAATTCTCGATCATCTTGCCCCATTTTGCCTTGACAGCTTGTGAAACATTGGCAAAACCATAACCCGGAAGATCAACAATATAAATCTCATCATTCACATTGTAATAGTTGATGGTCTGGGTCTTGCCCGGCTGCTGGGAAACTCTTGCATAGGCTTTTCTGTTCATCAGACCGTTGATCAGTGAGGATTTGCCTACATTGGACTTACCGGAAAAAGCAACCTCAGGATGCTGGTTCTCCGGCAGCGTACTTGTAATACCGCATACTGTTTCCAGATTTACATTCTTTATAACCATTCTTCTTCTCCTGCCAAAACCTTAACTGTTTGCTGCCTGTGCCTTCGGCATACTCTCCAGCGCCACCGGAAGAATATCTGCCATTGTGGATGCATAAACAAACTTCATATCTTTCGTGATCTCTTTGTCCAGTTCTCTGATATCTCTGCGGTTTTTCTCCGGTACGATCACTGTGTGAATACCTGCCACCTTAGCCGCAATGGACTTCTCACGAAGACCGCCGATTGGAAGCACACGGCCTCTCAAGGTAATCTCACCTGTCATTGCCACATCTGCACGAACCGGAGTACCTGTAATGGCAGAAAGCATCGCTGTTGCCATGGTCACGCCTGCTGAAGGACCATCCTTTGGAACAGCCCCTTCAGGAATGTGGATATGAATGTCATTTTTCTCAAAAAATTCCCTGTCAATATTGAACTGGTCGCTGACAGAACGAATATAGCTGATGGCTGCCATGGCCGATTCCTTCATGACATCCCCCAGATGTCCGGTCAGTTCAAACTTGCCTTTGCCCGGCATTACATTGACCTCGATAGAAAGGGTATCACCGCCTACACTGGTCCATGCCAGTCCCCGGACGATACCGATCTCATTCTTTGCATTGGCCATCTCATAGTCATATTTCTTTGTGCCAAGGAAATGTTCCAGATTCTTCTCTGTCACTTTGACATTCTTCTTGCCGTCCTGCAGGATCATGCGTGCTGTCTTTCGGCAGATATCGCCCAGACAGCGTTCCAGACCACGGACACCTGCTTCACGGGTATAGTAAAGAATGATATTCTCAATGGCTCCGTCCGTAATCGTCAGCTGTTTTGCTTTAATGCCGTTGGCTTTCATCTGCTTCTCGATCAGATGCTCTTTGGCAATATGAAGCTTCTCATTCTGTGTATACGTATTGATCTCGATGATCTCCATACGGTCTAACAGCGGACGCGGAATGGTGGACAAACTATTGGCTGTTGCGATAAACAGCACATCAGAAAGATCCAGTGGAAGTTCCAGATAATTGTCTCTGAACTTGCTGTTCTGCTCAGAATCCAACACTTCCAGCAGTGCGGAAAATGTATCCCCTTTATAGTCTGTGCTGACTTTGTCAATCTCATCCAAAAGCATGACTGGATTTTTTACACCAGCATGAGAAAGTCCGGACGCAATACGTCCCGGCATGGCACCGATATAGGTTCTTCGGTGTCCCCGGATCTCTGCTTCATCATGAACACCGCCAAGACTGATGCGGACATATTTCTTGTTCAAAGCTCTCGCAATGGAACGTGCAATGGATGTCTTACCTGTTCCCGGCGGGCCCACCAGACAAAGGATCGGGCTGTCTCCCTTTTTCGTCAGTAATCTGACGGAAAGGAATTCGAGAATTCTCTCTTTGACCTTTTCCAGTCCATAATGATCCTCTCGCAAAATCTTCGCTGCTTTGTCAATATTCTTGTTATCACGGCTTGTCTTGCTCCATGGCATTTCAAACAATGTATCAATATAGGTTCTGAGAACACCTGTCTCCGCTGAATTGCCTGCGGATGCCTTAAAGCGTGAAATTTCCTTCTCAAGCTTCTCTTTTACAACATCCGGTGCCTTCAGTTCTTCCAGTTTCTTCTCATACTCATCGATTTCAGACTGCATGTCATCGCCCAGTTCTTCACGGATCAGCTTCATCTGCTCACGCAGCACATAATCCCGCTGATTCTTCTCAAGACGGCTCTTGACCTTGTTCTGAATATCCTGGTTGATCAGAAGAACATCGTATTCCTTCTCCATGATACGGCATAATTCTTCATACCGCTCACGGAAATCCATCTTCTCTGCCAATGTCTGTCTATCCTGCCAACGCATCGGCATGTTGGCACAAAGCTGATTCGTCAGTTTAACAATATCCTCTGCCTGTTCCATCTGTCTTGTGATCTCCGGACCAAACTTGGCACCGGCATCGATAAATTTCTGAACGATTTCCTCAAGGACACGGCGCATAGCCTCTGCCTCGTTCTCATTCTCCACCTTTTCTTCTCTGTCATGAATAATGACATCCGTCAGCAAATAGGGAGACACCGAAATCATCTCGTCCAGTTCTGCCCTGAATTTGCCCTCTGCCACAACACGGACCATATTCTCAGGCATCTTGACGATCTGTTTCACCTTCGCCATAGCACCTGCCGTATAAAGGTCTTCCTGTTTCGGATCTTCCTCATCCGGATCTTTCTGTGCCACAAGAAAAACCATCTGGTCTTTGACCATGGCTGCTTCCAATGCAGCAATAGACTTCTTGCGGCTTACATCAAAATGCAGGATCATATCCGGCAGACATACAAGTCCTCTCAATGCCACTGCCGGCATTCTGCAGTTAATATCACTCATCTCTTTTGTTCACCTTCTTATCATTGGTTGCTTGATCTATTTCATTTGTCTGTTTTCTGTATCTGGCCCTAAATTCTTCCAAATTCTATCATAAAAAGGCTGCCGTATCATTTCAACCGGCAGCCTTGTGAATTCTATGCGATTTCTCCGCTGTTCTTGCGGGATGACTTCTTTGTCTGTCCCTTCTTAGATGGAAGCTGCGGCTCACCGTGAACCAGCTCTGGAGCTGCCTGTCCATCAACAACAGCTTTGGTGATAATACACTTCTCAACTGTTTCGTCTGACGGCAGTGTAAACATTGTATCCATCAAAACATTCTCAACAATGGAACGTAATCCTCTGGCACCGGTATTTCTCATGAATGAGCGATGGGCAATTTCATGAACAGCCTCATCTTCAAACTCAAGATCCACACCATCCAGCTGGAACAGTTTCTTGTACTGCTTGATGATCGCACTCTTCGGTTCTGTCAGAACACGAACAAGGGCATCCTCATCCAGCAGATCAAGGGATACACTGACAGGCACACGACCTACAAACTCAGGGATCAGGCCATATTTGACAAAATCCTGAGGCAGTGCCTGTTTCATCAGCTCACTGACATTCTGCTCTTCTTCCTTCACATGAATATCTGCATTAAATCCGATGGACTGACCGCCTGTTCTTGATTCGACAATCTTGTCCAGGCCATCAAAAGCACCGCCGCAGATAAACAGAATGTTCGTTGTATCAATCTGAAGAAATTCCTGATGCGGATGCTTTCTGCCGCCCTGAGGCGGAACAGATGCCACTGTACCCTCCAGGATCTTCAAAAGTGCCTGCTGAACACCTTCACCGGAAACATCTCTTGTAATAGAGACATTCTCGGACTTCTTCGTGATCTTGTCGATCTCATCGATATAAATAATACCTCTTTCGGCTTTCTCAATGTCATAATCTGCTGCCTGAATCAGTTTCAGCAGAATATTCTCCACATCTTCACCGACATAACCTGCTTCTGTCAGAGCTGTTGCATCTGCGATAGCAAATGGTACATTCAAAATCTTAGCCAGTGTCTGTGCCAAAAGTGTTTTGCCGGAACCGGTAGGTCCTACCATAATAATATTGCTCTTCTGCAGTTCCACATCATTGCCGGCGTTGGATGCGATTCTCTTGTAATGATTATAAACAGCGACGGATAAAACCTTCTTGGCCTGTTCCTGTCCGATAACGTACTGATCAAGGAAATTCTTAATCTCAACAGGTTTCAGCAGGTTAAAGTCCGCATCGTTCTGATCATCTTCCATCTCATCTTCGATGATCTCCATGCAGATATCTACGCATTCATCACAAATAAATGCATTCGGACCTGCAATAAGCTTACGGACCTGATCCTGTGTTTTATTACAAAAAGAACATCTTGGCTGCTTCTTGTCATCAATACGACTTGCCATATACTACCTCTTTTACTTCAAGACTTGCCTATGCACGCTTGGTTACTACAGCATCAATCAGGCCATAATTCTTGGCCTCTTCTGCACTCATGTAATAGTCTCTTTCTGTATCTGCTGCAATCTTCTCTAATGGCTGATGTGTATTGGCAGCCAGTAATTCATTCAGCATACGCTTTGTGTACTGGATACGGTCAGCAACAATCTGAATCTCTGTTGCCTGTCCCTGTGCACCGCCTGATGGCTGATGGATCATGATGGTTGAATGCGGCAGAGCCAGACGCTTGCCCGGTGTACCGCCTGCCAGCAGGAAGGCACCCATACTTGCAGCCATACCCATACAAATTGTAGATACATCACACTTAATAAACTGCATGGTATCATAAATAGCCATACCTGCGGATACAGAACCGCCGGGACTGTTAATATACATCTGAATATCCTTACCCGGATCTTCAGATTCAAGGAAAAGGAGCTGTGATACAATCAGATTGGCGGATACATCCGTTAATTCTTCTCCAAGGAAAATAATTCTGTCTTTTAAAAGTCTGGAATAAATATCAAAGGCACGTTCGCCTCTGCTTGACTGTTCAATGACTGTAGGTACTAAACTCATCCTTATCCTCCTGTCAAACCAGATATGCCCCGCATATCTGTCAATGTCAGCACTTTGCTCAGTCAAAACGCTGTTTAGACTGATTCAACACCACAGGGCTGCGGCAAACTTCTCTGCGGCAGCCCTGCTATCTTACGTTATGATTATTCTGCGTCTTCTACAGTTGCTTCTACTTCAGTTACAGGAACTTCTACAGCAGCCTCTGTGATCATGTCAAGTGCTTTCTGCGCAGCGATATCGCTCTTGATGTTCTCTGTTTCTTCGTCAGCGAAGATTTCTTTAACCTTGTCTACTGTCAGACCATATCTTTCAGCAATGTTCGCGAATTCTTTCTCAACTTCTTCTTCACTTGCTGTGATGCCTTCAGCTGCAGCAATTGCTTCAAGAACAAGTCTGTTCTCAATGTTCTTCTGAGCCTGTGGTTTCATCTGTTCAAGAAGGCCGTCCGGTGTCAGGCCTGTAAACTGATAGTACTGAGCCATAGAAAGACCGTTAGACTGCATCTGCTGAGCAAACTGATCCATCATCTGTCTTGTCTGAGTAATTACCATAGGATCCGGAATATCCATCTCAGCATTCTCTACGATCTGTCTGATAATCTTCTCCTGTTTCTCCTGACGTACAGCTTTTTCTTTCTGTTCTGCAATGCCTTTCTTTACATCTTCTTTGTATTCATCAAGTGTATCAAATTCAGATACATCCTGAGCGAATTCATCATTGATCTCCGGAAGTTCTTTCTTCTTGATCTCATGAACTTTTACTTTGAATACTGCAGCTTTGCCTGCAAGGTCTTTAGCCTGGTAATCTTCTGGGAATGTTACATTTACTTCTACATCAGAATCTGCTGTCGCACCAACAAGCTGGTCTTCGAATCCAGGGATGAAAGAACCTGAACCAAGTACCAGAGGATGGTTCTCAGCTGTACCGCCTTCGAATACTTCACCATCTACAGAACCTTCGAAGTCGATAACAACTGTATCGCCGTTCTCAGCTGGTCTGTCAACTGTAATCTCTCTTGCGTTCTGTTCCTGAACTTTCTTCAGTTCAGCTTCGATTTCTTCGTCTGTTACTTCTACCTTATTCTCAGGTACTTCGATACCCTTGTACTGGCCAAGTGTAACTTCCGGTTTAGTAGCAACTTCTGCTGTAAAGATAAACTCCTTGCCTTTTTCCATCTGTGTAACATCGATGGCTGGCTGAGATGTGATCTTGATATCCTTTACTTCTGCAAGTGCCTTGTCATATTCTTCCGGAATAACGATGTTGGCAGCATCTTCATAGAACATGCCTGCACCGTACATCTTCTCTACCATTGCCTGAGGCACTTTACCTTTTCTGAAACCAGGAATGGAGATCTGATTCTTCATCTTCTTGTAAGCCTGTGTAATAGCCTTATTGAAAGTTTCAGCCGGAACTGTAATTGTCAGTTTCGCCATATTATGTTCTAATTTCTCTACCTGTACACTCATGATATTAATATCCTCCTTCATCTATCCCGAAACCGGTCCCTCCAAAGTGCGGAGTCGGCCTGTTTTCAAGCGCTTATGGATTTAAGTATATTATACATCCGGGCATATGTAAATAGGGGAGAGCCACTTTTTTCTAAAAAAAACATAAAAAAACGGCTGTTATGGTAAACCAATCGATAAAAGGCCAGCTATCCTTTCTATATTGTCTGTAATCAAGCTGCAGTGATATCAACCAAAAAAGCTCATGTCCAGCATCCTTACTGCCAGACATGAGCCTTCTGTTTTATTTCTTCACATTTTCAATAACGCATTCATGCTTCTTCGCTTTCTTATCATAATTGACACCAACCAGCAATAAATTTCCCTGATAATCTTTCAATGCATTTCCATAGTTTTTCCCTTTAATCTGCTCTAATGCGCCAGCTGCGCTCTTGTCCCATTTCAGTTCAATCACAATTGCCGGTTTGTCAGCATATCTCTTCCTCGGAATCATACATACATCAGCAAATCCTTTTCCTGCAGGTAATTCCCGAATCATTGTATAATATTCCCGTGCAAAATAAAACGCAAGATGAATGGTACAACTAAGCGAATTTTCATCATTGTATTGAAGAATCGATATCTCTTCATGTGCTTTTTCGATTCCCGCCGCAACGGCATCGGCATCCATCTGCCACAATGCCTCCAGCAATTTTCGAGACGCCTCCACCGAATCCGCTACCCCGTGCCAGTTCATTGTACTAATCGCATTGATATATTCCTGTGAAACTTCTTTATTTGGAATACTCACAGTTCCATCTATACTGTTATACGTCAAATACCCCAAATGTACCAGCAATGTTAATACATCATCTTTTGTTGCAAATGTAGTCATGTCATTACTGAATGTTCCGGTATTAATCGGAACTGAATCGCCTGCCAGCATACGAATTACGGAAGCTTTTAACCCATCCATATCCATCTGAATGTAAATTTTTAACGCCTCATATGTTTCCGTCTGATTCCAGTATGTTCCAAACTTATGACGCAGCATAGCTTCTACAACAGATTTAGGATTATACATGGAATAACATTCATCTTTCCACTGCCGATGAGCAACCAATTGATAGCCATCGTACCAGGTCTTAGCTTCCTCAAAACTCATCCCATATTTTTCACAAATTGCTGACACTTCCGGCTCTGTAAAGCCAAAATATTCCGCCAATTCCCCAGGATCTGTCATCGAATACTCGGTAAACATATTCAGCGCAGAGTGAGAGCCATATTTCTTGATTGGCAAAATTCCTGTCATATAGGCCATTGCAATATAATCTTTGTCTTTAAGCCATGCGCGCAAAAAATCCAGATACTTTTTCTGTGCTTCTTTGTCTTGTTTATATTCCCTAAACAGACAATCCCACTCATCAATCAGAATCACAAACGGGCATTTGGTATAAGAAAATACATCTTTCATAGTCTGAATAAGGTTATTCTTATCCCGAAAACGCACCTCAGGGTACGCTTCCTCGAAATCCACAACAAGATAATCTTTCAGCATTTCCAACATTTTTTCTATTGTCCCTGCCATACTCAAAAATTCCTGCATATTGATTTTTATTACATCATACTGATTCCGATGTTTTTTAATATGTTTCACTTCTGCCGATTTTCAAATTCCGAAATAGTGCATCGGTGTCTGTGCTTCTGTCATAATAAGCCGCCAGCATATCCGCTGCCATAGATTTTCCAAATCGTCTCGGACGGCTCACGCACAGATACCGCTGGAGTTTCCGCACGCAGCGATTTGTTTTTTCTATCAGACCACTTTTATCCACAAAAATCTGCGACTGAAGCGCCATCTCAAAAAGATCACTTCCAGGGTTCAAATAGCTTCCCATACTGTCCGTACCTCCGTTTTCAAATTCTTTCTCTATCTTATCACGAAACCTCCTTTTCATCTATACTAAAAGTAAACATCGCAAAATTCGTTTTTGAGCAGATTACATTCCCATCTTTTTCCAGTTTTTACTTGACTTTTCCTAGTTCTTCTTTTATAATCTTTTTGTAATGATAAATGTAATTTATTTCTGCGAACATTCTACCTATTTTTCTTGCTGACTGCAGAAATACTTTCTGCCTGAAAAGGCACAGCATTTTGCAAGAGGGGAGTTTGTGATGGAACCGATTGCTTCTCCGACCCGGTCGGATTTGTTACAAAAGATAAATGAAAAAAAATATCGTGTCAATTCCGATTATCTGCTGCGTGAAATTGCAGGGGAATATGCGATTATTCCCGTTGGGACTGCCTGTCAGATTTCGAATGCAGTGATGGTTCCAAACGATACCGCCGCATTTCTCTGGAATGCTTTTCAGCAGCCACGTACCATTTCGGAAGTCGTTGCACAGGCGTTAGAGGAATATGAGGCTGCGGAAGATACGATTCAAAATTCTGCTTTAAATTTTGTGCATGATACTTTAA
>ERZ772819.3896-NODE-3896-length-10149-cov-4.421934_pt1 | contig 10149 bp, 5 predicted proteins | sample MGYA00580860_ERZ772819 | MGnify/ENA primary metagenome ERZ772819 (study PRJEB29015, sample SAMEA2737683) | human gut metagenome | biome: human gut; feature: human-associated habitat; material: faeces | place: China | collected 2012 ...
CGAGCGCTTGGCCGAGGCCACGGCCGCGGGCGAGGTCTTTGAGCAGGGTGACGCCGCGCCGGTGGCGCCCTCCACGGATGCCCCCGCGTTCGCGAGCCGCAAGTACACGTTTGAGGCGCAGCGTGAGAGTGCTTCGACCGCGTGGCCCAAGGTGCCCTTTACCGAGCAGATGCGCGACGAGGGCTACACCATCCTGTGCCCGCAGATGGCGCCGATCCACTTCGACCTGGTCAAAGAGGTGTTCCGCGGTGCTGGCTATAACCTGGAGCTGCTGCCCTCGACCGATCACGATGCCGTCGAGGCCGGCCTGCGCTACGTGAACAATGACATTTGCTACCCGTCGATCCTGGTAACGGGCCAGATTATGGAGGCCATCGAGAGCGGCAGGTACGATCTGTCCAAGACGGCCGTGGTTATCAGCCAGACCGGCGGCGGCTGCCGTGCCACCAACTACATCGCGCTCATCCGCAAGGCCCTGCGCGAAAGCGGCCACCCCGAGATCCCGGTGATCTCGCTTTCGGCCGTGGCGCTCGGCGAGGACAACCCTGGCTTTAAGATTACGCCGGCGCTGCTCAAGCAAGCAGTCTACGCGGTGCTCTTTGGTGACGTGATGATGCAGATGCTCTATCGTTGCCGCCCGTACGAGGCTACGCCCGGTGCCGCCAACGCGCTCTACGAGGAGTACATGGCGCGCGCCCGCAAGCTGGCGCCTAAGTTCAACAGGCACAACTACACCAAGCTGTGCCGCGAGGCCATCCGCGCGTTCGACACCATGCCGCTTGTGGGCGAGGGCGCCAAGCCACGCGTGGGCGTGGTCGGCGAGATCCTGGTAAAGTTCCATCCCACGGCCAACAACCACGTGGTCGACGTTATCGAGCGCGAGGGCTGCGAGGCCGTGGTGCCGGGTCTGCTCGACTTCTTCCTGTACTCCATGAGTAACGCCGAGCTGCAGAAGGACGAGCTGGGTAGCTCTGCTACAACGCGTGCGGGCATGCAAGCGCTCATCAAGCTCGTGGACTGGATGCGTACGCCGGTGGAGGAGATGCTCGAAAAGTCCCGCCGCTTTGAGGCGCCCGAGCGCATCGGCACCATGGCGGACAAGGCCCGCACGGTGCTTTCGGTGTGCAACAACATGGGCGAGGGCTGGCTGCTCACGGCCGAGATGCTCGACCTGATCGACCACGGTGCGCCCAACATCATCTGCACGCAGCCCTTCGCGTGCCTGCCTAACCACGTGGTGGGTAAGGGCGTGATCAAGGAGCTGCGCCGCCAGCATCCCGAGAGCAATATCGTCGCGGTGGACTATGATCCTGGTGCGTCCGAGGTCAACCAGCTCAACCGCATCAAGCTTATGATTAGCGTTGCCAAGGAGAACATGCGCGCCGGCAAGGGCTTTAAGCTTGAGAAGGTGGCACCGCTCGCGATGGACGAGGTTACCGGCCAGATGCGCGCCCATGATGGCTGCGTGAGCTGCGGACCGGCCAGCGAGGAGGCCGTGGCATCGGTCGCTGAGCGCCTGGGACGCGGCATTAAGAAGTAGACGGCCCGCTTTGGGCTAGATGTGAGGCAAACGGGTGGTAGCCGTACCGGCTACCACCCGTTTTTACTGTACATCTGTTGCGTAAATGACCTTGCTACAGCCTTCCGTGGACTTGCCCGATTTTTGGGCCGGTTCGGGCTTTGAGGACAAGTTACTGCAGGCTCAAGGCGATTTTTCGCTCAGCGCAGGCCAGCACAGTGTGGCCTATCTGCCAAACGACGAGACGACCGCGACCGGTCGCTACCAGGTGCTGCTATACGACAACAACTTTGGTGCGGCCGAAAGCTATCCCAAGTTCGACTGGGGCCAGCTGGGCGCCGCGGTGGTGACCGACTGCAACAAGGGCACGCATTCGTTTGGGCGCATCTTTACGGTGGACGAGGTGGCGCGCGCCTACGAGCTCGAAGACCAGATCGCGGCGCCGTTCTCGGGCTACGTAAGCAGTGCGCAGCGCGTCGGCGATTCAGATAGTATGCTCGTGGCATCGGGCATGGCCAAGACCTTTACTGAGTACGATCGCTATGGACTGCCCATCGCCACCTACGAGATGGAAGCCGAGAAGTACATCTATCGCGTGTACAAGTACAAGTTGTAGCGCTGCGCTTAGGTTTGACCAATGGAGTATGAAAACACGCCGTTCGCCGATGCCCCCTCCGCGAGTGGCAGCCATATGGTTTGATGTTGGAAACATATGATTGCCGGCAGGCCATAGGTGACGTTCCCCCTGATATCGGAGGTTCCAGGTATGTTTCGCGCTCCGTTAAATAACTATCGGTTGGGCTAACATGGGTCGCCGTGCTATTTCGATAACCCTTGCAGTGGTCTGCCTGGCTGTGCTCTTTGGCGCTACGGGGCTGTTTGCTATAAGTCGAGAAACATCCTATATGCAGGAATGTGCTTCCGAAGGCTTTGCCATTGATGGTTACTATCGGGATGATAAAACGAGTCGGGAAACCCTGGCTTTTCTTGAGGAGGACAACTGTCGATGGCAGCTGGTCGACCAAGACGGAATCTGCACAGACGGGCAGTTTAAGCGTACGGATGACCCCAACATCCTGATATTAAAGAAGGAAAACGGTGAAGAATTCGGTACGGTCCACGTGGCGTACTTGTCACGCCGACGCGATCAGGGCTTGCTCTACCTATTTAGAGATACCAGGGTGACCCGTTTTTATCTGGTGAGCACCAAACCTGCGTTTACGGTGGAGTCTGGCGATGTCGATGCGGACAGTTGATTCACAGTAATAAAACAGAGAGCGGGGCGCGGGTGTGAGCTGCACCCCGCTATTTGCTCGTGTCCGTATCGCGTCTGCGCCTTGTCGTAACTTGCGTCCGTGCGAGCATTCATCCCGCGCCGGCATCACTTCACGTCGAACTCCACGCGATCGAGTTCGGGCACATTGAGGTCGATGAGCTTGCGAGCAACGTGACGGTCGTGTGCCCCAAGCGCCTCGCTCGTCGTTACATGGGCGACAATCTCGCGCTCGACGATGCCCTCCTCGTCGCCTTCGGCGGCCGAGGTCTCGACGGCGACGGTGTAATCCTTAAAGCCTGGCAGCACCGCCGCAAGCTCGTGCGTGGTCTCGGTGACGCCGTAGCCGTCCTGCACGCCGGCCTGCGCCGAGCCAATGGAACCCGCGGTCATAACAATGCAGGGGATGGCAAAGATCGCCGTACCCACAATAATGCGGCGGCGCACCTTGCGTGACAGCTCGTCGACCTCGGCATTTTCCTCGGCGGTCACAATGCCGTCGCCGTTGAGATCACGCTTGAGCGGTACACGTAAAAGAAGCAATACAGCTTCGGCCGCCAGCGCGATAAAGACGACGTTGATGCCAAACTCGTAGAGGGCTGAGAGGAACAGCGACCCGCTCGCGATGGCAATGCCATAACCCGCCGCGCACAGGGGCGGCATGAGCGCGGTCGCCACGGCTACGCCGGCAATGAGCGTCGAAGGCTCCTGATCGCGCGAGTTGCCCAACCCGCCCGCAAAGCCGCCCGCGAGCGCGACGACAAGGTCCCATATGGTGGGTGTCGAGTTGTCGATGATGGCGGCCGTGGTGGTGCCAAGGGGCGAGAGCTTAAAGTACAATGTGGACGTGACCAGGCAAAAGGCCATCTGTAGAGCCAGGCTGGCAATGGCCTCGACGGTGATCTCGCGGTCGAGTGTGGCAATGCCGTATGCCATGGCAAGAACCGAGCCCATGAGCGGGCAGATGAGCATGGCGCCCACGATGGCGATGTCCGAGTCGATATCGAGGCCGATGCTTGCGATGAGCATGGCGATGATGAGGATGCACAGGTGAGAGCCGGTCAGGCGTGCCCCGTTTACAAAGCGCTTGCGAATTACGTGGTAGGGCGCGCGACCCTCGCGAATGTTGAATGCGCGCTTTAGGAAGCGGCCGGCGTTCCCCATGACCTCACTATGGGCAGGGCGGATGCCGTGGCGCCGGTGATGGCGTTCACGCAGTCGCTTGAGTTGTTGTCTATCGAGTTCCATGTTCACCTCGTTCCAGCGCGGTCCGCGCAACGCGCCCGTTGTCCTAACTCTACACCGTGGCAGGCGAGGTGTCTGTTGGATGCGGGATCCGATAGGGTGGATGACGCGGGGGCAAATGCAAATCACAGGCTCAATTCGATCCCGCAAGAATATGATGCACCAGCTCCTACATATGTGACGAAATTGTGAAGCACGAGAGCGCGAATTTCAAAAAATCCGCTGGTGACCAATGTTGCGCAACAGAATTCAAAAATCAGCTCCTACATTTTGAGGCGTATGGATACATCCGTGTCAAAGGGAGAAAGCCATGACAAACTATATCCCACAGCACTTTGAGCCTCGAGCCAAGGCCGTCAACGTCAAGGGCGTTGCCAACCGCGCCGTCGCAACCGTTTTGACGGCGGGCCTCATCGCTCAGCCGCTCATGTCGCCGCTGGCGGCAATCGCCGCACCGACGGCAGATAACGGTGACGCCACGAAGGGCGACAGCGCTATCGAGAACACCGTTGCCACTGGTAACCAAGCGGTCGTAAAGACGGCTGCCCAGTTGGCCGAGGAGTCGGCAAAGCAGCTCAAGGACGCTCAGGCCGCCTACGATGCCGCCCAGAAGAAAGCCGACGCGGTGGGCCAGTCTCAAAAGCAGGCGCAGCGGCAAAAGAATCAGGCCTCGCAGGCCGTGACCGATAACGCCGCCGAGCAGAACGAGGCCGAGGCAGCCGCGCTTCAGGAGAAGATCGACGAGCTTAAGGCGGCTGTCGACAAGGCCGAGCAGCAGCAGAAGAAGCTGGGCGACCTGAACGATCAGCTCGACCAGGCCAACAAGAGTGTCGAGGATAAGACCCAGGCGCTCAAGGACGCCAAGGCAAAGCAGGATGAGGCCAAGAAGGCCCTCGATGATGCCCGGGCCAAGCTCAAGGCCATGGGTATGGACGAGTACGAGGCCGCCAAGAAGGCCGTCGAGGACGCGCAGGCCAAGCTCAATGCGGCGAATGCCGATGTGAAGACGGCCGAGGGTGAGCTCGATGCCGCTAAGACCGCCGCCGACAATGCTGAGCAGGCAAAGAGTGATGCCGAGTCTGCTCTGACGACTGCCCAGGCCAAGAAGCAGGAGACTGCCAATGCCCTTGCCGCTGCGACCACCGCGTGCGTCAACGCCCAGGATAAGCTGAACGACGCCCAGAAAGCGCTCGATGCCGCCATCTCGGGCACGGGCATCGATCTAAAAGCGCTTGAGGCCGCCAAGAACGCTGCTGCCAGTGAGCTCAAGGACGCGCAGACCGAGCTTGATGCCGCGAAGGCTGCCGACGCCACCGCACAAACGAACCTCCAGGCCGCACAGACTGATGCCAGCGCCGCGCAGGAAAAGGTCAACGCCGCCAACGCTGCCGTTTCGTCAGCGCAGACTGCATACGACGAAGCCAACGGCAAACTCGGTGATCTGACCAGCAAATACAACACCGCCAAGGCTGCTTACGAGCAAGCTCAGCAGACCGAGGCCGACAAGAAGGCAGAGTACGACCGTCTGGCAGAGGTCGCAAAGCAGAAGAAAAGCGCTCTTGAGAATGCTACCAGCGACTACAACAAAGCGGATGATGAATACAACACGGCCAGCGCAAACGTCAAAGCTCTTGAGCAGCAGATTTCTGAGCTAAAAGCAAACATGACGGTGGATACGGATGCTGTCAAGGCTGGCCTGCTTGGCTTTATGAATCACATCGCAAGTAGCACGTCGTTTACTGCTGCTCAGCGTGCCAACGCGAGCAATGCGGCGAAGTTACTTGATGGGTCTGCTAACAAGGCGGCATGGTATGACGACTATGTCAACTTGGATGCGTCTGACGCTGACAATGCTTTTTCGCTCGTGAATCTGCAGAATACCTTGACCTACATGAATGCGGTCAATGGAATTCGTCGCGCAAATGGCTTGAGTGACATGAAGGTCAGCATTGTCTCTATGGCGCAGTCGGCGCTCGATGTTTGCTATTCGTCGAATGTTTGGGACCACGCGGGGAACAGCGGCGAGGGCTTTTATATGTCCTATAACGAAAACCTTGCCGGACGTGCTGGCGCCTACAAGGGGTCAGATAATCCTAAAGATTGGGAAACATCCTTCGATAACGGCGACTTCTACGGCGATGATTGGCCGTTTATCGGTTGGTATACTGCGGAAAAGCGCGACTATGACAGGGGTGACTATAGCAACACCGGCCACTATGAGAACTTTATTGATTCAGGTGCTAATTCCTTTGGGTTCGCCGTCGGCTACGGTAAGGATGGCAACCGCTCAACGCCCGAGGATGACGGTGCACCCAGTCCCGTTTCAATTTATCAGGGAAACTGGGCCGAAGGCGATTTTACGGTTGACGAGTTCAAGAACCTGGTAAACACGTACGTAGACTCCGTTTATCATGCCGGTGGTACCGCCGCGCAGAAGGCGCAGCTGGCGCAGCTGCAAGATCAACTTGCGGCAGCACAGAAGGTGCGCGATGTGAAAAACGATGTGCTTGGCTCTGCGGGGTCATCCCTCGATGCTGCCAAGAGTGCCGCGAATGAAGCGAACGGTAACGTTGCTGCTGCCAAGAGCGACTATGAAGCTGCGCAAGAGGCCACCGCTATCGCGAAGGCGGCATATGGCGCTGCCGATGTCAATTTGAAGAATGTTGACATCGAAACTCCTAGGGCAAATCTCAACGCCGCCAAGGACAAGGCGACCGTCGCGCAGGCCGCGCTTGACGACGCTAACTCCAAGCTCACCGAATGCCAGACGAACGCCTCCAAGGCTTCCGCCCGCAAGGCGAAGGCTCGCAGCGCCCGCGATGCCGCCAAGGCAAAGTCCGATCAGGCCAATGAGGCGTATGACAACGCCACTGCTTCGGTCAAGGACCTTACCGCCAAGTGCGATGCCGCCCAGGCGGACCTTGCGAATAAGCAGGGCTCGCTTGACGAGGCAAAGAAGGCCGACGATGCCGCCCAGGCTGGTGTAGACAAGGCCCAGGCCGCAGATGTGCACGCCGCGACCGCTCTTTCGGACGCCAAGCAGGCAGTTGCCGCCAAGACGCAGGCCCTGTCCGACGCACAGGCGAAGGCCAAGGCCGCCGAGGGCGAGCTGGCTACCGCAAACAAGGCCTTCGAGCGCTTCGCCGGCGCCCAGAAGACGGTCGACGACGCCAAGGCCGCCTATGACGCTGCCGTCGCCGGTGTCGCCGATGCTCAGAAGCAGCTCGAGGCCGCCAACGAAGCCGTCGTCGATGCGAACCTCGAGATCGTCAAGGCCAAGGCCGAGCTTGCCAACGACGAGGCGCTCAAGGCCGATCTTGAGGCCGTCGACCACAAGGCATCCCTTGCCGCGGGCACGACGGGCAACGAGAAGCTGGTCAAGCTTAACGCTGCTTACGCTCGCTATAAGGCCGCCGTCGATGCCGCCGCTGGCCTCAAGGCTGCTCTGAGCGATGCCGATGCCAAGCTGTCCGATGCCAACGACGCCTATGCCGCCGCGCTTGCCGAGCTTGGCGATGCCAAGGATGCCCTGGCTGCCGCTCAGGCCGAGTACGACAAGTATCATCCCAAGGCTGAGCCGCAGGCCAAGCCTCAGGTTGCGCGGGCCGCTGCAAAGGCTCCTGTCGCCAAGAAGAAGGCCGCGTCGGCCGCGCTCGCCCAGACTGGCGATGACTCCGCACTTGCAGGCGAGGTGTTCGTCATTGGCGGTATTACGCTCGTGGCCGCGGGCGTGACGCTGGGTGATCGTCGTCGCAAGCAGGTGTAGCGTTTCGAGCGTAGATTCTGCAACGAACTTCGGTTCATAGCAGGAGCGCTTCGATAGCTTAACCGATAAGGCCGGCGCGCTGTTAAACGCAGCGCGCCGGCCTTTCTTTTCGTTGGCATCAAAAAGCCCGGTCGGCAGCCGCGAAAGCTACCGACCGGGCAATCCGTAGGCAATATGATTGCGACCGGGCTGTTGCCTGGTTGAGAGCGAACAGCTGCTCAGCTTAGCCCAGCAGGCTTAAGCCCACGGAGACAAATGCCAGGATAACGCCGACGATGGACTCGCCGCCGAGCAGGCCGCTGGCGACAACCAGGCCCTGTTCCTGGAAGGCGGCGTCCTTGGCAGCCCTCTCCTCGTCAGAAAGACCAGCGGTGGCGTCGCGGTGGGCGGACCACTTGTCGTAGGCGAGCTTGACGCAGGAGCCCAGGAATGCCGTGAGTGACATGTAGAACGGCAGGTACACGCCCAGGCCGATCATCATGGCCGGAATGCCGAGCCAGTACATGACGATGCCGGCGATAAAGCCACCTGCGAACCACGGCACGCTCGGGATGCCCGAGACCATGGTGGCGACGACGCTTGCCTGCGCGGCAACAAAGCTTTTGTCGGGGCCAAAGGCGTCCGGACCATAGGCGGTGACGAGCGCGACCATGACGGCTGCGGCGACCAGGGCGCCCACGATGCCGCCGATGGCTTGGCCGATCCACTGCGCACGCGGGTTGGTGCCCAGCACGGCGCCGGCCTTAAAGTCGTTCATGACGTCGCCCGCAAGGCCGCATGCCACGGCCACGATGCCGGCGATAAAGAACAGCTTGACCTGGGCGATCTGTGCGAAGGCAGCCACGATGAGCATGACGATGAGGCCAAAGATCTCCATGGGGTCGATGCCCGTCTGGCCGCAGCTCTGCGCGCTCATGATGGTGGTGACAAAGGTGAACAGCGTGACGATGACGGCCGGGACGGGGCCAAGGTCGAGCGCGATGGCGACGATCACGGCGATGGCGGCGGCGCCCAGGCCGATGATGCCGGCGTCGAGCTTAAGGGAGCCCGAGATGAGCGACTGCTCGTCGGTGTCGGTGGAGCTGTCGGCGGCAAGACCGCGGACGATACCGGCGACCTGCGGCAGGATGTCCTTGGGGACGACGGCGACGCCAAAGCCCATCATGAGGCCCATGCCCAGGGACTTGACGATGCCCTGCGCAGTCACAACGTCGAACAGACCGGCAGCGGTGCCGCCCACGATGATGCCAAAGTTGCCCAGCAGGGCGCCGGCAAACCAGAAGGCGACCGGGGCGAAGCCCACGAGGAAGCCGACGGAGAGCAGCATGGGCGAGTTGTAGATGCCAAAGGTCACGCCGGGGATGTTGAGCGTGCACAGCATGCTGGGCACAATGCCCAGAGCGTCGCGCAGCACGCTATAGATGCCGGCGATGGCCATGGAACCAAAGAGCTGCTTGCCGGTCTTGCCGCCAGCCTCGGTCGCGCGCAAGGTCTGAGCTGCGGCGTTGCCGGTGGGGAACTCAAGCGCGGCGTCCACGATAAAGTGACGGTGGATGAGCGCGGTGGCCAGCAGACCCAGGATAGTGCCGGCGAGTGCCACGATAAACATGTCGAGCCAGCTAATCTGGTCGGCATAGCCCAGCATCCAGGCGCCCGGGATGGTAAACGCCAGACCGCCGGCGACCATGGCGCCTGCGGACATGATGGTGTGGGTGACGTTTGCCTCGTTGAGGCTGGCGTTGCCCATGAGCTTAAGGAAGAACAGCGAGATGACGGCAGCGAAGACGATTGGCCAGGGGAGTGCGCCCATCTTGAGGGCGGTGTAGGCCGAGCTTGCCGTGATGATCACGCAGCCAAGGACGCCGATGACGACGCCGCGCAGCGTGAGTTGCCCGCGCATCGAAGCGCGGTTCGAGGGATTGCTCATATAAAACTCCTTTGCGTATATCCGCTTCCCCCGGGAGCGCCGTTACGGATACGGCGCGGGAAGTCGGGTTACCAAGGGCCGCCGCGTGAGCTCGCAAACGACCGCGCACCAGTATAGCCGCAAGGCAGTTCATTTGGGACGGGGCTTTTTTTAGCTGGCCCCGTCCCAGAACAATCATCGGGATATACTGCTGGGCAGACGAAAGGAGCGCCGACGATGCTTAATGGGTGTGCATATATATTGACGGTCGACGTGGGCAACACGTTCATTCGCTTTGGCCTGTTTGCCGAGGATTCGGCCGCGGCGCAGGAATGTCCGCTTGCGACGTGCGAGATTACGACGCCGTCGAGCATTACGGCCGACGAAGCGCGTATGCGTCTCGCTCAAGTCATGGCCGCGCTGGCGGCCGATGCGGGCAT
>ERZ772819.3934-NODE-3934-length-10084-cov-30.113272_pt1 | contig 10084 bp, 7 predicted proteins | sample MGYA00580860_ERZ772819 | MGnify/ENA primary metagenome ERZ772819 (study PRJEB29015, sample SAMEA2737683) | human gut metagenome | biome: human gut; feature: human-associated habitat; material: faeces | place: China | collected 2012 ...
AAAGCCTCTTCATAGTTTTCTTTGTCTTCATATATGCGTCCAAGGTTCTTTTGTGATAGAGCCAAATCTTTTTCAGCCGCTTTTTTATACCAATAGATGGCTGTTTCTTTATTTTGGGTTAAATTTCCCCAGCCATTACTATAGGCTACACCCATATTGTTTTGTGCAGTAGGATCTCCTTGCTCAGCCGACTTTCGCCACCAATAAACGGCTTGTATGGTATCAGGTTTTATACCCCATCCCCTAAAGTAGCTCTGTCCGAGATAGAATTGTGCAATCGCGTTTCCATTTATTGCATCTGTCCTATAGTCCGCAGCATTCTTGTGGTTTTGCCCGTAAATACTGATAGTAAATACGGCAAGGAATATGCACATTAAATAATTTTTCATGTTTTTCATAAATTAAGAGTTAATCAATTGCGTCCAATAAAATGAATGCAGCCCAGTAATAGGGGGAGGCATATCTCTTTATTTTCTTTATTTTTTGAGGAGCAGGCTCTTTGCTTTTATTCATTTTTTGTCTGATTTGCGATTCCCAGCGTTTGTTTGGAGTAATTTCAATTTCCTCTTCGTAGTCACGTACATATTTCTGTGCTTTGCGTAAGGATTCGAACTTACTTTCTCCTGCTAACAGATTTTTGTAGAATTCAGTCATCAGTAAGTGCGTGGCGTTATCGTCTACTTTCCAAAGACTCATTAATAAAGTGTTGGCTCCGGCTTTCTTGAAACCCCGCTGCAAGCCAAATACACCGTCACCTGCTATATCTCCTATGCCGGTTTGGCAAGCTGAAAGAACGGCTAGTTCTAATCCTCGTAAATCTAAAGTGGAGATCTCTTGGGCTGTAAGTATTCCATCTTCAACGTCTTTTAAATTTGCACCTTTTTTAAGAGCAATATTGGCTCCGGACATCAATAATCCACTTCGTTTTAAAGAGGAACTCTCTTTAGACATTCCTTTGTTTATTGAGGTATGAGGGGATTCTGAAGACCTCTTTTGGTTCACGTAGAATCCATGCGTTGCTATATGTAATATGTCTATTTGTTTTCCTGATAATGACTTGAATGATTCTTCAGTACCTTGCAGTTCAGAATAAAGTTCCGATTGGATATTGATTTGTTGCATTGAAGCATGAATGTTTTTTATCTCTGTCAGAGTAGCTGGTAAGTAGGAGACACCTCCTCTTAAAGTAAGGGAATCAATTACAATTGTGTCCAAATTTGGAGAATAACTTCTTGTTGCATATTTCAAATGTTCTTTTATAAGTGACACAGAATCTGCATCATATTGGAGACCACCGTATAATATCGCTTTTTTTGTGTTATTTCTATTTTTATTTTGTGCCAATAATCTGGTAGACGAGAGGCGGTACAAATTATATTTTTCTTGTAGAGGGATGCTGTCTGCCATGGTGTACTCTATGCCAATGTTATGTAGTATGCCGTCAGGCGTGAAATATATATTAGGGAGATTTCCTGAATAAGTCAGTATGGGTTTCCATAATAAGTTGTAGAGAGTGGAGGTTGAATAAATATCAGTTATTTCTTCTATGCTTTTTTGTTCACACAGTGGAATAAATTGTGGCATCCCTTTGCTTTTTAGAGTGATAGCAGCATACATGATACTGTCTTTTCCTATAGGAAAACAAGTAAACTCAACGGCTAAATCTTGCGGCTTTAATTCTTTCTGAATATCTTGCCATGAGCACTCCAGGCTTTTTGTGAAATCTCCTAATATAGCAGCTCTTTGCATAATCTCAGTGTTGAATCTGTCAGCAATTTTTTTAGCTTGTTCTTTTGAAATTTTTCGGTTCCCTTCTTGAATATATGAATCTCCTCTGTCCAACTCCTGTTCAATAGATAACATTCTTTCGTATTTTTTTATCAAGAGGCTGTCTCCTTCATGTTTTATAAGGTTAATGGCACTGATTGAAGAATTCAATAGAATGTTTTTTCGGAAGAGGAGGTTATTGTAGACTTCTCCGGGCGAAATACCTTGATGGTATCTGTATAATAGGTATTCTCCTAATGTATATGGAATTTGCTTATAATCCTCCCAAATACGTTCTCTATCTGCTTCTGTGGCATTACGAAAATTTTCTTTGAGTCGGTTTGTTATAGCGTTTGTTCCTTGACGGAAATAAGCAAGTAGCCTGTCTTCTTTATTCTGTTTCATATAATTGTCGAATAGGGACTTAAATACGTTTCCGATATATTCGTTATGGATATCTGCTGAGATAGCTTTTTCCCAATATTGTTGCTCCGTGGCCAACTCTCCTTTGTCGCGATATAGTTCTGCCAGACGGCATAATGACCAGAAGTGTAAATTTCTTAACTCCCCTATTTGTGAACTCTTGGCTACATTATTTTTTAATTGTTTTATGTAGTTCTCTTCACCTTCCAGCTCGGCAATATCAGTTAGGGTTTCAATATAGCGCTCATTATTGGTATGATTTGGGGATAGTTCTCTTTTTAGTTCTTCAAGGTGTTTCTTGTGATATAGAATAGCATTTGTGGTGTCTTTCATAATGCTATAATGCATTGCAATATCAGAATAATCATAGTATACATCGTTTTTATTATGTTCCAATATAGCCAATAACGAATCATTGAGTGCTCTGCATTTCTGTATGTCACGTTCTTCAGAGAATGCATATTGTAGAAACATTTTGTTGATTTTATACGACTTTGTCCGTATATACATAGGATGCTTTTTCCCTTTGATGGAAACAATGAAGTCCATTTTTTTATCCAAACATGCAAGAGCGTCTGAACTATTCCCTAAATAGTCAAATAACTCATAGCATTTATCCCATGTATTGCATATCATATCAAATTCCACTTGAATTTGATTTGCCATGAGTTTGTCTTTACTACGTATTAGAAAATCGGACATAACTTGAACAGAATGTAAACTATGTTGTAGAGATAGCTCTGGTTCTATGGATACTTTTTTATACAGCTGACTAAAAGAATGTAATAATCCTCCATATGTATACCCATCTAATGTATCGGTTATCATTGTCATCGCTTTATTTAAGTACCGATGTGCATTTTCCGAATCATATAAGTATACGTATCTGTCACCTATTCGCCTATAGTTGTCCGATACCATGTTCTTATCGGGTATTTCTGTATGGTTCATTATAGAATCTATCTTAATTTTCAGGAAATCTATTGATTTTCGAAAATCTCGCCTAGTGTCATAGATGTTTATGATATTGTCTATATCACTTAGTTTGTCTTGAAAAAAGTAGTATGGATTTCCACCGTCATTGGTTTGGATAGCTTCTTCTCTCAATTTTAAAGATAAGTCCTCATATTTCCGGGATTGTATAGAATCATTGATTCTTTGATAGCAGTTAGATAGTAAATCTAACATTTGGGCATATGCAGAGATAGATGGCTCAACTGTTTTATCTGCCATAATATCTTTTATGCTAAGATAATCGGCTATTGCTTTATCATATTCTTGATTTAAATATTCAGTAAAGGCTTTGCTCTTTATGTATGATAAACATTGTTTGCTCTGTTTCTCTGGACAACAATTTATAAGCTGCTGATAAATAGAAATAGCTTTGTCGTATTTTCCAATGTTGTATGCTTTATAAGCCTCTGCCATACTCTCCATTAACAGATGATTCTCACAAAAGCTGAAGCTGTTTGTTTGAGTGATTTTTTTTGCAGTTTGCAGGAAGTATTCTTCGTCATTTAAGATACTGAATAAAGGATAAGAGCTGGCAAATATCTCTATCAGTTGCTTGGTTTGATATTTATTTGTGGAGAGTGAATCAATGAGTCTGGAGTTGAAGGCTTTATGTAACCAGTGTTTGGCTTTGTCAAAACTACGCTCTTCTTCCATTCTCATATAATAGTTTCCGAGTTTTAAATAAATCGTCGCTGTTTCCACAGAGTATTCCCCATAGTTCTCTAAAGCGATGTCTAATGCTCTTTGATATAGCGCTAACCCTTTTTTTCTGACTTCATAAGGTTGCGGAATAAGTATATTACCCGCATATAATGTTGCCAAAGAAGTTGCTATGATATATTCGTTTGCATTTCCCTTACGGTTAAGTCCCGAAATTTTCTTCAACGCTTCTTCACCGAATTCTATAGCACCGTTAATGTCGTTGGTATTGGTAAGCAAATTTATGCCTGCCTGGATAATGAGCCCGTAAATACTGTCATTTGCGCTACTAAAAGGAGCATTCATTGAGGGTTCGGCAAATAATGCTGCGGCATCGTTAATTTCAATGATGTCTTTGATATCATCGAAATTTATTTTGTTTCTTACAGCTAAGACGAAGGGTATGATGTTGTTGGCAATTTTCTTCCCCCATTCAGGATTTTTTAAATAGATGGGGACGATTTCTTTAATGCAGGTAGTGGCTTCTTTAATATTTTCCGTTATGCAAAATAACGGTAATAAATTAGTTAAGGTATTGCCATAGAATGGATGGTTTTCTCCTATGCATTCTTTTTCACTTTTTCCACACTCTTTTATTGCAGAAATTCCTGCTTCTAAATTGCCTTCTGACAAGAACTTCTCTCCGATGGCTGAAAGGGAATCCGATAGAACGGTCAAGCGTCTGTCTACAGGAATAATAGTGTAATATTGGTAATGTTTTTGGGCTGTTTGTATTTCTCCCAGCTTATAGTAACAACTCCCCAGCCACATTGCCGAATACTCCCTGCGGTTACTCGTCGAATCAAGTTCTGCTTTGTCTATTTTATCGCTTTCAGTAAATAGGGGAATGGCAGCTTTATAATCCTTTTGGTTATAAAGCTCCACCCCTTTGGCAAAGAGAGAATCTGATTTGAGCAGTGCCTGTTTATTTTGTGAATGACTATATATGCATATAAATAAACTTAGGGTAAAGAAAATTCGTCTCATACGCCGATTGATTATTGTATTTTGTCTTGATGGCATTTTCGCATGACGAGATAACGAAAGTTTTAGTATCTCGTTTCTGCTTCAAACCCCAACTTATCTATTACATCCTGGGTAATGATGTCTGCCGGTGCTTTCAGTGTTGTAATAACCCATTGCTTGGTCAGCTCATTCCATTGTTGGCTGGATACTACCTGCCAGCTGCGCGTCAATATGTCTTCCGAAGGTTCCATTGCTTTTCTTTGTTTCCGGTCTCTTTTCCAGTTCTTGCGATATTGTTCTGTTATGTCACAAGTCTCTTTCAATTCTATGGATAGCTTGTATTCTCCGGTACCGAAGCTGATGCGGTATTCATCGTTTTCATCGCGGAAGCCCATATAAGAACGAGGGACAATGAAGCTTTCGCCTCTGATTTTGTATTTGGGAGTTTCGTTCTCTTCCCGTACATAACGAAAGAATCCATTCTTGTCAAGTTGGCTCGAATCGACAGGTATTTCCAATGAAAACTCCCCTAATTCCTGGTCCTTTTGTAATTGTACAATCTCGTTCATCCAAGATGAGGTAAGCTTCATGGTCATAGAGAGACAGAAGTTTTTCCTTTCTTCAAATGAAAAAGGAATGTCTAAGACGGAGTTAGGCAAATTGGAACGGGTTGGACAGATAATCAGTGTGTCGAGTGCCAGTTCAAATTTGGAGTGGTTTATGATACGGCTGATTTTACTTCGGTCAATGTGGCATGAGATATAAAAAACAGTATCATTACCCTCTTTCCGCAAACATCCTATTCCGTCGAATCTCATGCCTTTGGGGTCTAACGCTCCATCGAACGAAGTTTCTTTATAGAAGTCGTTCATTTCCGATACAGTGCTGATTTGGGTGGTATATACATTTTCACTGCGGACGGTTTCCTCCCATTCCTCTTTTAGGCGCGAGTTTCGTGTCAACAAGGAGCCTATGGCATTTACTCCCAAATCAATGAAGGACGTCACGTAACCAGATGCAATACCTTTAGCCGATTCTTTGCTGGCATTGAATAAATCTCCCACATAACTGCGGGTAGAGTTTCTTTCTTCACATAAACTTTGAATTTCATCTGCTAAGTCGTCACTGCTGTAAATGAATGTTTCATACTTTACTGATTGTGCCAATGCTGTTATGGAACTTAGCAAGAATATTAAAAGAAATGATGGCTTTTTCATCTATTAAAGAGTTATGTTATTATTATTTGCGTATGCACTATCACTGTCATGTATTTTACAAATTTATAGGAATGTGACGGACTTTGCAAAAGTGTTTAGAATGTAAATGTACTATTGGCGATGTATCTGTGGTTATGCGGTTTTAAAATGGGATTAAGTGTGACAAATATTCTTCTTTAATATAGAAATATGCCTTTTTTATTTTTCACTTTACTTTTATCATTACCTTTGAAGGCTGATTTTAATTCGTTAAAGCAGGCTTGTCTTTACGTTGTATCATGGTTGCCGTTTCGTTAAACAATAGTCTAACGAAGAGACGACTCTGGTGCAACGAAGAAAAATTACTGAAAGGATAACTTATTAAAGTTGATTCAAAGATTATAATTGTCTAATCAATACATTAATGTCTTATGAGCGCTTATTATGATTTATACCAGAGTCCTCCGGACGAAAATGGTGAAGCCTCTTTGCTTCATGCACGTATCCTTCCCAAAGGGACCATCCCTGCTGACAAATTCCGTGAACTGGTTCACAAAGCTACAGGTTTCAGTCCAGCCATCCTTGACGGCACTTTACAGGCTATAACGGACGAACTGTACAGCTGGCTGGCAGATGGATGGATTGTGGAGGTGGGCGAACTGGGATTCTTCTCCTTGTCCTTGAAGTGTGACAAGACTGTGACAGATAAAAAGGATATCCGCTCTCCGTCCGTGCATTTCCGGAATGTGAATTTGCGTATCGGTAGTAAATTCCGCAAACGCTTTCAGACGATGGGGCTGGAACGGAAAGCGTCTCCTTACGTCTCCCACTCTAAATTGACTCAGGAGGAACGAAAGCAAAAACTACTGCAACATTTGGATAAGTATGGTTGTATCACCCGTGCGGATTATGAACAACAGACAGGAAGGGCGAAGCATCAGGCTGTGGCGGATTTGAATCTATTTCTTGAAGAAGGGATCATCCGTAAATATGGTAGTGGAAAGACAGTGGTATATCTCAAGCCTTGATTAATCTTAGTATATACTGCCGGAGCACTGATGATAATGAAAAAGAAACTTTTTAAATTGCCGATTTGTTCTTAACTTTGTCAAACAAAAAGCAATTAAAAAGAGAAAAGATGAATGTAAGAGGAACATCTATGTGCTTGCTATGTGCCGGAGCACTGTTTGTGGCTTGTGGTAGCAAGAGTGGAAAGACTGCGGAAGTTGCTGAACAAGCCGATACGGTACATGTCGTTGGTGGTGATAAGGATAAGCATGGTTGCATTGCATCTGCCGGATATACCTGGAGTGAGGTTCAGAAAGACTGTATCCATCTGTGGGAAAAAGGAGTCCGTATGAACGCTGTGGATGATGCGGAGAAGATGTTGTTTCTGGTGCTCAGTCCCGATTCTACCAAGTGGAACTGTTCTTTTCGGAAGAAGAAATGCCGAATGAGATTCTGGAGCGCCGTGGCCTTCCTGCGGGGGGATATGTTTGGAATGTGGAAGATGATGATACAAAGAATGTGCGTTTGGAAGATGGAAGATGGACGGTCAGCCAGCGCGGTCGGCTTATTTACCGGCAGGCAGAAGAGGCTGCGGGGAACTAATATGTAGAGAAATGGAGGATTTGAAGATATTGACAGAGTCTGTCTGCTGCATAGCCCGTGAAGCCGGATATTTCTTGAAAGAAGAGCGGAAAAACTTCAGCCGGGAAGCGGTACAGAAGAAACAAGCCCATGATTATGTCTCTTATGTAGACAAGGAGTCGGAGAAGCGGGTGGTGGCTGCGCTTCGGGAACTTCTTCCCGAGGCTGGATTTATAGCCGAGGAAGGTTCTGCTGTCTATCACGATGAACCCTACTGTTGGGTAGTGGACCCGTTGGATGGGACAACGAATTATATTCATGATAATGCCCCCTATTGTGTCAGCATCGCTTTGCGCGACAAGGATTCTCTGTTGCTGGGAGTTGTTTATGACCCTTGCCGGGATGAATGTTTTTATGCCTGGCAGGGAGGTGGCGCTTATGTGAATGGAGAACGGATGGAGGTCTCGTCTGTCCAGCAGGTGGAGGACGCCTTTGTAGTGACGGAACTCCCTTATAATTCCGACCGGTATGCACGTACCGGTGAGCATTTGGTTCATGAACTTTACGGGCGTGTGGCGGGCATCCGCATGACCGGTTCTGCTGCGCTTGCCATCTGCTATGTGGCTGCCGGACGTTTTGATGCCTGGCTTGAGGCGTTTATCGGCAAATGGGACTTTTCTGCGGCTGCGCTGATGGTGCTGGAGGCTGGTGGAAGAATCACTGACTTTGGCGGTAGTGACGCCTTTTTGGACGGACATCATATCATTGCCACTAACGGACCGCTGCATCCGTTGTTCTTGAAGCTGGCAGGTGAGGTCTCGCCATTATAGCAAACAAGGCGATGGAGTGTATTGCTCTGTTGCCGTTTTTTTAATACTATACGATGAAAAACATAGTTAAAACCTGGTTCTTTTCTTTTGTCCATCTCTTTTTCCCGCGTCAGTGTGCCGTGTGTGGTGCTATCTTGCAAGAGGGTGAAGAGGGTATCTGCATGAAGTGCAATATGGATATGCCCCGGACAAACTATCATCTTCGTAAGGACAATCCGGTGGAACGTATGTTTTGGGGGAAGATACCTCTGGAACATGCCACATCTTGTTTCTTTTACCATAAAGGGAGTGATTTCCGCCGCATTCTCCATCAGTTGAAATATGGAGGGAGGAAAGACCTTGGCGAAGTGATGGGGCGGTTTATGGCGGAGGAGTTGTCGGCTACCGGTTTCTTCAGTGATGTGGATATCATAGTCCCCGTTCCTCTGCATCCGCGTAAGCAGAAAATGCGTGGGTACAATCAGAGCGAATGTATAGCCCGCGGTGTTTCCGCTGTCACCGGTATTCCCGTGGATACTGCTTCCGTTGCCCGTATGAGGCATACGGAAACGCAGACCCGTAAATCCTCTTATGAACGGTGGGAGAATGTGGACGGTATCTTCTGCCTGCGTTGTGCTGACGCTTTTGCAAGGAAGCATGTACTGATTATAGATGACGTATTGACTACCGGTGCCACGACTACGGCTTGTGCCGATGCGCTCAAGGGAGTGGAGGGTGTGCGCATCAGTGTATTGACACTGGCGGTAGCGGCCTCATAAGTCAGAAACGATAACGACCGCCTGCTACGATTGTTCCGGTATATCCTACTCCGAATTCTGTGAAGAAGGCAAACCGGCTTCCGTATTCGATGCCTAGAAAACTGAATTGATAAGCGAATTTTGTCTTGTGAAAGACTTCTCCTCCAAAACTGTTCCGGAGGAAATAGGCACCGAGCCCTGCTGAGGTATACAGAGAGAATTTGGGGCGGGTAAACCAGTGCCACCGGAAGGTGGGAAGAACATACAGATACCTTCGGTTGTCTTTGGTGTTTTCATCCAAAGCTTCGTAAAGGCTGCTGGCTGTCCCTTTGTTGCCGGTTATTCCTCCGGTTACTCCCAGGCTGATTTTGCGGTTGAATCTATAAATGTAGCTGATGCTCAGGGCACCGTAGTAGTTTGTCTTTTCGCGTGTATAAACTCCGAAACTCAGTACCGGAGCGAAGCACTCCTCGGCCATGCTGTTGGCATCGGTAATGGGCAGGAAACCATAGCTGACGGAAAATTCATGGTGCCGGAACTTTTCTTGGGGCAGAACGGGTATGTCTTGTGCTTTGCAAAATGTACATACAGTCAATCCGATGATTAAAAAGAGTAGGGCTGTTCTCATTATAGTCGTATTTTTGAATTAAATTTCATGGCTCTGCAAATAAAGACAGAAGGTCGGGATAAATTCCCTATAAATATTCCACAAATATATGTTAATTTCATGAAAGATGAAAGATTTCCGTTTGTTCGTTAAGTGCGGCTGATGGAGAAAACAAAAAAGGTTCGCCTAATTGACGAACCTTTTCGCTCTTCCTCTTGGACTTGAACCAAGGACCCTCTGATTAACAGTCAGATG
>ERZ772819.3938-NODE-3938-length-10079-cov-3.365124_pt1 | contig 10079 bp, 10 predicted proteins | sample MGYA00580860_ERZ772819 | MGnify/ENA primary metagenome ERZ772819 (study PRJEB29015, sample SAMEA2737683) | human gut metagenome | biome: human gut; feature: human-associated habitat; material: faeces | place: China | collected 2012 ...
TACGTGGACGGCTACCGCGAGATTCTTGCGTGGGAGAAAGAACAGAACATTTCTTTTTCTCATATCTTTGCAGCATCCGGAACCGGCTCGACCCAGTGCGGCCTGGTAAGCGGAAAACTGCTCGAGCAGGGAACGGAGCAGATCATCGGCCTTTCGATTTCATCCCGCGAGTACGACCGAGCCATCCGCATCATGGAGAGCGGCATTTCCGATTATTTTGCGAAGAATCATCTCGTGCTGCCGGAAGGATGGGAGAGTGAACTTCATCTGGAAATGGGATACCGCCAGGGCGGATACGGCCAGTACGATGAGCGGATTTTACAGGTGATCCGGGAAGAGTTCTGCCGGAACGGCCTTCCGCTGGATCCGACGTACACCGGAAAGGCATTCTGGGGAATGAAGCAGTACATAGAAGAACATCAGTTACAGGACTGCGATGTGCTTTTTATCCATACCGGAGGCACGCCGCTGTTCTATGACTGCATTCTGAACGATACCGATGGAGGAAAAAAATGAAACTGATTTCAATAGTCATCCCATGCTACAATTCCGAGGCAACGATCCGGAAAGTTGTAGAGATGGTGATGGAAGAATTCAAGAAAATGGACGGATATGACTGCGAATTTGTCCTGGTGAACGACGGTTCCCCGAAAGACAATACGTATGGGGAGATCAAGAAGCTCGGTGAGCAGTATCAGAATGTCAAGGGCATCAACCTGCTGCGCAATTTCGGCCAGCACAATGCGCTGATGGCGGCACTCCACTACACCGAAGGAGATTTTATTCTCGGCATGGACGATGACATGCAGACACATCCGTCCCAGATCAGCAAACTGATCCACAAGATGGAAGAAGGATACGATCTGGTTTACGGCTGCTATCCGAAACGGAAAAATTCGTTCCTGAAAAATGTCACCAGCAAACTGAACGAAGTTTCCTCCCGGATTCTTCTCGGACGGCCAAAAGACATCGTTTCCAGCAATTTCTGGATGATTACCCGCCAGATCAAGGACGAGGTGGTAAAATACGACAGCTTCAATCCCTATATTGACGGCATTTTCTACCGCACGACACACAAAATCGGAAATGTAGAGGTGGAGCATTTCAAACGTGCAGTGGGAACTTCCAACTATACGTTAAAGAAATTGATCAAATTGTGGCTTGCCTACTGGAACTATTCTGTAATTCCGCTTCGCATATCGTCCGTTCTCGGCGGAGTTTCTGCAGCCGGCGGTTTTCTGGCAGCCATCATGATTGCCATCCGAAAGCTCATCAATCCGACCGTGATGGTTGGCTGGTCTTCGACGATCTGCGCCATCGTTGTTTTTTCCGGATTGATTCTGATGGTGCTCGGCATCATCGGAGAATACCTCGGAAAGATGATTCTGATTCTGAACCGCACGCCGCAGTATATTGTGCGGGAAACCATTAACGTATCTGATGAGGAAGAAAAAAAGTGAAAAAAATCATGATTTTAGGTGCCGGTATTTACCAGGTGCCGCTGATCCGGACTGCACGCAGAATGGGTCTTTACACGATCGTAGTGAGTATTCCCGGCGATTATCCGGGTTTTGCACTTGCAGATAAAATTTATGAACTGAATACGCGGGATAAAGAAGCGATTCTTGCGGCGGCGGAAAAAGAACAGATCGACGGAATCTGTACATCGGGAACCGATGTGGCCGTCAGCACAATCGGCTATGTCTGTGAAAAGATGCATCTGTCCGGCATTCCGTATGAGGCGGCGGAAATTCTGACCGATAAGGCAAAGATGAAAGACGCATTCCGGCAGGGCGGCGTTTCCGCGGCAGACGGGATGCGGGTAAGAAGCGCAGAGGAGGCACAAAAAGCCGCAGAACAGCTTGGATACCCGGTTGTCGTAAAACGGGTGGACAGTTCAGGAAGCCGCGGAATTACCGTGGTGGAGCATTCCGGACAGATCGAAGAAGCGTATGAAAATGCGAGAAACGGTTCGGCAAGAGATTATGTGCTGGTTGAAAAATTCCTCCGCGGAACGGAAATCGGCGTGGATGGATTTGTGCAGAACCACAAACTGGTCTTTCTGGCACCGCACACGAAATTTGTATACCGCGGTGCACACACGACCGTTCCGGTCGGCCACGCATTTCCGTATGGATGCAGCGGGGCACTGCGGGAAGAAATTGCCCGCCAGATGCAGCTGGCCGTCACCGCATCCGGTGCCGATCAGTGCTCCGTCAATGCGGATGTCTTTGTGGACGGAGAGAAGGTCTGGATCATTGAAATGGGCGGAAGAACCGGGGCAACCTGCATTCCGGAACTGATTTCAACGTATTACGGATTTGATTTTTATGAGCAGATGATCAAAAGCGCCCTCGGGGAAGAAACGGATTTTCAGCAGACGGAAAGCTGCCCGTGCATGGCAAAACTGCTGCTGAGTCCGGTAAGCGGAACCATCACACAAATCGACCGGGATCAGGTCGAACGTCTGCGTCAGGAAGGGCTGGAGCTTGTCCTGGATTATCCGGAGGGGCATGAAGTTTCTGCCATGGCAGATGGAACTGACCGGATCGGCCATGTGATTGTAAAGACGGACCGGGAAGCGGAACTGGATGAGCAGATGAAGCGGGTGTACCGCTGTATCTGGATTGATGGAAAAAATCTGGAGACAATCTGGGAAGAGAAAACAGCAAAATAAAAAACCCGGAATCTTTTCAAGACCTCAGAAGAGGAGCGAAAGGATTCCGGGTTTTGCGTTGCCAGGCATATCAATATCCGGTGGACCAATTTTGATTACACTGTTTTTACAGGCTTCATCATCATCCGATAGTAGACTGGAATCAGCAGTGCAACCGCACCGAACCAGGCAAACGGTGTGCGTCCGTTCTGCATACTCTGAATCGAGGTGCGGTAGACGGCGAGAAGGCCGAGCAGGAAGTAGAACGGCGCTTCGATCGTCAGGAATGCATCGGAGTAATGGTAAGAATCCGTGATTTCGCTCGAAAAGCTTGGTGAGCAGGTGCATCTGTCCCGCGAGGTCTGCTGCCGCCGCTTCCGGAAAATGACGGGAAAGACGGTGACGCAGTATCTCGAGGAATATCGTGTGTCCAAAAGCCTGCCGCTCGTCGAAAGCGGCTTTTTGCCACGAAAAATATGTTACATCTGTTTGATTGCCTGCAGCATTTCAAGATCCGAAGCAGTCACCTTGATATTGGAAACCATCGTTCGGCCGTCCGGTTTTTTCACCGTGACTTCGAGAATCGTTCCCTCCTCGATCTGCGAGGATGCGAGATCGCTCATGAATTTTACGAACTTCGGGTGGTTTTGGGCGAAACGGTTTCTCAGATTTTTTAATTCCATTAACTTTATTGGGTTAAATGCCATTCTTTTTTCTGTCCTTTCTATTCGAAACTTCTTTCGAAACATGAAAGTATTGTAACATGGAAAAGAAAAAATGCAAGCGGATAAAAAGAGAAAAGACAGAGATACTGGGAATAAGAGAAAAGATTCTCAATTAGAATGGGAGAAAAACGAATGAAAGCGAAGAAGTATCTGCTGTTTTTTCTTTTGGGCTACTGTATTTATATTGCCATCGAAGTCACCTACCGGGGTTACAGCTTCCGCCTGATGGGCATTGCCGGAGGACTGTCCCTTGCAGGAATCGGAATGCTGGAAGACGCCGGGCTGCGCCGCTTTCCGCTGGCGTTTCAGATGATGGTATCCGCCGTCCTGATTACGGCCATTGAACTGTATTCGGGGATGTTTTCCCTGAGGGTGCTGCATTACCGCATGTGGGACTATGGTACGCTGCCGTTTTCCATCTGCGAAGGATTAATCTGCCCGTGTTTTTTCGGGATCTGGTATCTGCTCTCGGCGGTTGGGATTTTTCTTACGGACTATGTGAGCTATTATATCTTCCATGAGGGGACGCACCCGGTGTATCGAAAGAAGAAAAAGGGTTGTGCCGAAGGGGAGTTCGTTATAAAATAAGAAAAAACAACCCAGGCAGGAGGTCCTCATGGAAAACGAAAAAAATTATCTGGAATATCTCGCAGAATTGTACCCGACCATCGAAAAAGCAGCGACCGAAATCATCAATCTGCAGTCCGTTATCAACCTTCCCAAAGGCACGGAGCATTTCCTTTCGGATATTCATGGCGAATACGAAGCCTTTTCTCATGTACTCCGCAACGGTTCCGGTGCCGTGCGAAAGAAGATTGACGATGTCTTCGGCCACACGCTCGGTATTTCGGAAAAACGTGCGCTTGCAACCCTTATCTATTACCCGAGAGAGCGCCTGGAGATGGAGAAAAAGCAGCAGGAGGACATCGATGACTGGTACAAGGTCATGCTGTACCGCCTGATCGACGTCTGCAAAATCGTTTCTTCCAAATACACCCGTGCCAAAGTGCGGAAAGCCCTGCCGGCGGATTATGGCTATATCATCGAGGAGCTGATCACCGAAAAGCCGGAGGTGCTCGACAAAGAAGCATACTACGAGGCGATCATCCAGACTATCCTCGAAATCGGAAGCGCCGAGAACTTCATCATTGCCGTGGCAGAGCTGATTCAGCGGCTCGTTGTTGATCATCTCCACATCATCGGCGACATCTTTGACCGCGGTCCGGAGCCGTATAAAATCATGGACTGCCTGATGAATTACCATTCCCTCGATATCCAGTGGGGCAACCACGATGTGCTCTGGATGGGCGCTGCGACCGGCCAGCCGGCGTGCGTGGCCAGCACGATCCGCATCTGCCTCCACTACGGCAATCTCGATGTGCTGGAGGACGGCTACGGCATCAATATGCTTCCGCTTGCCACCTTTGCTCTCGAGACGTACGGCGATGATCCGTGCGAATGCTTTGCCGCAAAAGGCGGCGAGGACAGCGGAAATTCCCAGCAGATGCTGGAGCGCCGCATGCACAAGGCCATCACCGTAATGCAGTTAAAGCTCGAGAACCGTCTGATCCGTGAGAACCCGGAGTACGGCATGGAAAACCGCCGTCTGCTGGAAAAGATCGATTACCAGAACGGAACGGTGACGATTGGGGAGAAAACATATGCTCTGCGCGACAAGAGCTTTCCGACGATCGACCCGGCGCATCCGGACGAGCTGACAGAAAAAGAGGCAGAAGTGCTCGATAAGCTGATCTTCGCCTTCCGAAACAGCGAAAAACTGCAGGCGCACGTCGATTTCCTGCTCAAAAAAGGAAGCCTCTACCGCGTCTACAATGGAAATCTGCTGTACCACGGCTGCATGCCGATGAATGAGGACGGCACCTTAAAAGAGGTACAGGTCGACGGAAAGAAATACAAGGGAAAAGCACTGTACGATATCCTCGAGCACAACGTGCGCCGCGCATTTGTAAGCCGCGATCCGAAAAAACGGGAGCAGGGCCGCAATACGCTGTGGTATCTGTGGACTGCGCCGAATTCCCCGCTGTACGGCCGCGACAAGATGACAACATTTGAGCGGTATTTCCTCGCAGAAAAAGAGACCTGGACCGAGGTGAAAAACGCGTATTACCGCCTGATCGAGAAAGAGGAGACGGCGGACCGGATCTTACAGGAGTTCGGGCTTGCCGGTGAAAATGTACATATTATCAACGGCCACGTCCCGGTACACCAGAGTGCTGGTGAAAGCCCGGTCAAATGCGGCGGCAAGGTGCTGATCATCGACGGCGGCTTCTGCAGGGCGTACCACAAAGAAACCGGCATCGCGGGTTACACGCTGATTTACAACTCGTACGGCCTCAGCCTCACCGCGCACGAGCCGTTTGAATCGACAGAAAAAGCAATCCAGGAGGAGAAGGATATTGTCTCCCGCCAGGTGGCGGTGCGGTACAACATGAAGCGCCAGTTAGTCGGCGATACGGATCAGGGACGGCAGATCCGGCAGCGCATCCGTGAATTAAAGGAACTGATCGAGGCGTACCGCACGGCTCAGTTAAAAGAGCTTCTTTAAATCAAGGGTTTTCAACTGCGCCGGAAAATGGTATAATCAAAACAGTGTGCGCAGATGGAAACACTGTGCGCTGGAACAGATGGAAAGAAGGAAGAAACATATGAGGGCATGGATTGCCAGGATGACAGAAGATAACATAGATCAGAGCGCGATCGAAAAAGCAGGAGAGATTCTGAAAAACGGCGGTCTGGCGGCATTCCCGACCGAGACCGTATATGGTCTTGGCGGAAATGCGCTGGATGCCAAAGCTTCCGAGAAAATTTATGCGGCAAAGGGCCGTCCGTCGGACAACCCGCTGATCGTCCACATCGGAAGAATGGAGGACCTCGAAACCGTAGCGGCAAACGTGCCGGAGAGTGCACGCAAACTGGCAGCTGCATGCTGGCCGGGACCGCTGACGATGATTTTTGAGAAAACAAATGCCGTTCCGCTCGAGACGACGGGAGGCCTTACCTCCGTAGCCGTGCGCTACCCGAGCAACAAAGTGGCAAACGCACTGATCTTAGCCGGAGGCGGCTTCATCGCAGCGCCGAGCGCCAATACATCAGGCCGGCCGAGCCCGACGAAAGCCGAGCATGTGATCGAGGACCTTGGGGACAAAATTGACTGTATCATCGACGGAGGAGACGCCGAGATCGGCCTCGAATCCACCATCGTCGATTTTACAGAGGAGATTCCGACGATTCTCCGCCCGGGCTATTACAACAAAGAGATGCTGGAAAAAGTGCTTGGAACCGTGCGTGTCGATCCGGGAATCCTTGCGGAGGACAGCCATGTGCGTCCGAAGGCACCGGGCATGCGCTACAAACATTATGCGCCGAAGGCAGACCTTACGATTATCCAGGGCGAGATGGAACGGGTGATTCCGGAAATCAACCGCCTTGCCGCAGAACAGGAAAAGGCAGGAAAGAAAGTGGGCGTAATCTGCACCGATGAGACACGGGAGCAGTACACCACAGGAGATATCAAGAGCATCGGGCTGCGCGCCGAAGATGCGACGATCGCGCATCACCTGTTTGCGATTCTGCGCGACTTCGATGAGGACGGCGTGGAAGTGATTTATTCCGAGGCTTTCGACACCCCGCGTATGGGGCAGGCGATCATGAACCGCCTGTTAAAAGCCGCAGGCCACAAAGTAGCAGAGGTATAACAGTGAAACATTACAGCAGGATTTTATTTGTGGACGCGGACGATACCGCGCGCGCACCGATGGCGAAGGCGATTCTGCAGAGCAAAGAGCTTCCGTGGCCGATGGAAATTGGTTCCCGCGGGCTTGTCGTTCTGTTTCCGCAGCCGGTCAACCAGAAGGTAGAGGCAGTGCTTGCGCGCAACGGGCTTTCGGCCAAAGACCACACCACCACACCGCTTACCGCGGAGGACATCAACGACGACACGCTGCTTCTTGTGATGGAGGACAGTCAGAGGGAAAAGATCCGTGAGGACTTCCCAGATGCGCCCCATCTGCAGACGATCGCCGGATTTCTGCGGCTGGCAGGAGACATCCCCGCCCTTTACGGGGAACCGCTTACCGAATACGGAAAATGTTATGAAGCGCTGGAATTCCTGATTGAAGGTGTTCTTGCGCGGCTGAAAGAGGAGGAAGAACAATGATAGCTTTAGGATGTGACCACGGCGGATATGAGCTGATGCAGGAGGTAAAAGCATATCTGGACAAACAGGGACTGGAATATCAGGACTTCGGATGCTACAGCAACGAGGCAGTTGATTATCCGGTTTACGCCAGAAAAGTAGGCCATGCGATCCAGAACGGAACGTGTGATAAGGGAATCCTGATCTGCGGAACCGGAATCGGCATTTCTATCACGGCAAACAAAATGGAAGGAATCCGTGCAGCACTCTGCACCGACTGCTTCTGCGCAGAGGCAACCCGCCTGCACAACGATGCCAACGTACTGGCGATGGGAGGACGTGTTGTAGGCCCTGGCCTTGCAATCAAAATCGTAGAAACCTTCCTGAACACTCCATTTTCCGGAGAAGAGCGTCACGAACGCCGGATTCATTTGATTGAGCATGAAGGAGAAAATGAATAAATTTTAAACAAAACAAAGGAGAAGGGAAAATGGCAAGAACAGTCATCATGGATCACCCGCTGATCCAGCACAAAATCGGTATTATCAGAAAGAAAGACACAAGCTCCAAGGAGTTCCGCGAGATGATCAGCGAGATTGCAATGCTGATGTGCTACGAGGCAACCAGAGAGCTGCCGCTCACAGACGTTGAAATTGAAACCCCGATCTGCAAAACAACCGTAAAAGAGCTCGAAGGAAAGAAAATGGCAGTTGTGCCGATCCTCCGTGCCGGTCTTGGTATGGTAGAAGGTATGCTGGCTATGATTCCGGCAGCAAAAATCGGACACATCGGTCTGTACCGTGATCCGGAAACCCTGGCACCGGTTGAGTATTACTGTAAACTTCCGTCAGACATCGCAAGCCGTGAAGTATTTGTAACCGACCCGATGCTGGCAACCGGCGGTTCTGCAACGGCAGCCATCACCATGCTGAAAGAAAAAGGCGCAAAGAAGATCCACTTCATGTGCATCATCGCATCTCCGGAAGGAATCGAGAAAATGCATGAGGTTCACCCGGATGTCGATGTTTTCGTCGGAGCACTGGATGACCATCTGAACGAGCACGGCTACATTGTACCAGGCCTCGGCGATGCCGGAGACCGTATCTTCGGTACGAAATAAGAGCGGAAGCAAAGTACGTTAAGAAAACACAGGGGAAATGGGTATGAGCGATAAACGAGAGGATTATATTTCCTGGGATGAATATTTCATGGCAGTTGCCCAGCTTGCCGGTATGCGCTCGAAGGATCCGCACACACAGGTGGGAGCCTGCATTGTGAGCGAGGACAACAAGATTCTGTCCATGGGATACAACGGTTTCCCGAGAGGCTGCTCGGACGACGAGTTCCCGTGGGGAAAGACAAGTGAAAATCCGCTGGAAAACAAGTATCTTTACACAACGCACAGTGAACTGAACGCCATCCTGAATTACCGCGGTGCTGCCGCAGCTGGCGATGCATTCCGCTTATGAAACGGCCGGAGTAAAAGATACAGAAAGTCTGATCCGTGCGGCAAAGGTATTTTACAGGTGATATCGGAGGACAGGAAAATGAGCAGAAAAGCAGTATTTTTTGATGCGGACGGAACAGTCTGTGATATGAAAAAAGGAGTGCCGGACAGTGCCGTAGAAGCTATCCGTGCGCTGGTAGATAATGGACACGAAGCGTGGCTCTGCACAGGAAGAAGTCGTGCGTTTGTATCCTGGTATCTGGAGCAGATCCCTTTTACGGGAATGATCAGTGCCTGCGGATCCACCATTGAGAAGGACGGGAAGAGACTTTTTAATAAAGAGATGACGCCGGAGGTTGCAAAGCTTTCTGTGGAGGTTCTCAGAAAATACGGACTGATCCCGGTAATGGAAGGCGCGGATTTTATGTACTATGATAAGGACGAGTATCACACAGGAGTTAACTGGTATGCGGATCTGATCACGAAAGCACTTGGAAATAAATGGCGCCCTATCAAAGGCTTTGAGCAGGATCTTCATATCAACAAGGTCAGCTCCAAGATCCTTCCGGGAAGCAGCCCGGAGAAGGCATGTGAAGAACTGGCAGATTACTATGAGTTTATCGGACATGTGGGAGAAGGACTGGCTGGAGATACCATTGAGATGATTCCAAAGGGATTTTCCAAGGCAGTGGGAATTGCTGCTGTATGCCGGATTTTTGACATTGCCCATGAGGACACCATCGTGTTCGGGGACAGCAACAACGATCTTTCCATGTTCGAATTTGCCCAGACCAAGATTGCCATGGGAAATGCAGCGCCAGGGATCAAGGAACTGGCAGATTATGTGACCACAGATATGTTTCACTATGGAATCCGGAACGGACTCACAAAACTCGGCCTGATCTGAGAAAGGCAGGAGAAAGATATGAAATTTGGAAAAATAAGAATCGAGGACGGAAATTTTATCTTCGCAAAAAGAATGCTGATCAATTATCTTCCATGTAAAGATATCCTGTGGGCATATATGAGACGCGAAGGTGCCGAGGGTGGAATGCACAAGCAGTTCAGCACCAGCTCGCTGGTGATCATTACCAG
>ERZ772819.3941-NODE-3941-length-10074-cov-4.606248_pt1 | contig 10074 bp, 9 predicted proteins | sample MGYA00580860_ERZ772819 | MGnify/ENA primary metagenome ERZ772819 (study PRJEB29015, sample SAMEA2737683) | human gut metagenome | biome: human gut; feature: human-associated habitat; material: faeces | place: China | collected 2012 ...
TGGATGGTCAGGTTCCTGTTCACCACGAGCTGTCGGTACCAAAACATCGGCATCCCCAAGGGATCATTTGCACCAAAGAATGAGAGTGGATAATCTCCCGGTATGAGCCCATATTCATGCTCAAGGTGGGAGATTATCCACTCTCGTTTCGTTTGTTGATTTCGATGCCTACATTTGTAGGAACAGTTCGTGGAGGCGGGTGTCTTCATCGAGTTCGGGATGGAAGGTGACGCTGAGCTGGTTGCCCTGGCGGGCGGCGACGATACGGCCGTCGACTTTCGCTAAGGCCTTGGCATTGCCGTACACTTCGACGATGCGGGGTGCACGGATAAATGTTAATGGCATTTCACCGTCGATGCCGGACACCTGGCCCTTGGTGCGAAAACTGCCGAGCTGTCTGCCATAAGCGTTGCGCTCAACGAGTACGTTCATGGTTGCTAGGCGCGGCGTTCCCTTATCGTCGTGTGCGGCAAGATCGCGCGCCAATAGAATCAAGCCGGCGCAGGTGCCAAGGACGGGCATGCCTTCAACAATGTGGGTGCGAAGCTCCTCGAGCATGCCAAGCTCATCAAGCAGCTTCCCTTGAACGGTAGACTCGCCGCCGGGAAGTACCAGACGGTCAAAGTCCTGCTTCAAATCAGCCGCCTGCCTTAGCTCAATACAGCGTGCGCCCAGCTCGGATAGCCTTGCCTCGTGCTCGGCAAAAGCGCCTTGGACCGCCAGCACGGCGACCGTCTGGTCTGCGTAATCGCTCATGTGCGATCCCTTCTGCTGGACTAGCGCCCGCGTTCCTCCATGATGATCTCGATTTCGTCGGCGTTGATGCCCACCATGGCCTCGCCCAGGTCTTCCGAAAGCTCGGCGATGAGTTTGGCATCGGTGAAGTTTGCCACGGCCTTGACGATGGCGGCTGCGCGCTTGGCGGGGTCGCCGCTTTTAAAGATGCCCGAGCCGACAAAGACGCCTTCGGCGCCCAGCTGCATCATCAGCGCGGCGTCGGCGGGGGTCGCTACGCCGCCGGCGGCAAAGTTCACGACGGGAAGCTTTCCCGTGGCATGGACCTCACGCACCAGCTCGACCGGAACCTGCAGTTGCTTGGCTGCCTCAAAGAGCTCGTCGTCGCGCAGGGCAACAACGTCACGGATCTGCTTTTGGATCTTGCGCATGTGACGCACGGCCTGAACGACGTCGCCCGTACCCGGCTCACCCTTGGTGCGAATCATCGTGGCGCCTTCGGCAACACGGCGCAGCGCCTCGCCCAGATCACGGGCGCCGCAGACAAACGGCACGTCAAACTGGGTCTTGTCGATATGATAGACGTCGTCGGCAGGGGAGAGAACCTCGGACTCATCGATGTAGTCGATCTCGACGGCCTGCAGGATCTGCGCCTCGACGATGTGACCGATGCGGCACTTGTCCATGACGGGGATGGAGACGGCCTCCTGGATGCCCTTGATCATCTTGGGGTCGCTCATGCGCGACACGCCGCCTGCGGCGCGGATGTCGGCCGGGATGCGCTCGAGCGCCATGACGGCGCAGGCGCCCGCCTCCTCGGCGATGCGTGCCTGCTCGGGCGTGGTGACGTCCATGATGACGCCGCCCTTGAGCATCTGCGCGAGCTCGCGATTGAGTTTGACGCGATCGGCCTTGTTGGTCTGTTCTGCCATGGTTGCTCCCTTGGTTGGCATGTGCATTGCTTGACGGAACATCCTATCGGGGAGCTGGGTATGGCGAAATACTCAGTTTTCGAGATAATTACAAGGTCAGACTAATACCAGAATGAATGACTTAATAAGGTCAGGTGACAAACTCATGCTTGACTACAATTTGGAAAAACGCGGCGAGGCATCGCTTTATGAGTATGTTTACCAGCAAATTCGCGATGATATTGTTGCTGGCCGTATTGCGGCGGGGGAGCATCTTCCGTCTAAGCGCGCCTTTGCCAGTCATCTGGGAATCAGTGTCATTACTATCGAGAATGCATATAGCCAGTTGCTTGCCGAGGGCTATATTTGCTCAATGCCGCGTCGTGGCTACTACGCTTGCGAACTTCCGGATGCACCGGTTTTGGCTTCGGCTGCGGAGGACATCGACCGAGATGCTGTCCCTGTTGGTCCCAGCGCGCATGATGCCATGGGGCAGGCAGAGCGATTCGACGCACTTTCTCCTTCCGCTTTGGAGGCGGCGCGGCTTTGGCAAAGTGCGCTACGGGCGACGCTGACGTCCGAAGACGAACGTGAAATCTTTTCGCCCGCACCGGCGCAGGGCACCGCTCGACTGCGACGTGCGATTGCGCACCATCTGCGCGGGACAAGGGGCATGAATGTCAATCCCGACAATATCGTTATCGGTGCGGGCGCCCAGCTGCTCGATACCATGTTGGTTCAGTTGCTTGGCGCGGACAAGGTGTATGCCGTCGAGGATCCAGGCTATTTGCGCTTGACGCGCATCTATCAGGCCATGGGTTGCGAAGTGCGGCATGTCCCGTTGGATGCTGAGGGCGTGGACTTGAGCGCGCTGCAGAAAACCGGGACCGATGTCCTTCACCTGATGCCGTCTCATCAGTATCCGACCGGTCTTGTGACGAGCATTGCACGTCGCTATGCGTTGCTGAGCTGGGCCGCCGAGCGGCCAGGTCGGTATCTCATCGAAGACGACTTTGATTGTGAGTTTCGCCTTGCCGGCAAGCCGATTCCCGCGCTCGCGTCGATCGATGCCGCCCAGTCGGTTATCTACACCAACACGTTTTCGAAGAGCCTTTCATCGGCGTTACGTTTGGCGTACATGGTGCTGCCCGATGAACTAATGGAGAGGTTTAAACGCAACCTTGGTTTCTACGCCTCGTCGGTAAGTTCTGTTGATCAGGTTGCCTTGGCGCGTTTGCTGGAATCGGGTGATTACGAGCGACATGTGAACCGCGTGCGCGTTCGTGCTCGTGGGGCGCGTGATGGCCTGGCGGCGCTTGTACGGAAAACGTTTCCGGCAGGGGAGGTTTCGATCGATCATGCAGACGCGGGCCTTTACTGTATCGTGGTTGCGGAGCGTGGAACGGGCGGAAGCACTTTTGCACGGGCCCTCACGCGCTCGAGCATCCCTTTTATCGATATCGGTGACTGTTTTTGGTGTGCCGATGGCGCATCTGTCCCTGAAAACTCAACTCAAATTCTTGTTCAGTATGACGATCTGAGTCCAAAAGTACTAACTACCTTGGAATTGCAGCTAATGGGGGGCACTCTGCAACCTAAGTGAGTAGACTTTTAGCACTTTGGCGACCAGGCAGTTTTGTAACAAGCTATCTACCTGCGGTTTTGAAAAGCAGGATGACCGGCCTGCTCGGGATGTTCAAAAAAGTCTACTCACTTGCCGCGCAAAGCTCCTGCATGAGAAAAAAATGGGGTTTTCAACAGGGCTTCGTCCAGCTCTCGGCAAGCTTTTGGCCAGTTGGGGAGGGCTGTTGAAAACTTGGCAGTCCGTTCGGCGCCATTTTTGGTGCGTTCGCGCCAATGCGTGACTGACTGGGTTGAAATTCGTGTTTTCCTGTGCCTATGAAGGATCTACTTTGTGACATATCAGCTTTTAGGTACTGGCGTTTGCCTCCTCAAGTCCGCGCTTTGTGTCCGCCGCTTCCACGACCGGAAGAAGACCGGCAGCGATATGATCTCGCCCGCAACCCGACGGCTGCGGTCGCGCTCGGTTTTCCGTTGTATACATTGGTTCGGACGAGAAACAAACGGACTTGTCCTGCCAGCATTAGGCAGCGGCTGTTTCTTGGTGAGCTTCCCAGGGAATCCGTGCTGGAAACGGAGCATGGGGTTTTGATTACGTCTCCTCTACTGACGGCATTCATCATGTTGCGGCATCTGACGGATCTTCAGCTTCTTTTGGTATTGGCGGAGATGTGTGGCTTGTTTGCGGTGTGTGCCCTGCCAGCGGCACTTGAGGCGGAGCTTTCGCGTGCAATTGATTCGGGCGCGATTTCGACAACGTTCGGTTGGGTGCGCTGCCCGTCCGAGGACGGCACCGCCTCAAATTTATGGCGTCGAGACGCTTTGGTTTTGGGCGGAGACCTTGGCCGTTTTTGTTCAGATGTTTGCGGGATGCGTTACGGCAATAGATTTATAGCGGTATCGCAACTCGTTCCATTGGGCGCCGCGTCGCCTTTTGAGGTCGAGGCGTATTTGCTACTTGCACTGCCGCGATCCCTGGGAGGAGAAGGTTTTTGCGGCATAGAGCTCAATGTTGAAGTGATGCTAAGCACAAGTGCTCGAGCGATTGTGGGAAAGTCCCGTGTATATATCGACCTACTTCTTTCTTCGCTGGACGGCAGGCGACAGGTGGCCATTGAATGTCAGGGAAAGGCCTCGCACGGACGCGCAGGGGATGGCTTGCGTGACGCTGACCGCATGACGGCCCTTCAGGCCATGGGCTACGATGTACTTCTCCTGACACACAGACAGATATCCGATGAGGGTAGATTCCACGCGATCGTTAAGGCCGTATGCAGGATGCTCGATGCTGAATATCGTGATAAAAGCTCAGATGAGCAAAGGGCTGAGACATTACTCCGGTCTGAACTATTCGTTGACTGGACAAAATTGGGAGTAATTGACGGAAAGATGCCCGTTAGACACAAAGCAGCTCGATCGTGGACGGCTGCGGTTCTAAGTGAGTAGGCTTTTGGCACTTTGGCGACCAGGCCGTTTTGAAACAAGTCATTTACCTGCGACTTTATAAAGCAATACGGATGGTCTGCTCGGCAAGTTCCAAAAAGTCTACTCACTTAGTTTTTGACGAGAGACCGATGCCGAAGATAGCTCTATTTCAGGGCGTTAACGAGTCCTCGAGACACAAAAAGGCCCGAACCAATACGGTCCGGGCCTCATCGAGCTAGAGGTTATGTCTCAAGCGGTTGGCTTAGCCAAAGTAGCGCTTCAGCAGGCCGGCGAAAGCCTTGCCGTGGCGGGCCTCGTCGCGAGCCATTTCGTGCACGGTGTCGTGGATGGCATCGAGGCCAGCGGCCTTGGCGCGCTTAGCGAGATCGGTCTTGCCAGCGGTGGCGCCGTTTTCGGCCTCAACGCGCATCTCGAGGTTCTTCTTGGTGGAGTCGGTCACGACCTCGCCCAGGAGCTCAGCGAACTTGGCGGCATGCTCGGCCTCCTCGTGGGCAGCCTTCTCCCAGTACAGGCCGATCTCGGGATAGCCCTCGCGATGGGCGACGCGAGCCATGGCCAGGTACATACCGACCTCGGAGCACTCGCCTTCAAAGTTGGCACGCAGGTCGGCAACGATGTCCTCGGAGACGCCCTCCATCTTGGCGACGCCCACGACGTGCTCGGCAGCCCACTCGAGCTGGCCCTCCTCCTGCTTCAGGAAACGAGAACCGGGAACGCCGCACTGGGGGCACTTGAAGTCCTCGGGCAGCTGGTCGCCGTCGAACTCTTCCACATAACCGCAAACGGGGCAAACAAACTTCATGATTCGATCCTTTCGATCGATGGCGATTGTGCGCTCGTCCGGTCCCGTAAGGGCCCTCTCCGGACGTGCGTCTTGACGAGTTCTATTATCCATAAATGCAACCAAATGTGAAGCCTATTAGGAATGATTTTTAATAAAACAATTTTGAGATATGAAGATGTTGATTGATTAACGATTTGCAAGTCATATACGGACGCCGCTGAGTACAATCGGGCGAGCAAATGTTGACCTATCAACAAATGAAGGAGTTTCCTTTATGCATCTAGCCCGTCGTGCCTGGTGCCGAACATATCAGACGGTTTTTCGCATTGCATTGCCAATCCTGCCCTATACCGAGCCACGCATTTTAGAGCATGCCGAGGATGTGCCCGCGGTGCTTCAAAAGCGCTCGATCCAGAAGGTCCTTATCGTGACGGATCCCGGCATTGCTCGTCTGGGGCTCACGGCACCGCTCGAGACGGCGCTCGCATCCAGGGGGATTGGCGTTTCGGTCTATGCCGAAACGCGTGCAAACCCCACGGTCTCAAACGTGGAGGAAGCGGCGTCCCTGTACCGAGAGAGCGCCTGCCGGGCCATTATCGGCTTTGGCGGAGGATCAGCCATGGACTGCGCCAAGGGCGTGGGCGCACGCATTGCGCAGCCAAACAAGCCCATCAACAAGATGCGCGGCCTGCTGCGGATTCATCGTCGCCTGCCGCTGCTTATTGCGGTTCCCACTACCGCCGGTACGGGAAGCGAAGTCACGCTCGCGGCGGTTATCACCGATGACGAGACGCGCTACAAGTACCCCATTAACGACTTTGTGCTTATTCCGCGCTTTGCGGTGCACGACCCCGAGTTTACACGTGGCCTGCCCGCCTCCATTACGGGGCAGACGGGTATGGATGCCCTGACGCATGCCGTCGAGGCCTTTATCGGCCGTAGCACCACGCCCTACACGCGCAAGATGGCGCGCCAGGCGGTGCAGCTCATCCACGACAATTTGCTCGAGGCCTATGAGCATGGCGACGACATGCGTGCGCGTCGCAATATGCTTTCGGCGGCGTATAAGGCGGGCGTTGCGTTTACCCGCTCCTATGTGGGATACGTTCACGCCATCGCGCACAGTCTGGGCGGCCGATACGGAATTCCGCACGGTTTGGCCAACGCGATTATCCTGCCGCACATGCTTCGCACTTATGGTGACGCCGCCGCCCCCAAGCTTGCCGATCTTGCTCGCATGGCGGGCATTGCGCCGGCTACCGCGCAGGACAGTCTTGCGGCCGAGGCCTTTATCGATTGGGTCGACCGCATGAATGCCGCCTTGGGCATTCCCAAATATGTGACGGGCATTCGCCGCTCCGATATTCCGCAAATGGCGGCCCATGCCGATGCCGAGGCCAATCCGCTATACCCCGTTCCGCTTTTAATGGACCGTTTGGAGCTCGAGCATATGTACGAGGTCGTTGCGGGTGGTATGTTTGAAGACGAGAACTAGGAGGGCCCATGAACACCGAGGAAATCGCGCGCATCGTTGCCGATCAGCGCGCCTATTTTAAGACGCACGCCACGTTTGATGTCAACGCTCGCCGTCGCGCGCTCGTGAGCTTGCGCGACGCAGTGCGGGCGCACGAAGCCGATATTGCCCATGCGCTCAAGACCGATCTGGGTAAGTCACATGACGAAGCCTATATGTGCGAGATCGGCACCTCGCTTTCCGAGATCCGTCATCAGATTGCGCACGTGGCTCGATGGAGTCGTCCGCGCCTGCGCCCGTGCGACCTCGCCAACGCCGTGAGTGTGTGCAAGACGCAAGCCGTGCCCTATGGCGTCGCGCTCATCATGGCCCCCTGGAACTACCCGTTTTTGCTAACGCTCGAGCCGCTCGCTGGCGCTCTTGCCGCAGGCAACACCGTGGTCATCAAGCCGAGTGCCTATGCTCCGGCATCGAGTGCGGTGCTCAAGCAGATCTGTGAAGAGGCATTTGATCCGTGCCTGGTGACGGTTGTCGAGGGCGGGCGCGCCGAGAACGAAGCGCTGCTCGACGAGTGCTGGGACAAGATCTTCTTTACCGGTAGCGTTCCGGTCGGCAAGTTCGTTATGGAGCGCGCAAGTAAAAACCTTACGCCCGTGACGCTTGAGCTGGGCGGGAAGAGTCCCTGCATCGTGGATGCGACGGCTAACTTGAAGGTCGCGGCGCGCCGTATCGCCTTTGGTAAATGGCTCAACGTGGGGCAGACTTGCGTGGCGCCCGACTACCTGCTGGTCGATACGCGCGTGCACGACGAGCTGCTGGGTCTCATCAAGGAAGAGGTCCGCCGTATGTTTGGCGAGCATCCGCTCGATAACGAGGATTACGGGCATATCGTCAACGCCAAGCATTTTGCGCGCGTGCGCGGGCTGATCGATCCCGATAAGGTCGTGCTTGGAGGTACCGCGCGCGAGACTTCGCTCAAGATTGAGCCGACGATTTTGGACGGCGTGGCGCCTGAGGACGCCGTAATGCAGGAGGAGATTTTCGGCCCCATCTTGCCGGTGCTGACGTTTGAGAGCTTGGATGAGGCCGAGGCGTTCATCACGAATCACCCGACGCCGCTGGCCCTGTATGTCTTTAGTCAGGATCGCGCGGTTCAGCAGCGCTTTGTGCGTTACGTGCCCTTTGGTGGTGGCTGTGTTAATGACACCATTATGCATTTGGCCACGAGCCATATGGGCTTTGGCGGCATGGGGGCGAGCGGTATGGGACAGTACCATGGGCGCGAGAGCTTCGATACGTTTAGCCACAAGAAGAGCATCGTGAACAAGGCAACGTGGCTGGACGTGCCATTCCGCTACGCTCCTTACGCAAGCTGGAAGCACAAGTTCGTGCGCATGTTTGTGCATTAGAATCAGATGGTGTAGCGACAAACGGTCGAAAAGGCACGGGTGGGGCGAATTTGTGTCCGCGCGAGTTCGTAGACTTCTCTGTAAGGTTAAACGCCGGTTTATCCGGCCGTTAGGGGAGTTGCTATGTACGAGCCTTCACGTGTTCTTCTGTCGTTTCACATCGCAGGATTTCAATATGCCGACGGCGCTTTGGTCCTAGGCGATCTTAAAGCGGGCGATAAACTGACGCTGTGTGCCGAGCGCGATAATCCTCATGACCCCGAGGCAGTTGCGATCTACTATGGCAAGACCAAACTTGGCTACGTTCCAGGAAACGAGGTCGGCCCACTGTCCTTGATGATGTATTACGGCCACGAGGACGTATTTGAGGCCCGTGTGCAACAGGTTGCCCCCGAGCGCAGCCCGTGGCATCAGGTGCGCGTTGGGCTCTATGTGGTGGATGCTCGCTAGTCGGCAATGGAGGCTGCCATGTTTGACGACGACCTGTTCGATTTGACGGACGATCCGTTTGAGTGGGATATGCTGCTCGATGACGATGAGCTGGAGCAGGATCGCAAAAAGCAAAAGGATAAGAACACCCAGGATAAAGGTTCGAATAAAAAGGACAAGCGCCGCCGAGGTCTGTTCGGCGGGCTCTTTGGGTAACTGTCGCATCGCTGCGTCTGTATACTAGGCACGTGTTAGACGCGTTGCGAAATGAGGGCATAGACGATGATGTGGTTTACCGCCGACCTGCACCTGGGCGATACGAATATCTTGCACGACATGGATCGACCTTTTGACTCGGTCGAGGAGATGAATCGCAAGGTCATCGATGTCATCAACGAGTGCGTGGCTGCGAACGACCTCCTCTATATCCTGGGGGACTTTACGTATCGATTGCCCATGGCGGAAGCGGTGCGCCTGCGTAAACGAATCGAATGCCAGAACATAACGCTCATCCGTGGCAACCATGACGGCGATTGGGAAGATCCGGACGCGCCGCACATTTGGGATGAGGTGCGAGATTATCTGGAGATCGCTCCCGGTTACGCGAAGGGCCATCGTCTAGTTATGAGCCATTACCCCATGCTCAGCTGGAATGGCAAGGCGCGCGGCGCCATCATGCTGCACGGGCATATCCACAGCAGGGGAGACCGCACCAACGCGCGCAACCGCGATCGCGAGCGCCCTATCTTTCGCTATGATGTCGGTCTCGATGCCAACGATTACAAGCCCGTAAGCCGTGATCAAATCCTTGACTTCTTTGGGCTGTAATTCTCGAACCACCACACAAACCACCACAAAGGTGCCTGTCCCCTTTGCGGTGGATCTGGCGCCGTTGCCATTATGGCGGCGGCGCCTTTTTTGTCCGTGCGGCGCGGTAGAGTGTAGGCGGTTGAAATTTGCGTCCATCGAGGAGCTGCCATGAACGAGATCAAGTGCCCGCATTGCGGCGAAGTTTTTAAGGTCGATGCGTCCGGTTATGCGGATATCGTCAAGCAGGTGCGCGATGCCGAGTTCTCGCGCGACCTGGACGAGCGTGTGAAGGCAGTCCAGCGCGAGGGCGAGCAGGCGTTGGAGCTTGAACGCTCACGCTCGACGGCTGCTTTGCAAAGGGCAGAGTCTCAGCGCGATGCTCAGCTTGTCGAGCAGAAGAACGCCGCAGCTCAACAGCTGGCGCAAGAGCTCGCCAAGCGCGATGCGGAGCTTGCCGAGCTGCACGCCAAGCTCGAGGGCGCTGCCGCAGAGCGC
>ERZ772819.3945-NODE-3945-length-10073-cov-5.008684_pt1 | contig 10073 bp, 9 predicted proteins | sample MGYA00580860_ERZ772819 | MGnify/ENA primary metagenome ERZ772819 (study PRJEB29015, sample SAMEA2737683) | human gut metagenome | biome: human gut; feature: human-associated habitat; material: faeces | place: China | collected 2012 ...
TGCATTCTTTCCGTTACAGATAACGTTCGAAGTGCGGACATCTGTCTGCGTATTACAGAATATGTAATCCAGCCGCTCTTAAGAACCAGATCATAACCTTCCCCGCGGACATCATCCTGACTGTTAAAATCTCCTATCAGCCAGATAGTTCCTTCCCGGTATTTTGGATCTTTCAATGTCTCCTGTATACATTTCCACTGATCAACAAATGGTTCTTCCTCATCATTCCACCATCCCATATGAACGGTAAAGAACCAGTCACTGCTTCCTTCCGGCTGTATGCCGAGGATACGTCTCGTCTTCCAGTTCTCATAATCATCCGTCTTACTGGTCAGAAACTGCTGCACACGTGCGATTGGTTTCTTACTGAGCAACGCCATTCCTTCATCGTATTTTCCATAGCCGGTCTTGGCGCTGATCCAGGTCCATTCATAATAGATACCGCGTTTCTTAAGTTCTTTCACTACAATTACTTGTGGTATATTTTTACCCTTATTCTCGTTCCCAACGAAACCTCCTCATGTTTTCTTATTACATTTATTTATGCAACCGTTTGCGTTAATTATAGTCAGATTTCGCATGATTTTCAATGTATTTTCGTTTATAAAATGTAATTCTACCTTTTTCACAATTTAATCTTTCCTTTTTTGTGCAATCCCTCTATATACCAATGCATACGTTTGCATTGCATTTCCGCAATTCAATTGCAATATTGATTTGTTTGCTGTAAAATATAAGAAAAATCCAAAAGCTACGAAAATATAATTCTAACGGAGGTTACTTACATGGCAGTAACAATTAAAGATGTGGCTGCGCTGGCAGGTGTATCCCCTTCCACCGTATCCAGAACCTGCAAAAATAATCCTTCTATCAGCGAAGAGACAAAAGAACGTGTCAGAAAAGCTATGATAGAACTTGGATATGAACCGAATTTTCAGGCAAGCAATCTTGCTTCACAGAATTCACGTACGATCGGCATCATTCTCCCTGCTTCTGCCAAAGAAGTCTACGAGAACTCCTTCTATCTGGAGGCAGTCCAGGGAATCAGCCATTACTGTAACGGCAGACAGTATATGACAACAATTGTAACCGGCCAGGATGAAGCTGAGATTCTTGACGCAGTCCGCTCTATGTCCCGAAGCGGCAAAGTAGACGGTTTCATCGTACTGTATTCCAAGAAAGAAGACCCTGTTATCGATTACCTCTTTAACGAAGGTCTTTTATATATTCTTATCGGAAAAGCAACACAGTACACCAATCAGACGATCTATATTGATAATGACAACCTGCTTGCCGGCCGGGAAGCAACGGAATATCTGTATCAGCTTGGGCACCGCCGGATCGCCTATCTTGGTTCCGACAGTTCCCTGATGTTCTCCGCCGACCGTAAGGCCGGTTACCAGCTTGCACTCGCAAGCCATCAGCTTCCTGTCCGTCCGGAATACTGTGCGGAAGTAAAGAATGCATCAGAGAATAATGAAGAAGCCATACGCAGACTTCTGCTCCAGGAAGACCGCCCGACAGCAATTCTGGTCAGTGATGATATCCTCGCCGTCTCTTTAGAACGAGTCTGCCTGGAAACTCATCTGTCCATCCCGGAAGATCTGTCCATCATATCTTTCAACAACTCTCTGTTTGCAAGACTGACCTCCCCGCAATTAACTTCAATTGACATCGGAGCCGGTCAGCTTGGAAGTGAAGCTGCCTCCCAGATCATCAACCACATAGAAAATCCAGATCTCCCCGCAACCAAGATCATCGTTCCCCACCATCTGATCGAACGGGACAGTTGTTGCAAAGTATAGTTTGAAATAAAAAAGGAAACATATCATGTAATATCTTTCTTACCTCACAGCGGGAGAAAGCATTTACATGATATATTTCCTTTTTTTCCATTCTGTATTATAAAATCTTTGATAAAAATTCCTGCAACCGCGGATCCTTTGGATGGTCGAAGAATTCATCTGGTTTTGCCTGCTCTTTGATCTGTCCGGAATCTATAAAGATAACCCTGGAACCAACCTCCTTGGCAAATCCCATCTCGTGTGTTACCACAACCATCGTCATACCTTCTCTTGCGAGCTGTTTCATCAACTCCAGAACTTCTCCTACCATCTCCGGGTCGAGAGCCGATGTCGGTTCATCGAACAGGATCACATCTGGATCCATTGCCAGGGAACGCACGATCGCGATTCTCTGCTTCTGACCTCCGGATAACTGGGATGGGTAAGAATCCGCCTTCTCGTCAAGTCCTACTCTTTCCAGAAGTTCCATTGCTCTTTTATCTGCCTCTTCCTTGCTCTTTCCGAGAAGCTTGATCGGAGCAAGCGTGATATTTTCCTTGATCGTCTTGTGCGGGAATAAATTAAAATGCTGGAACACCATTCCCATCTTCTGACGGTGCTTATTGATATCCACATGTTTATCTGTAATATCCACGCCTTCAAAATAGATATGTCCCTGATCCGGAACCTCAAGAAGATTCAGAGAACGCAGGAACGTTGACTTACCAGAACCGGATGGTCCTACGACAACGACCACTTCTCCCTTGTGAATCTCTTCATTAATTCCATTCAGCGCATGAAAATCTCCGTATATCTTGTGCAGACCTTCTACTTTGATCAGCACATCATCATTCTTAGTGGTCACTGTTTCTCAACCTCCTCTCCAGTAAGCTGACAAGCTTGGTAAAGATCATTACCATTGCCAGATAGATCAGCGCAACGGCGATTAGCGGCATGAATGCATCATATGTACGGCTCCGGATAATGTCCCCGCCCTTCGTCAGATCCTGTAACGCAATATAACCGGATACAGAAGTCTCTTTCAATAAAGAAATGAATTCATTACAAAGTGTCGGAAGTACATTCTTGAATGCCTGCGGCATAATGATGTACATCATTGTCTGAGCATAATTGAATCCCAGGCTTCGTCCCGCTTCAAACTGTCCGTTATCGATTGACATGATACCGGAACGGAAAATCTCCGCAACATATGCACCTGAGTTAATACCAAATGCAATGATCGCGACCAGTACTTTGCTGATGTCCACACTTCCGAATATGATAAAGTAAATGATCATCAGCTGTACAACAACCGGAGTTCCACGAATCACAGTCAGATATACTTTACAGATTGCGTTCAGAATCTTTAATTTACCGGTCTTATCATGTGTTGTACGGACAATTGCGATCAAGAATCCAAGTACTACACCAATCAATACTGCAAATACTGTAACCAACAAAGTGATCTTCAGACCATCTGTAATATATCTCCAGCGGTTATCTTCTATAAAATTCGAAATAAAACTACTTTTCAATTCCTGCATGTTCTCATCCTACTCTTCTGGATTATTTCTTAACGATGATCATCTGTTTTCCTGTGTAATAGGAATCAGAAAAATCTACCTGTTTCTCTCTTTCCTTTGTAACAGTCATACCAGCCGCACCAAAATCTGCTTTTCCGCTATCAACTGCTGCAATGATTGAGTCAAATTCCATATCATTTACAGTAAGTTCCATACCAAGTTTATCTGCGATTGCCTGTGCAAAGTCTACATCAACACCAACAATCTTGTTATCTTCATAATATTCATATGGCTCAAATGCAGCATTTGTTGCCATTACAAGTTTACCATTGGAACGGTCAGCATCTGCCGGAGACTCATATCCTTTATCTTCTGTTCCATCGATATAATATCCGATGATTTTGTCAAATGTTCCGTCTTCTTTCAGTTCTTTGATCGCTGCGTTGAATTTATCTTCCAGCTCTGTGTTGCCTTTTTTGAAGCACATTGCATAATCTTCTTCTACATAAGGTGTCTCGAGGATCTTCAGTCCGTCATTTGCATCTACAAATGCTTTTGCAGGCTCGTTATCAATAACAACTGCGTCAATCTTACCTTTTACAAGTGCCTGAACTGCATCTGCACCTTTATTAAAACGTTCCACATGATCATCACCGAAATCATCAGAGCAGTAGATATCACCTGTTGTACCTGTCTGCACACCGATCTTTGCATCTTTCAGATCATCTGCGCTTTCGATTTTTTTTGCTTCTTCTTTTTTAGAACCACATGCTGCCATAGAGAATACGCATGCACCAACCAGCATGACACTGATAACTTTTTTTAACTTCATAATCTTTTTCCTCCATTCTTTTCAATATGTGTATAAAAATACATATATATTTAATATTTTATCATGTTTTAATCAAAAAACAAGTGGATAATTCCACATAATCGTGAAACATCCACTCGTTTTCTTATACATTTCTATGCAATTACAGTCTGAATGATCGTCCAAAGAATGATCAGTGCCCCCAATACGATACGGTAATATCCGAACACTTTGAAATCATGCTGCTTGATATACCCCATCAGGAACTTGATCGCAATAACCGACAGACCAAATGATACGATACATCCCAGCATCAGAAGACCGAACTCTGCACCTGTAAAATGGAAACCAAACTTGATCAGTTTCAAAAGACTGGCACCAAACATTGCGGGAATCGCCAGGAAAAATGTAAATTCTGCTGCCACTTCCCTTGATACACCTATCAGCAGTGCTCCGACAATCGTAGCTCCTGATCTGGATGTTCCCGGAATCAGTGCAAGCATCTGGAAGAATCCAATCCACAACAGCATCTGGACGCTGAGCTGTGAAATCTTTGTAACAGAAGGTTTCTTCCCTGCGTTATGCTTCTCAACGACGATGAATAATACACCATAAACGATCAGCATGATCGCTACCGGTAATGGTTTGTAAAAGATCTCATCCAGAATATCGTTAAACAATATTCCAACTATTCCTGCAGGTACTGAGCCGATCAGTACTTTGATCCACATCTGCCATGTCAGCATCTTCTGTTTATGACTTTTTCTCGGTGAAAAGGGATTCAATTTATGGAAGTACAATACGACAACCGCCATGATCGCACCCAGCTGGATCACTACATCGAACATTTCCATAAATGCATCACTCATACTCGGCTTTAATACATTTCCTACCAGAATAAGATGTCCCGTACTGCTGACCGGAAGCCATTCCGTGATTCCCTCCACAATTCCCAAAATAATTACCTTAATAACATCTAACATGTTGCGCTCCTTTCCTTAATCCAGCACATATTTTTCTATAAATTTCGCAACGCCTTCTTCATCATTGGACAGTGTCACATAATCTGCTGCTTCTTTCAGCGATGGAATGGCATTCTCCATTGCTACACCTGTTCCGACTTCTTTTAACATCTTCAGATCATTATTTCCATCTCCGAATGCCATGATCTCTTCTCTTGAAATACCAAGAACTTTCCCAAGTTCGATCATTGCCTTTCCTTTATTGACGCCTGCAGCATTAATCTCCAGATTCATCGGAAGCGCACCGGTAATCTCGATTCCCGGAACCTCTTCTATATCTTTTCTGGCTGCATCACGGTCTTCTACCGATGTAAATAATGCCTGGATCTTATCTACCGGCTGATTCATCTCTTCAAACTTTGCCCTCACATCATCCACGGGTACACGCGTAGACGTAATATAATCTGCCATCGCCGGTATATTCAGATACTTATCAATTCTGGCCAGTGCCTCTTTGGATGCATATCCAATGCCATGATAGTAAATTTCCCTGAACGTATCATAGCGTTCAAATACAGTCAGCGTTGCTTCTGCAATATCATACGCAAGAAGTTCTTCCACGATCACCTTATTTTTCTTCATATCTATGACTCTTGCTCCATTTGCAGTAACTGCATAACGGATTTCCTGCAGCCTGATCAGCTCTTTCGGAATGCCGGAAAAAGGTCTTCCTGTCGCCGGCATGACAATGATTCCCTGTTCTGCCGCTCTTTTCAGTACATCTTTCGTGTATGCGGTCAGTTCTTTATTCGTCTTCAGTAAAGTTCCATCTAAATCCATACCGATCATTCTGATCTTATTCTTCATATGTAACTAATTCCTTTCTTTCTCTTGAGAACCGGTACAGATTCTTACTGATCTTATTCTCGCCCTGTTCATAAGCCTGTTCCCCGTGATCGATCATCTTCTGAACAGTCTCTTTATTGCCCGCCGGTGCAAAAAGAACCGCATCCTTTCTCGGAATCATAATGATCAGATCATCTTCTAATTTGTCTGCACACACCTGCCAGATATGTTTAAAACATACAGAACTTGCTTCATGATGTCCGTCTGCCACAATTCCAAATCCTCCGTACCAGGTATTCGCAACTACAAATTCTACATCTCTGTTCAGATTTTCACAAGACTTATGATACAATTCTATGATATCACATTCCGGCGGAAGCATATTGTCTTTTAATATCTCATATACATCTTCGGCCCTTTTGATTGCAAATACAACATTCAAATCCCCAAGAAAACTAATTACCGGAGCATCTTTTTTGGAAAAATTTTTTCCGTTCAATGCATGTGAATCTGTAAGCTCTGTTTTTACCCACGGATAGATCTTATCGCAGATATTTTCATATTTATAATTTTCTTCTTCATATTTTTTCATATTAAATATTCCTCTCTCACTTAGACATTCTCATTATTTATTTTATACACAAATCTCCTCTGTGTAAACCTTTTCCGGATTTGTTTATATAAAGTTCTAAATATCTTTAATCTGTCGAAAGAAACAAAAAACTTCTGTCTTTTCTTATGTTTCCGGTCAAAAATTTGCTTTATCTTATGTTTTGTAGTATAATAGATACGCATTCGCGAAAAGGGAAAGGATATGTTTATGATAAGTATGAAAAAGAAACGAGCATTACGATCGGCTTTGGCAATTACCATCTGTACCGTAACAATTGCTTCTGTTAATACTCCAGTATATTCGGCACCTTCCACAGATGAATTGGAAAGTACCACCTCTGGTTTAAAAGGTGAGTTAAATGATTTGAACAGCCAGTTATCTTCCTTAAGTAAGGAACTGGACAATACTTCAAGCCAGATTGAGGATTTATCTGCTAAGGTTGAAAAATCCAAGCTGGATCTCGCTTCTGCGCAGCTTGATGAAGAAGCGCAGTATGATTCGATGAAAGACCGAATCAAATTCATGTATGAAGGCGGCGGCGCATCTCTGGTTCAGATTCTTCTTACTTCAGAAAGTATGGGAGATTTCCTGAACAAGGCTGAATATGTTGCCACTATTAGTCAGTATGATCGAAAGATGCTGGAAGAATTACAGCAGGTTCGCAGTAATGTAGAACAGAAACAGAATGACCTGGAACAGCAGCAAAGCAAGCTTTCCGGCCTTCAGGAGACATTAACCAGCAAGCGTGATGAATTAAATTCAAAAATTTCATCTACTTCCGGGGAACTGGCAGATTATCAGGCACAATTAGACCGTGCCAAAGCTGCTGAGGAAGCATTAAAGCTTGCACAGAACGATGAAGTCTCAGGATCTGTAAAGGCAGATGACACAAAAAATACTGAGACAAGCAACACTAATACCAATACGAATAACGCGAATAAAAATAATCAGACAGCATCAACAAATACAAATAAGAACAACACTACCAACACCAATACCAGTACCAACACTAATTCTCCAACTGTTAATAATGGTAATTCAACTCCGGCTTCAACCACAGATGTTGCCCTGTTAGCGGCAATTCTCCAGTGTGAAGCAGGCGGTTATGATGGAATGTTAGCCGTTGCAACTGTTATAATGAACCGTGTGGCAAGTCCGGCATATCCGAACAATCTGCGCGCAGTCATTTACCAGTCCGGTCAGTTTGCCCCAACCTGGAACGGTTCATTGAACCGTGTTCTCAGCAAAGGTGCTTCCTCAACTGCTTATTCTGTTGCCCAGGCAGCACTTGGCGGCGCAAGACATTCTGCAGTTATAAATTGTTTACAGTTCCGCTCAGCATCTACCGGCGTATCTGGTATAAATGTTGGTGGAAATGTATTTTTCTGATTTTTAGCAGTTGATTTTGTCTCTTATGTATATTATGAAATAAAAAAATAAGCCTCGTTCGGAGGCTTATTTTTTGTACGATTTATTCATACTCCATAACATCGATCCATTTCATCAGAAAATCTTTTTCCAGCCGGATATCTTTCTCAAGTTCTGCGGCAGCAACAATTGGAAGCCATTGTTCTACATACTGTCTTGCGGTATCGCTTTTCTTACAGAATAACTTAAGATAAAGATCTGCACTCTCCTGATCGTGTAATGCAAACAGCAAATATGTCATTGCCGCATCTGCGCTTGCATTTCCCTGTGAAGCATGTGCCCAGTCAATCACAGTCATCTTTCCGTTCTTTTCAACAATTACGTTACTTGGATTAAAATCACCATGACACAATTTTGTATGTCTCGGCATAGATTCCAATCTAGTCAAAAGTTCATAACGCTCTGTTGCATCCAAAACTTTCAGATTTCTTATCTTATTTGCGAGTTTATCTTTTAATTTCGGTAATGTTTCTGCCGTTTTACTCTGTACTTTCAGCTGAAGATCTACAAAATCTGACATATATTTTTCAAGATTGGCACGGTCAATTTTCATCATTTCTTCCAAAGTTTTTCCTTCCCGGTTCTCAATGACCAGCGCCCATTCCCCATTAATCTGAGTTACCTCTTTTAGTTTCGGAATATCCAATCCTGTTTCTTCAACTTTCACAGTGTTCAATGCTTCATTAAATACTGCTGACTTTGGATGATCTGTTACAAATATTTTAACAACACCTTCCTCGGTCTTATAAACTGATTTGTAAGGTCTCTCTACGATCAAATTCTTCTTTTCGAGCTTCATACAGATTCCTCCTTTTTATTGAATCTTTGGCCCTTTTCCTTCTTGTTATCTGTATTATATACCTTATTGTCAGATTTTTAAATAGTTTTTTGATATTTTTTTCACTATTTTTCATCCTGCATATTTATTGTTATTTTTTTATCAATATTTTGACATAAGAAAAAGTGCAACGTCAAACGCTGCACTTTTCCTATGCTCAATACATTATCCAACCTCCAAACAAAAACTCATGGATATTATATTTACGCCTTTTTTATTTTCCATAATAGCATTTCAGGTAGATTTCTTTCATCTCACTCATAAGAGGATATCTTGGGTTAGCTCCTGTACACTGGTCGTTGAATGCCTGCTCTGTCATATCATCCAATGTATCCAGGAAGTATTTCTCATCTACACCGTAATCTTTGATTGTCTTCTTAATGCCAATCTTCTCTTTGAGTTCTTCCAGTTTAGCGATGAAGTTCTCAAATACTTCTTCATCTGTCTTACCTTTGCATCCTGCAAAACGTCCTAATTCTGCGTATCTTGCAAGTGCATGTGGATACTGATACTGAGAGAATGTTCCCATTCTTGTAGGTACTTCTGCAGCATTGTAACGCATTACATCTGTCAGGATTACAGCGTTAGCAATACCGTGTGGCAGGTGATGGAATGCACCAAGTTTGTGAGCCATAGAGTGGTTCAGTCCAAGGAATGCATTTGCGAATGCCATACCAGCCATGCATGAAGCGTTAGCCATCTTCTCTCTTGCGATTGGATCGTTAGCTCCGTTCTCGTATGCTGATGGTAAGTAATCAAATACAGCTTTTACTGCCTTCATAGCAAGACCATCTGTAAAGTCTGTAGCCATGATAGATACATATGCTTCGATTGCATGTGTCATTACGTCGATACCAGATGCACTTGTCAGTCCCTTAGGTGCTGTCATTGCATTGTCAACATCTACGATAGCCATGTTTGGCATTAATTCGTAGTCTGTGATAGGCCATTTTACTCCTGTATCAGCATCTGTGATGATTGCGAATGGAGTTACTTCTGAACCTGTTCCTGAAGATGTTGGGATAGCTATAAAGTAAGCTTTCTCTCCCATCTTAGGGAATGTGTATACTCTCTTACGGATATCCATGAAGTCCATAGCCATATCTTCGAATTTTGCTTCCGGATGCTCATACATTAACCACATAATCTTTCCGGCATCCATTGCGGATCCACCACCAAGAGCGATGATCGTATCTGGCTCAAATGCTCTGATCTGTTCTACACCTCTTCTAGCGCACTGCAGAGTTGGGTCTGGAGCAACTTCAAAG
>ERZ772819.3946-NODE-3946-length-10073-cov-3.303753_pt1 | contig 10073 bp, 8 predicted proteins | sample MGYA00580860_ERZ772819 | MGnify/ENA primary metagenome ERZ772819 (study PRJEB29015, sample SAMEA2737683) | human gut metagenome | biome: human gut; feature: human-associated habitat; material: faeces | place: China | collected 2012 ...
TGCGAGCATAACCGCAGGGCTTACGATATTCTCTGAAGCAATCAGTTCGAGATTTCTTCTCTGTCTTCCAAGTTCCAGCTCCAGTGCTTTTCCAACTTCGTCATCATACTCTTTGATATAATTTGTTACATCTTCAATTCTGTTCATCTTATTGTCCTCCTTCGATACGCCTGTTTCCCCCAATAAAAAACAGGCAAAAAACCTTTGCTTCATTTACTAAAGATCTTTTGTCTGCCTCTGTCCTTTTACCTGAAAGATTGCTGATCGGTTTTCCCCATATAACTGCCAGTTTACTTCTTCGGTACAATTAAAAATATTGTTCTCCAGAGTGTCGTCCGAATCCATTCCTTTTACCTGAGAGTTTCTGCCTACCCCTTCGGCTCCGTTTCGGATAAAGCCTAGCCCCTGTTCTTTATCCATACGGTATCTCACGAATTCATCTGCCGACTTATCAACTGCCCTTAGTATACACAATGCTTTTGTTTTCGTCAATAATTACAAAATAAGTTATTTTTTTATCATTTTTTTGTGTATTTATTATATCTATAGAGTTATCAATTTTATAGATAATCTATCTGAAAACTTCTTTGATACTGTCATAATGCAGGAAAATGCCTTCTCCGGCAAGATTTTCAATTTCTTTCTTTGTCGCGAAACGGTATCCCGCTGTTTCTTCTTCCTGTAAATGTATATCACTCTCGTCAATATCCAGAACAAAGCGATAAACATCTACAAAGTAATTATCTCCTTCTCCCGGGTTCTCTCTGTGATATGTGAAACAATATCCACCTTCCGCATTCCTTACATCCAGCCCTGTCTCTTCCTTCACTTCGCGTATAACAGCTTCTTCCGAAGTTTCTCCTGCCTGTGCTGCGCCTCCGGATACTTCCCACCATCCCGGTGCCCACGCTTTTGTCATTACACGTTTTGTGATAAGATACGTGTGATCTGATCTTGCAACTACTCCAAGTACTGTCAGATGATATTCATCATCCTTCAAGCACCAGTCATTTCTCTTCATCGTGCGACCGGTTGGATTTTTATCTTTGTCATAAATATCCCAAAGTTCCATTCTTCTGCCTCCTTCTTCTGTCTTGATATTACTGTCTGCAGTTTCTCTGCCTCATTGCCCCTGTTTATTATACTATAACTGTGCCTGAATTTCCTCTAACATTTCCCGCACTGTTTTTCCATATACCGGATGGCGTTTGTACGGTGCAATTTCGGCCAATGGTTCTAGCACAAAGCTTCTTTTGTGCATTTCAACATGTGGAATACAGAGATCATCTTCTTCCAGTATGATGTCATCATACAGCAAAATATCCAGATCCAGTGTTCTCGGTCCCCAGTGTATAATCCGCTCCCTGCCCGCTTCTTTCTCGATCCGGTTTAATTCTTTTAACAATTCTTCCGGATATAATAGCGTCCGCAGTTTCAGACATGCATTTAAAAAATCCGGCTGATCTGTCACTCCGTAAGGCTCTGTTACAAGATAAGAAGAAACTTTTTCAACTGTACAAGTAGGAATCTGTCCTATTTTTTCGACTGCTTCATTCAGATAAGTTTCACTGTCACCAATATTAGAGCCAAGTGCGATATATGTTGTATGCCATTCGCGCGAAATTTTAACACTGACTGTTTTCAGCGGAAGTCCTACCGGTGCCCATGGTTTCTTGATCTCCAGATCGATCTTGCAAAGTCCCGATATGCTCTTAAGCATCTCTTCCGCAAGGGTTTCTGCCACCCGTTCTAGCAACTGGTAGGTATGTTCTTTCATATATTTTGTGATAAATGCACTGACTTCACCGTAATGGATAGATGCCGTCAGATCATCTGTCTTCCCGGCTTTTCTTGTATCTGTATAAAGCACTGCTGACACAAGAAATTTCTGCCCCAGTTTGTTTTCCTCCGGAAATACACCGTGATTGGCAAATACTTCCAGATCTGTAATTTTTATCTGGTCATAATCCTGACTTGTTTTTTTATTTATATATTTCATAATTATTATTCCTCACACCTGTCACTCTTTCTGCCAGTCTGCTTTCCTGTTTGCAAAACTTCATGAGTATTATTGTCCTAATCAGCTACCTGTTTCCCATATTTTACACTTCATGCTCACGCATAATTGCCTGCGTCATGCGGATTGCGCGAAGATTTTTCTGTACATCATGCACACGCACAAACGCACAACCTTTCTGTACACCATATACAGTTGTAACAAGCGTTCCTTCTTCTCTTTCTTCTACCGGAAGATCAAGAGTAAGTCCGATCACAGATTTGCGCGACGTACCGAGAAGTACCGGATAGCTGAGCTTGTTCAGGCATTCCATTTTATCAATGATTTCCAGATTCATCTCATAAGTTTTTCCAAATCCTACACCCGGATCAAGAATAATCTTATCCTCTGAAATACCTGCTTTTTTTGCAAGTGTCACACACTTCTCCATATCTGTCATGAAATCCGTCAGAAAATCTGTATATTCTGCTTTTTCCCGGTTATGCATCAGGCAGCATGCCACATCATACTTTGCAATCACTCCTGCCATCTTCGGGTCGTATTTTAATCCCCAGATGTCATTCACCAGATCAGCACCCGCCTGAAGTGCCGCTTCGGCAACTCTGCTCTTGTAAGTGTCGATGGAAACAGGAACAGCAAACTCCTGTTTCAGTCTTTCGATAACCGGTGTTACTCTTGCAATCTCTTCGTCCTCCGTAATCTGTACATGCCCCGGTCTTGTCGATTCGCCCCCTACATCAATGATCGCAGCACCTTCGTCTATCATCTGTTTTGCATGTGCAAGTGCTCTATCCATACCGTTATATTTTCCTCCATCCGAAAATGAATCCGGCGTTACGTTTAAAATTCCCATTACATACGTTTCATTTTTAATATCAAACTCTTTTTTCCCGATAATCATATCTGTATCTCCCTGTTTTTCTTTTCTTCACTCCAGTTACATTCTTTTTTCGCTGGGCAGGCAAAGCAATTTCTGGAACATTTATCACTTTCGTATAAAAGTCTTTCCAACTTTGTCATATCTTTTCGTTCCCTGCGATGCCCACGGATGGCTGTCAAAATTTCTTTTTTTTCTTCTTCCGTATAGGAGACTGCCTCTGGCAGTGAATCCAGAATTTTCTCTGCAATCTGCGCTCCGGCAATCTCGTGCGGAATTTTTTCTTTGTATTGCAATGCTTTTCCGATATCATGTAAAATCGCTGTCGTATACAGCAATTCCTTCGAATATCCAAGATTGTTTTCTAAGTTCCGAATATATGCAATTCTTGCAACATCTAACAAATGTTCCATCTGATGACAGCAGAAGATTCTGTCTCTTTCTTCTTCTCTCAGTTCTTTGTAATACTGCTGATATAACGGATGTCTGAGTACTGTATTTAATCGTTCCATCTTCTGTTCTTTCTCTGCATGTTCCATTAACTTCCTCTTCACCATTTCATCTATTTCCCAAGCATCCGGAAGAACCGCTCTTCCAGAGCCGGATCGGTTTCAAATACGCCTCTTCTTGCAATTGTCACAGTCTGACTTCCCGGCTTTTTAATGCCGCGCATTGTCATACACATATGCTCTGCTTCTACCATAACCATTGCGCCTTTCGGACACATATACTGCATCAGCGCATCGGCAATCTGTCCGGTCAGTTGTTCCTGTAACTGCAGCCTTCTTGCAAACACTTCTACTGTTCGTGCCAGTTTGCTAAGTCCTACAACTTTTCCGTCCGGAATATAAGCGATATGTGCTTTCCCATAAAACGGAAGCAGATGATGTTCACAGGTTGAATAAAATGTGATGTCTTTTTCAATAACCATCTCGCTGCTGTCTACGGTAAATGTTTTTGCCAGATGGACTCCTGCATCTTCGTCCATTCCGCCATAAATTTCCTCGTACATTCTGGCAATTCTGTCCGGTGTATCTTTAAGACCTTCCCTTGTTACATCCTCTCCCATACCTTCCAGTAATAAACGGACTGCCTGTTCTATTTTCTCATGATCGATCATGTTTCTCTCCCTCTATAGTTCTACTATCTGTTTTATTCTATCAAAAATGTTATTTTCTGCAAATATATCACTTTCATGCTTTATCCCATGTTTCCACAATCTGAATCACATCTCCCAGATAAGATAGAGAACCGCAGGCAATCACAACGGATTTCTGATTCTCTTCTGTCTCTTTTTTTGCATTTCTATATGCAGTCTTCAATGCCTCTTCCAAATCACTATGTGCGTCTGCTTTTTCAAATGCAATTACGTTCTCACAATATTTCGCTGCGTCTTCCGCAAGCACTCCTGCCAATAATGTGCGTTCTTCATTCGGAAGATGAATCGCATATACACACTCTGCGTCCGGACACAACAATGCTGTGATCTTTTTATATTCTTTATCTTTAAAAACGCCCATAATCAGGTGGATCCTGTAATTCGGAAAATATCGTCTTATTGATATAGCGAGCTTTTTTGCTGCATCTTCATTGTGTGCGCCATCAACAATCAAAGGTGGATTCTCCCGCAGACTGGTAAATCTTCCCGGCCACTTTGTCTCTGCCACTCCAATTTGCACAGCTTCTTCCGGTATTTTGTATCCTTCTTTTCGAAGCGCACAAACTATCTCCAGCGCTGTTGCCAGATTTTCTTTTTGATATTCACCTGTAAGTCCACTATGAAGATTTCCAAAATCCGGTGTTTCTACATCCATTCCTTTGTATGTTTCTTTTTGTATTATCAAAAGTTCCGGTTTTGCCTCCGTAAACGGGCAGCCTGTTCTTTCTGCCTTTTCTTCCAGTATCTTTTTCACTTCCGGCTTCTGTTTTGCAGACACAACTTTACATCCCGATTTAATAATCTCACATTTATCTGCTGCAATTTCTTCGATTGCATTTCCCAAAATCCCAATATGATCCATACTGATTGTTGCAAATGCCGCCAACACAGTTGTCTTTACAATATTCGTTGCATCCAGTCTTCCGCCGAGTCCGGATTCCAGCACAACCAGATCACAGCTTTTTTTCTTAAAATATAAAAAAGCCATTGCCGTCTCAACTTCAAACAGCGTCGGTATCGGTGCACCTGCTGTTTCTAATCCGGCAATCGCTTCTTTTATCTCTTCCGTCAACTCTGTAAGTTCGTTTTCGGAGATCCATTCTCCATCCACCTGAATCTTCTCACGATAGGAGAGCACTGTCGGTGAAACATATCGTCCTGTCCTGTATCCTGCTTTACTTAATATTGTTGAAGTATACGCAAGCACAGATCCTTTTCCGTTTGTTCCGGCAATATGAATGAACTTTAAATCCTCCTGCGGATTCCCCAGTTCCTCAAGCAGTCCCCGAATCGTATCCAAGCCAAGTACACTTCCGTATCTGGACATCGCATCCAGATATACCCTTGCTTCTTTATAAGTCACGTTTCTATTTCCTTTCTGAAATTGTTCTAACCTCTTCATAATAGCACTAACCTTTCATTCTCTCAAGAAAAATCACTATCCTATAGTATCTTTTTTATTAATAAGCACTTTCTCTTTTATCTATAATTCATATATTTTATCCCGTTTCTGTCAGGAATAATCTTAAAAGTTAAGAGGTACAGCAACCATTTTTCATTGTTGCTGTACCTCTTAATATCTCTATATTATATATATCTGCCTTAACCCCAGTTCATTCCTTTTCCTGCTTCCAAGTATATCCTTTTCTGAAATGATACCGTCCTTTATCGGAATCAATAAATCTCCGGTTTCAGAAAGCGCCGCCTCTTTGGAATCGCAGATGATTTTAGATGCTCTTGGAAGGATCGCCGGATCCATTTCATGCTTATGTGGCTCATAAATGCCGACACAACTGATCGTTGCTCCGGCTTTGACTTTTGTCCCATCAAATACCGGCTTTGAAGCAGTTCATGGAATTTGCCGCACTCTGGAGCCAGGAACACCAGCTTCTTATATAATACACTGCCGGCGGTGGTCTTCTCGTACGGTTATCCAGTCTTGATTTCATCTACTGTAATCATTTATCCTGTACCAGTCCTGCAATTACACAGACCATCTTATCTAACTGTATCGGCTTGGAAATATGTGCATTCATTCCTGCTTCTTTACTCTTGCGGATATCTTCTGCAAATGCATTTGCTGTCAGTGCTATGATCGGAATCGTCTTGTCCTCCTTCCGGTCAAGTGCTCGGATTGCTCTGACTGCTTCCAGTCCGTCCATTACCGGCATAAGAATATCCATCAGAATCACATCAAAAGTTCCATCCGGTGCCTGTTCATATGCTGCAACTGCTTCTGCACCGTTTACAGCTGTTGTAATCTCTGCTTCCTGTTCTTTCAACAGTGTAGTTGCAATCTCACGGTTCAGGTCATTGTCTTCCACAAGCAGGATCTTCACACCTTCTATCGATACTTCTTCTTTTCGTTTTACATATCCTTCCAGATCTTCTTTTTCTGCAATGTCAAATGGAATCGTCACTTCAAAAGTCGTTCCCTCACCCGGTCTGCTGACCACATTGAGCATTCCGTGCATCATGTCAACCAGCGATTTCACAATTGCCATTCCAAGCCCTGTTCCATAATAAACACTTCTCGCATCAACCTTCTCCTGCACAAACGGTTCAAACAGGTGCTGCAAAAATTCTCTGCTCATACCGATTCCTGTGTCTGTAATCGTACAGGTATAAAAAATCTTCTTTTCCGTACATTTTTTGCTCTCTATTTTCGCAAAAATCTCTCCGTCCGGCTTGTTATATTTAATCGCATTGCTCAATATATTTACAAAAATCTGGCGTACATGCAGCGGACTTCCATAAATATACGGATGGCGGATATTCTTTCCGCAGTCTTCATAGTGGATCGTAATGCCCACCTCTTCTGCACGGATCTGTGTGATCGACAGAATCTCCTCTGCAAGCTGGCGGATATCAAATGCTTCATGAGACAATTCAACCTTATTGTCTTCCAGCTTACTCATATTCAGAATATCGTTGATGAGCGACAAGAGATATTCTGCTGCCACCCGCACTTTTCTGCTCTGTGCTTCCAGCGTTTCCAGACTTTCCTTTCTGCTTTCAAACAGATCGAGGAAACCGATAATGCCATTTAACGGTGTCCTTATATCATGAGACATTCTGGACAGAAATCTGGATTTTGCCACATTCGCTTCATTTGCCTTCTTAAGCGCTGTGCTCAGTTCTCTTGAACGTGCTTCATTTATTCGCTGTCTTTTCCGTTCTCCCATTGCAATCAGGATAAAGAAGCCAAACACCGTTGCTGCTATCACTGTGAATGCCAGATATGCTGTCGCCCGGTTTGCATTTGCAGTCTGCATACAGACAGAACCTGGCACAAATAGCAAAAGTTCCCAGTCACTGTATCCAATCTTTGCATAAGAGAAGTAGACCGTCTCGCCTTTCTTCTGTGACATAAATGCTGCATGTCCGTTTTTCTCTTTATTATAATTCTCTGTAATCGTCGTCCAGTCATAGCCGCCTGCTGCACTTAAGATACTGCGTTTTCCACCGTTCTTCATATTTCCCAGTGTACTTTCCCAGGAATTGATCAGCACATCCCCACTTTCTCTTTCAAACAGCATGATATCTGCCTGCTGCCCATAGATATTGCTGTGAAATGCTCTTGCAAACTCTTTCAGTTCAATAACTGCTGATATGATTCCAACACATTTTCCATCTTTAAATATAGGATTCGACAGCATGATGATCTGCGTCGTGTCGTCTTTCAATGATGTTCTGCGCTCCGATACTGTGAAACCTTTTTTTACACGATCCTTGAACGAATACTTCGGCAGCAACTTAAAGGTTTCTCCATTTGTCCTCACACCACTTTCATCCGGAAAACAGATCTCCCAGTGCGTGTAAGCATTTTCCGCACTGGATGCGTTCATAATCTTTAAGATCTCCTGCTGGTTCTTCTGATGCTCCGGGAGCAGATCTCTTAGCAGACTGGACGCTGCCTCCAGATGCTCCTGTTCATTCTCCATCTCATTCGTGATCATCTGCCCTAACTGATCTCTTGATTCATCCAGAATGACGAAACTCTGTCTGGCTGACCGGTCCTGAACACTGGAGCTGTACCAGTATAATACAGTTCCTATAATTATCATCAAAATAATGGTCAGCTCAATATAAAAATACTTTTTATGACTTGTCCTTATCTTCATATGCGCCTTCTCCCTGCTCTCCAGCCGCAAAATAAACTGCCGGACTTACCGTTGTCCATGCCTTTAAAAATGCTATGGCAGTCTGAATATTTATCTATAGTTAGAGTCAGTATACCCTGTCAGGCGCCGGTTCGCAAGGAGGCTTTATACTTTATCATTCACCTTTTCTTCCGTGCGCATTGCCTTTAAAACAGCATCTTTGATGCACTGCGCATAAGCTTCTGCCCCTTTCGGGAGCAAATGTGTATCGTCCTGGTCAAAATATTCCGGATGATCTGCACTTGCCGTATACCAGTCGATCAGATAGGTATGCTCGTGTTCTTTGACAAACTTGCGGATTTCTTCATTATTAGAACTCTCAAAATCTTCCTTCGGAGCATGGACAGTGGTCAGGAACAGTGGTTTGTCTCCGACTTTCTGTCTTATTCGTCCAAGTGTATCGTACATTGGACCATTTGTTCCAAGTGCAAAGATCACGCCATCGCCGTCCCATTTCTTCTGTGTCTGGTATTCGTCAAATACTTTCACTCCTGTCAGGGTAGAACGTCCGATCTTCGTATCGCTGATACTGTTTGGAAGTACTTTGTAAAAATAATCTGTTACATCTACAGTAATGGAATCACCGATCAGCAGCATCTGTACATTTTTCAGCAGTTCTTCATCCGTCATTGTACTCTTGCTGGTCTTTGCTGTCTTTTTTGCTTTCGCTTTCTGTTCTTTTAATTTCTGATTCGTCAGCTTTGTTACTTCGGTTGCTTTCTTTTCACGCTTTGCTACCGTATCCAGTGTTGTCTTCTTCGGAACAAATGCAATACATAAGCTTAATGCAAGTCCTGTGGCTAATACTGCTGCCATCGCCTTAAGACTTCTCCGTGCCACCTGGATCTGTCTGTGACGTTCTCTTCTGTTATGCGGTCTGCTGTTGATGATTCCGATATATTCTCCGATGATCCCATGACGGACCGGTGTCTCAATAAAACGATAGGAAAGTTCTGCAAACCCCACACTTAAGACTACTTCTAAAATCACAATCCACCATGTTGCTCTCTTTCCGCCGCTCATCAGCACAATAATCGGATAGTGCCACAGATAAATACTGTAAGAGCGGTCTCCGACCCATTTCAGTATGCTGGAGCCTAATATTATATTTAAAAGGCTTCTGCTTACAGTCACTGCATATACGACAAATGCCGCCAGGACAGATACGATTGCCTGACCTCCATAATATAAGAAACTGCTGTAGGAGCTGATGAGCATCATCATTCCGATCAGGATCAATACAGAAATACTTCCGATCACTGCCCATAGTTTTCCCCGCAGCTTTACCTTTATAATATGATATTCCTTCTGGATCGCAGCCAACGCTCCGATCAGAAGAGAAAATGCTCTTGTGTCTGTTCCATAATATACGCGGCTCGGATCTCCGTCCGGGCTGTAGAGTACGCCCATCAATACTACTGAGATCATCGCAAGCACTGCTGTGACTGCCGCAAATACTTTTCCTCTGTTTCTTGCCTTCGATAACAGAATCAAAAGGATTGGATAAATCAAATAAAACTGTGTCTCAATCGCCAATGACCAGCAGTGGGTAAATGGAGAAGGCGCTCCTGCATTTTCAAAATAGGATACTTTTCTGAAAATCTGCCACCAGTTGTTATACCCAAACACTGCGGATAACAAATCATTACAACCTTTCGTAAATACAACTCGGTTCACGACTGCGCTGACGAAGATCATCACAACTGCCATGGAGAGTACTGCCGGCAGCAGTCTTCGGATTCGCCGCAGCCAGAAGTTCTTCAGATCTACGCCGCCGCTTTCTTCTATCTCATTTATCAGAATTCCTGTGATCAAGTAGCCGGATATTACAAAAAATACGGTTACTCCCAATAACCC
>ERZ772819.3949-NODE-3949-length-10071-cov-3.077576_pt1 | contig 10071 bp, 5 predicted proteins | sample MGYA00580860_ERZ772819 | MGnify/ENA primary metagenome ERZ772819 (study PRJEB29015, sample SAMEA2737683) | human gut metagenome | biome: human gut; feature: human-associated habitat; material: faeces | place: China | collected 2012 ...
TCGCCCCTGTACAGATATCTTCTGTTGTCGTTACTTCGATAGATTTCAGTGGCTGTACACCCCAGTAAATCTGCATTCTGCGGAGAGTTGCCTCGTTCGGGCTTACACCGATAATATTTGTCTTTGGTTTGAACTTGGATACCACTCTTGCAGTTGCTCCGGATACAGTCGGAGTAATAATGCATTTCGCTCTTAAGTTCGTTGCTGTTGTAACGGTTGCATGTCCTAATGCGCTGGATGCACTCTTCATACGGTGTTCTTCAGCTTTTCTCAGAATAGAATCGTATTCCAGATGCTCTTCTGTGCTTTCTACAATATGGACCATCATCTGCAATGCCTCAACCGGATATTTACCCTGTGCAGTCTCACCGGATAACATTACTGCATCTGTTCCATCATATACAGCATTGGCAACATCTGTCACTTCCGCTCTTGTCGGACGTGGGTTACGGATCATGGAATCCAGCATCTGTGTTGCAGTAATAACCGGTTTAAAATTATCATTACATTTCTGGATCATCAATTTCTGTAAATACGGAACTTCTTCTGCCGGAATCTCTACACCAAGATCTCCACGGGCAACCATGATTCCATCTGCGCAGCGGATGATCTCATCAATATTCTTAATTCCTTCTGCGTTCTCAATCTTTGCAATGATTGGAATATAAGGTGCATTGCACTGCTTCAATACTGCTTTGATTTCCAAAATACACTCTGCATTTCTTACAAAAGAAGCTGCGATAAAATCAACACCCTGTTCTACACCGAATTTGATATCGTCTCTGTCTTTTTCTGTAATAGCCGGAAGTCTGACCGGTACATTCGGCACGTTGACTCCCTTCTTCTCACCAAGCTCACCACCGTTGATGACTTTACAGACAATCTCATCATTTCCTTTGTCTTTAACTTTCAGTTCGATCAGTCCGTCATCGATCAAAATTGTGCTTCCGATCTGCACATCATTGACAAGTCCTTCGTATGTGATGTAAGTCTTTGTCTCATCTCCAACACATTCTGTTGTTGTCAGAGTAAATGTCTCGCCTTCTTTTAAATGTACTTTCTTACCGTCTTTCAGAACACCGGTACGGATCTCCGGTCCCTTTGTATCCAGGAGGATTGCGATCGGCTTGCCTTCTTCTTCACGGATTCTCTTCAGCATATCCATACGGAACTTCTGCTCTTCATGATCTCCGTGTGAAAAATTAAATCTTGCAATATCCATTCCATTGCGTACAAGTGCACGCATTGTATCTTCGTTATTTGTATTTGGTCCCATTGTGCATACAATCTTTGTTTTCTTCATAATAAACCTCTTCATCCTTTCCCATTTACTTCATTTACTAAATTTACTATTGTTCATTTACTGAACATGTATATGTGTGAACAAATGCTCCTGGCAATATTCATAGTTGCCGTGGCATTTTGAACAATACCGAAATTCAAGATTCGGATCATCTAATTCGGTCCGCCCGCATACTGCACATCTGTGCTTTGCACCACCTGTCGCATACGGATTCTGTGTCGAACGCGCCTGTCTTATATTCTTCTGAAAATCTCTCTTGCGTTTCATCTGCTTCGGGCTGTATGCTCTTGTCTTTCTTGAACTCAAGAAAAACAGCAGGAAGTTAAGAATCGACACAAATGCAGCAAGCGCATTTGCTTTATAATAAATGCCATAAACGGCATTTCCGCCATAACTTGGAATAAACGCCTGTGCAATCCCGTAAAGGAAAAATGCACCGTCAAGCCATGCAAGCCATTTTGCTTTTACCGGAATGACAAACCATACCAGGAACTGTACGTCCGGATACAGAAATGCGAATACAAAAAACAACGACATATTCAGATACGCTGTATCAAGATGCATGGAAATACCTGTAATCAGATAGACAAGGATCGCTGCAATCACATGGAACAGTACTCCCGCAAAGAAATATATATTAAATCGGAACGCTCCCCATGCTGCTTCAAGTTGCTTTCCGATAAAATAATACAGCATTAATGCAAATGCCACCCAGATAAGGCTTGTACTCGGCGGATCAATAATAAATGTAATAACTCTCCACACCTGACCATGTAAGATTGCCGGAGCATCCAGGCTCAGCCATGTAGAATAAAATGTTGGATTCACCATGTCAAGTATAAACCCGAAACCATACAATATTACTATGTAAAGCATCAGATTGTCAATGGCATACCTGCCAAACTTTCTCTCTAATTTATCTAACCAGTTCATAATCTAATCTTCTATACTCCTTTTTCTTATCATGACTCTCATTCTAACGGCTTCAAAAATGTTTGTCAATTCTGTCATATAAGTTTCACAGCTTTTTTACAATTCTATAACATTTGTTAATTGTCTTTTTGATTTTTTTGTCGTATAATGTTACAGTCTATTAAGCTAACATGCATTTAATAAGAAAGAATACATATATTTAACTAGATAAGGAGTACATATTATGAGCCAAAACGAAGTATACACACTGGGGATCGATATTGGTTCTACTACCGTGAAGATTGCTTTGTTAGATTCTGATAATGAAGTAGTCTTTTCTGATTATGAGAGACATTTTGCTAATATCCAGGAGACACTGTCCGATCTGTTAGGACGTGCCATTTATAAAGTCGGACCTGTTTACGCATCCCCGGTCATTACCGGTTCCGGCGGACTGACACTTGCCAAACATCTGAAAGTGCCGTTCGTCCAGGAAGTTATTGCCGTATCTACAGCATTACAGGATTACGCACCACAGACAGATGTTGCGATTGAGCTTGGCGGAGAAGATGCTAAGATTATTTATTTTGAAGGCGGCAATGTAGAGCAGCGTATGAACGGTGTCTGCGCCGGTGGTACCGGTTCTTTCATTGATCAGATGGCTTCTCTGTTACAGACAGATGCTTCTGGTCTTAATGAATATGCAAAGAATTATCAGGCGCTTTACACGATTGCCGCAAGATGCGGTGTATTTGCCAAATCGGATATCCAGCCACTTATTAACGAAGGAGCCTCCAAAGAAGACCTGGCTGCTTCTATTTTTCAGGCTGTTGTCAACCAGACCATCAGTGGTCTTGCCTGCGGAAAGCCGATTCGTGGTCACGTTGCCTTCTTAGGTGGACCGTTACACTTCCTTTCCGAGTTAAAGGCAGCATTTATCCGTACTTTAAAACTGGATGATGAGCATACGATTGCTCCTCACCATTCACATTTATTTGCAGCGATTGGTTCTGCACTGAATTCAAAAAAAGACCTGCACGTTTCCTTACAGGAGATGCAAAAGCGTCTGGAAGGCAAGATCCAGATGGAATTTGAAGTAGAACGTATGGAACCATTATTTGCAACGGAACAGGATTTCAAAGAATTTAAAGAACGTCACGACAAAGACCAGGTACCGATGGGCGACCTTGCCTCTTATAAAGGAAAAGCATTCCTGGGAATCGATGCCGGTTCAACAACTACAAAGGCTGCTCTTGTCGGCGAAGACGGTACACTGCTTTATTCTTTCTATCATAATAACGAAGGAGATCCGCTTGGTACAACAATCCGTGCGATCAAGGATATTTACAGTAAACTGCCGGAAGGTGTTGAGATTGTTCACTCCTGCTCGACCGGATATGGCGAAGCGCTGATCAAAGCTGCTCTTCTGCTGGACGAGGGAGAAGTAGAGACAGTTTCCCACTACTATGCTGCATCCTTTTTTGAGCCGGATGTAGACTGTATCCTTGACATCGGTGGTCAGGATATGAAATGTATTAAGATCAAGAACCATACAGTTGACAGTGTACAGCTCAATGAAGCATGCTCTTCCGGATGCGGTTCTTTCATCGAGACATTTGCAAAATCATTGAACTACAGTGTAGAAGATTTTGCACAGGAAGCATTATTTGCAAGAAATCCAATCGACCTCGGAACCCGCTGTACGGTATTTATGAATTCCAAAGTAAAACAGGCGCAGAAAGAGGGCGCAGAAGTTTCCGATATTTCTGCCGGTCTTGCTTATTCCGTTATCAAAAACGCATTGTTTAAAGTAATCAAAGTTTCCGACGCATCCGAGCTCGGTGAACATATTGTTGTGCAGGGAGGAACTTTCTATAACAATGCCGTTCTCAGAAGTTTTGAGAAAATCGCAAACTGCGAAGCCGTACGTCCGGATATTGCCGGTATCATGGGAGCATTCGGAGCTGCCCTCATTGCCAGAGAACGTTATGTTGACTGTGAAGGTACTACGATGCTTTCCATTGAGGACATTGAAGCGCTGGAATACTCTACAACAATGACTAAATGTCGAGGATGTACAAATAACTGCCGTCTGACGATCAATCATTTCAGCGGCGGACGCAGATTTATTACAGGAAACCGCTGCGAAAAAGGACTGGGCAAAGAAAAATCAAAAAATAACCTTCCAAACCTTTTTGCTTACAAATTAGAACGTTATTTTAATTATGAACCATTAAAAGCCGAGGATGCAAAACGCGGTACGATCGGTATCCCACGTGTACTGAATATGTATGAGAACTATCCGTTCTGGTTTACATTTTTCAATACATTAGGATTTTCCGTTGTACTCTCTCCTGCTTCTACACGTAAGATTTATGAACTGGGAATTGAGTCCATACCGAGTGAATCCGAATGTTATCCGGCGAAACTTGCGCACGGACATGTACAGTGGCTGATCAACCAGGGCGTACAGAATATTTTCTATCCAAGTATTCCTTATGAGCGCAATGAGTTTGAAGAAGCAAATAACCACTATAACTGTCCGATCGTAACCTCCTACCCGGAGAATATTAAGAATAATATTGATGCGATCGTCCAGGGCGAAGTGAATTTCATTCATCCGTTCCTTTCCCTGCAAAGCGAAGAGACGATCCGCTATCGTTTAAAAGAAGAACTTTGCGAAAGATTTGATATTTCCGGAGCTGAGATCGGCACTGCTGTACATGCAGCATGGGAAGAATTAAAAGCATGTCGTGAAGATATGCGCAGAAAAGGCGAAGAGACAATTAAATTTCTTAAAGAGACCGGCAACCGCGGCATTGTCCTTGCAGGACGTCCATATCACATTGATCCGGAAGTCAACCACGGTATCCCGGAACTGATCAACTCCTATAACATTGCAGTTCTGACAGAAGATTCGATCTCTCATCTGAATCCTGTCGAGCGTCCATTAAATGTTATGGATCAGTGGATGTATCACTCCCGCCTTTACGCAGCCGCAAACTATGTGAAGACAGTAGATAATCTGGATCTCATCCAACTTAACTCTTTCGGCTGTGGACTAGATGCTGTTACGACAGATCAGGTTGCTGAGATCCTTACAAATTCAGATAAGATTTATACTTCTCTGAAGATTGACGAAGTAAATAACTTAGGTGCTGCACGTATCCGTGTCCGCTCTCTGCTGGCTGCGATCCGTGTCAGAGAACAGAGAAAAGACGAAAGACATATCCAGTCTTCCGCGATCAAGAAAGTTTCCTTCACAAAGGAAATGCGTAAAGACTATACGATCCTCTGCCCGCAGATGTCACCAATCCACTTTGAACTTCTGGAGCCTGCATTCCGTGCTTCCGGATATAACATCGAAGTACTTCCGAATGACAACAAACAGGCTGTTGACGTAGGACTTAAATATGTAAATAATGATGCATGTTACCCGTCTCTGATGGTTGTCGGACAGATCATGGAGGCAATTCTTTCCGGCAAATACGATACTGAAAAGATTGCTGTGATCATCAGCCAGACCGGTGGTGGATGCCGTGCTTCGAACTATATCGGATTTATCCGCCGTGCCCTTAAGAAAGCCGGTTATGCACACATTCCGGTAATTTCCATCAACTTAAGCGGACTGGAAGGCAACCCTGGATTTAAGATTACACCTTCTCTCGCACTCCGTGGCGTATATGCGGCTATATTTGGAGATATTTTCATGAAATGTACTTACAGACTTCGCCCTTACGAAGCCGAAAAAGGTGCTGTAAATGCCATGCATGAAAAATGGAAGAAAGTCTGCATTGACTTCTTATCTTCCGGATATCCGTCCAGACGCAAATTCAAGAAACTGTGCCGTGAGATCATCGAAGACTTTGACAACAACATTAAACTGTTGGATATTAAGAAACCGCGTGTCGGTGTTGTTGGAGAAATTCTTGTCAAATTCCTTCCAGCGGCAAACAACTATCTTGTAGAACTTCTGGAAAGTGAAGGTGCCGAAGCTGTTGTTCCGGATCTTCTGGACTTCCTGCTTTATTGCTTCTACAACCAGAACTTCAAGGTAGAAAAACTTGGATTTAAGAAATCCAAAGCCACACTCGGCAATCTTGGTATCAAGGCACTGGAGTGGTTTCGTGCACCGGCAACCGAGGCATTCAAAGCAAGTAAACACTTCGATCCACCGGCTAAGATCGAAAATCTTGGCAAGATGGCTTCCAAGATCGTATCTCTCGGAAACCAGACCGGTGAAGGCTGGTTCCTGACCGGCGAGATGTTAGAGTTGATCCACAGTGACGCACCGAACATTGTGTGTACACAGCCGTTTGCCTGCCTGCCAAACCACGTCGTAGGAAAAGGTGTTATCAAGGAACTGCGCAGACGCTACCCACAGTCCAACATTGTCGCTATCGACTTTGATCCGGGCGCCAGTGAAGTAAACCAGCTGAACCGTATCAAACTGATGCTGTCTACGGCTAATAAGAATTTAAATCAGTAATAAAGTTTCAATATAAAAACGACACAGAGAAAAATTACTTTTAATTTATTCTCTGTGTCATTTTTTATTTCCAATTACACCAGAAATTACGGCATCATACATATTTCAGTATATCCGCAACATCTGCCTCTACATAATCGGCTCCTGCCTGTGCAAATTCTTCTTTGTCTCCGAATCCATATAAAATACCAAGACAGTCTATTCCAATTTTATGCGCGCCAATAACATCATATTCTCTGTCTCCGATCATAAGCACATTTTTCAGATCTGTAATACCATTTTCACGAAAAGCATATTCTATCACTTCCGCCTTCGTCCCTCTGCCACCATCCAGTTCCATTCCGGCAACGCATGTGAAATACGGCGTAAGTGAGAAATGATCCATAATCCGTTTTGCATATACTTCCGGTTTGGAAGTTGCCACCAGAGCTTTCTTTCCTGCTTGTTTAACGGCTTTCAGCACATCAGGTATCCCACCATACAGCCTACACTCAAAAATGCCTCTGTCCTGATAATACTCGCGGTAAGCGTCAACCGCTTTCCAGCTTTCTTCTTCAGAAAATCCATAATATTTTGTAAAAGAATCTGTAAGCGGCGGTCCGATAAACGCATGCAGTTTCTCACGTTCCGTCTCCTCGATTCCAAATTTCTTCAACGCATAAATAACTGAATTGATAATCCCTTCTGACGAATCAATTAATGTCCCGTCCAGGTCAAATAAAAATGTGTTGTATTCCATGAGCTTCTTCCCCCTGATTTATTTTATCATATAGCTGATCAGACATAGAATCAGCAAATGCACCGGATAAAATATATAGAAAAACCACCGGTTCCATTTTCTGAACTTTGTCATCTGCTTTCCATTATAATAGCACAAAAGTATAATCCCGGACAAGGCGATTCCAAGTCCGTTTCCGCAGGCGAGACACGCCGCTTTAAGAATTCCATGCGCACTTATATAGGTACTGAAATTTAAAATCATAAATAAAATTGCCACGATCACATAACTCTTTGCAAGCTCTTTTTTCCTACCACGATAACGGACAAATAAATACACGCCAAGTGGCGCAATTAATTTCCAACAACAAAAGAAACTGGTTGCAAAAATCAGAACCAGAGAAATCCTGTGCTCCCACTCTGCCATCGGGCGTTCCATAAGCTCCGGAACCGCCAGGCATAAAAGCAATGTAAACAGCATATTTAACTGTCCATCCCGAAACGCCATACTATATGGGATCTGCGAAAGGACTGCAAAAACAAGTAATCTTCCTGCATAATTTTTCCGGCTTCTCGTGTAATAATATCCTTCCACAAGAAAATAGCACATGGTCATTGCTGCAAAATATCCGATGTCTCTTAAGCTCTCATATAAAAAATTGCCCGGTGTCAGGAACATCCGGGCAATATGATTGCAAACCATTGTCAGAATTGCAATGTATTTACATGTATCACGGTTCATTATTTCACCAGTAAAGAAGTACCATTCATCTCTTTTGGCTGTTCCATACCCATTAATTCGATCAGTGTTGGAGCGATATCAGCCAGGCATCCACCTTCTCTTAATTTGTAAGCCGGATCAGCATTTACAAGGATAAACGGTACCGGGTTTGTTGTGTGGGCGGTAAATGGTTCTCCTGTCTCATAATCAATAAGCTGTTCTGCATTTCCGTGATCAGCACAGATGAACATCTGTCCGTTAACTTCTTTCAAAGCTTCAACTGCCTTGCCAACACACTCATCAACTGCTTCCACTGCCTTAATCGCAGCTTCCTGTACTCCGGTATGTCCTACCATATCCGGATTTGCAAAGTTGATGATGATAACATCATACTTATCAGATTTGATTGCAGTTGTTAATTTGTCGCATACTTCGTATGCACTCATCTCCGGTTTCAGATCATAAGTTGCTACTTTTGGAGATTTAACAAGGATCCTGTCTTCGCCCTCATTCGGTTCTTCCACTCCACCATTGAAAAAGAATGTTACATGTGCATATTTCTCTGTCTCTGCAATACGTGCCTGTTTCAGACCGTGTGCAGCCAGATACTCACCGAATGTATTTGTAATCTCTTCTTTGACAAATGCAACCAGTTTATTTTCGATCGTAACATCATATTCTGTAAAGCATACAAATGTTGTTTTTACTCTGTCGCCTCTCTCAAATCCATCAAATGCGTCATCACAGAAAGTTCTTGTGATCTCTCTTGCACGATCCGGACGGAAGTTAAAGAAAATAACAGAATCATCATTTTTAATCGTTGCAACCGGTTTCCCGTCTTCAACAACAACGGTCGGCAAAACAAATTCATCTGTTGTATCTTTGTCGTAAGAAGCCTTGATTCCTTCCGGTCCGCTTACTGCCTGCTCGCCTTCACCGCAGACAAGTGCACGGTATGCTTTCTCGACACGATCCCAGCGGTTATCACGATCCATAGCATAGTAACGTCCCATAACCGATGCAACTTTACCTACACCGATTTCTTTCATCTTAGCTTCCAGTTCTTCTACATATTCTTTACCTGATGCCGGTGGTGTATCACGTCCATCCAGGAAGCAGTGTACATATACTTTCTCGATGCCCTGTCTCTTTGCCAGTTCCAGAAGTCCGTAAATATGTGAATTGTGACTGTGTACTCCACCATCAGATACCAGTCCAAAAAGATGCAGTGCGCTACCATTCTTCTTCACATTCTCGCACGCAGCAAGAAGCGCTTTATTTTCAAAGAAGTCTCCATCCTGGATTGCTTTTGTGATCTTTGTCAGATCCTGATATACGATTCTTCCGGCTCCCATATTCAGATGTCCGACTTCTGAGTTACCCATCTGTCCATCCGGAAGACCTACTGCCATTCCGCTTGCATTTCCTTTTACAAAAGGATATTCTGCCATTAATTTATCCATAACCGGTGTGGCTGCCTGCGCAACTGCATTACCGTTTGTATTCTCATTTAATCCATAACCATCTAAAATCATTAAAACTGTTGGTTTTTTACTCATAAAATATTGTATCTCCTTTCTCGTTTTTTGCAATTAAAAACTGCTTCGATTCCTGCATACAGAAATCGAAGCAGTCAAAATACTTATTATTTGTAATTTACAATCTTGCCAAAGTCAGCTTTCAGGGAAGCTCCACCTACAAGACCACCGTCGATATCTGCCTGTGCAAATAATTCAGCAGCATTTCCTGCATTCACAGATCCACCATACTGGATACGGATTGCTTCTGCTGTTGCCTCGTCATATACTTCAGCGATGCATGCACGGATTCCTGCGCATACTTCTTCAGCCTGCTCTGTTGTAGCTGTCTTACCTGTTCCGATTGCCCAGATTGGCTCATAAGCGATAACTGCTGTCTTAGCCTGATCTG
>ERZ772819.3953-NODE-3953-length-10068-cov-2.864376_pt1 | contig 10068 bp, 10 predicted proteins | sample MGYA00580860_ERZ772819 | MGnify/ENA primary metagenome ERZ772819 (study PRJEB29015, sample SAMEA2737683) | human gut metagenome | biome: human gut; feature: human-associated habitat; material: faeces | place: China | collected 2012 ...
GGCAAAAAAAGTCTGAAAATCATTCTGGAACAGGAGGGATTTGTATATGCGGACGAATAAAGAGCGTCAGCAGTTGATTCATAAAAGAACACAGGAGATTAAGATAGAAGAGCGTAAGAAAAGACAGTATATGATCAGTGGAATAAGTATTGCCGCATGTCTGATCGCTGTAGTCGGTCTGGGAATGTATCTTCCGAGTGTTATGAAGCAGAACGCTGCAGGTAAGATGAATTACAGTCCCGGAATGGCAAGCATGCTCGGACAGTATGATGCGCTCGGATATATATGTATGGGAATACTGGCATTTGCACTTGGTGTGTGTGTGACAGTGTTGTTATATCGGATGAAACGTGCAGAGGAGCATCGGCAGGAGAAGAAACAATATGAAAAGAGTGCGGAACAGGCGAAAAAGGATGAAGAGTAGAAGCAGGGAGCATACAGATGAATTTTGAGTTGATTGACAATTTTATGCAGGTCGGTGTAATGCTTGTGGCGGCAGTGGCAGATATTATTTTCTGGTTCCGGCAAAAAGATCGGATCTATATTATTCTGGCGCTGGAACATGGTTGTTTTATGATGGGGACTTTGTATTATGTGTTATACCTCTTCATTCGCGGTGACGTTCCGCAGATTTTTTATGTAGCAGAGATTTCATGGATTTCCAGCTATCTCTTTCTGCATACTTATCAGATTGTGCGCAGAGACGGGGAAAAATCCCGTTTTGCGCCTGTCCCTGCAGTCTGTGCGGCTGTGATTTTTATAGTCGCAATGAGAAGTGAGATATTCGGTCCGGCAATTCTGTCTACAGGAGCATTTGCAGTGACAGTCGGAGCAATTACGTATATAGCGGTATTTCATATGCAGTATGGAGACGACATCCGGTTGACAGATGTGTGGCCGCTGATCTGTGTGATCCTTCAGCTTGTTCTATACATAAGCTCGCATTTTTTCAATGATTATACAAAATTTAATCTGTATTTCCTGATTGATTTTGTACTGACTTTTTCAGTCGCCGGTCTGCTGCCGTGTACAGTTTCGGAGGTGAAGAAACATGATGTACATTGAAAATATTTTCATCTGTATTGCAGTACCGATGTTGTTGTCACTTCTGTTTATACCGGGTGAGGCGAGAAAATATACGTTTTTTGTTACAACCGGAATGGGAATGTGTATGCTGTCGGCATATGTGAACAGCTTTTTTATGAATTATTATGGAGCAGATGCAGTACAGGCGGCAATTGAGATTACGCCGGTCTGCGAAGAAGTGATGAAATTATTTCCGCTTCTGTTTTACATTCTGATTTTTGAACCGAAGAAAGAAGAAATACCAAGAACCGCGATTGCGATTGCGGTTGGATTTGCAACATTTGAAAATATATGCTATCTGACAGAGAACGGAGCAGCAGATTTTGAGATCCTTGTAGTCCGTGGATTTGCTTCCGGTGCGTTGCATATCCTGTGTGGGATTCTTATGGGATTCGGGATTACTTATATTTTCCGGAGACGTACTCTTGCAATAACCGGAATGGTCGGACTTCTTGGAGCGTGCAGTGTATTTCATGCAATTTATAATCTTCTTGTTTCTGCAGAAGGGAACTGGAGAGCATTTGGATATCTGTTCCCGACAGTCATGATACTTGGGCTGTTTGCCGGATGGAAGAGCATAATAAAATTAAAAGAAGAAAAAAATTCTTTCACTTAGGAAAAATAAGTGAAAGGATTTTTTTTATTGTGTCTTTCGTATAGATAGAGAGTGAAAAAAGTATATAAAATCGAGAAAGGAGGTCGGAAAATGGATCAGAAGGAGATCAGAAAATGTAAGATCCGTCGCCGGAGTCTGTTTTTGCGCTGCCGGTATGACAGGCGGATTATTTCAGGATTAATAGCGATAGCTATTGTACTGGCTGTATGTATGGGGAGGATGTTTCGTATGACACACATATCTGGAGTTGCGACGGTAGCATCCGGCTACGGATCTGTTCTCCTGCGCAACGGAGCAGATATTTATGTACTGATCGGTCTTGCTGCTTTTGTGGCAGGTGTGGTTGTCACCGTTATCTGTATGCGGTTTCGGAAAAAGAAGGCAAACAATATTTACAGTGAATAAATAATCAATATAAATACAAGAGGTGCAGAGGATGAATTACAGAAAAAGAAAAATGTTGGCAGGGACCCTCGCAGTAGTACTGGCTATGTCGTCTGTACTCGGATTATCCGTTCCTTTGCCGGTGAAAGCGGCGTCTGACGCCAGTGTGACATATCGGTATAAAAACAATGCGGAAAGCGGCCCGGTAAAAGACCGGACAGGGATTCGTTCGGTGAATATAGATAACAAGATATATTATGATATCCATGATGGAGATCCGGAAAAGCGCTTGAATCTGGCAGATCAGAAGGCTTTATTTAAAGCGGTTCTGCAAAGTGGAAAAGATATGGATGGTGGCACAGATAGTGTGATCAGTCAGTGGTCGTCTCTTGCAGAGCAGATTTATGGAACGCATAGTAAAGTTGCGGCAAGAGTAAATGCAAACGGCGGATTTGAGAATAATTTTACTACAGAAAATACACGGAACAAAGCAGGATATGCAGATATTTCCGATGCGCTTGCACAGCCGGAAGAGCATGTGAATGGAACAAAAGGAAAGGATTATACAAAGTGGAGTGGGCTTTCCTGTACGACCAGTCTGAAAGAGGTACGACAACTTGCTGCAGATGAAATCGCAGATGCGATTCATCATAAGATCAAAGGAAGTGATGTGCTACAAGAGACCGAGAGTGCAGAAAATACATTAAAACAGTTAAATGATGATACCGGACAGGATGTAGTATTTTCGCTTGTTACGTGTGTGGACCGCGCAGGCAGAACATTTAAGTATAACTATAATACATTTGGAATTGCATTTTATGATTTTAAGTTAGCGGTGCTTGCCGGAGACGGACTGGAATATATTACAAAAGCACAGGAGTATGAGTCGCTGCAGCAAGCGGCAGAAAATAATGCCGGCGGGGTATCTATTCAAACAAGTAGTAAGAAAGATCCGGAACTCAGTTATTATAAAAATGAATCAACAAAGGCAAAAAATGTGGGAATGGAGTTAAAACAATCTCATTCGCTTACAACGTCCAACACTTTAGAGGCAGGAAAGAAGTATTCTTACAGTGAGATGATCAACCCGGATATCGGACTTTCAACGGGGATTCCGCTTTTGGGCGAGATAGAAAAAAAGTCGGGACTGGAAGTTACATGCGGAGAGGCATTGCCTACCGCTTATTCCGGGGAGAAGGAGTATAGTCTGTTAAAGGAAAATAAAGTTTCCACCAATATAACGCTTCCGGCACAGACAGCAGCCGGAGTAGAATCTTCAGGCGTTGCAACGAATGTAAAATTAGGTTATGACTGTCCCGTGGCAGTGACATTTAAAACAGCAATTTTCTCGTTATCGGGCGTGGTGTATGATGATAACGATAAAGTGCAGATGTTCCATACATCTGGATATCGGCAGGGGCATTTCAGTACGATTTTTGGAACGGATTCAGAAAAAGGCGGCACGACAGCGATGGATAATCTGTATAATCGTGCAGTAAAATATGTAAACACACAAAATTACGAAGAGACTTATGGACAGACTGTTGGCTGGTCTGAGAAAAGAAATGATGAAAGACCGGCAGATAAAGTAAATAGCCTGGACTGGACAGGAATCTTAAACGGAACGATCAACGAGGATGAGGTCGGAACAGAGACGGCAGCAGTACGTGTGAACAGGATCCTTGTAAGTGACGACGGAGAAATCCAGAGTACATTTGACGTAGAGGATCTGGAAGAAGAACGTCCGGTTTCTTATGAGACTGAGATGACAGCAAGCGGTATATATAAACTTAGAAATAAGACGTATTACTTATATGATAAAGTTGTGAAGGACAGCAACGGAGAAGAAGTTGAAAATGAATGGAGCTATGATGAAAATTCCGGAGTATACAGGAAATGGATACAGCCGATCGGAAAGGCAGACAAAGAAGCACTAGAGGCTGCAGGAATAGAGAATTATATGCTCCAATTGATTAACAGTGTGAATTTTTATTATACAGAAGATACCTCTATCTATGGAACACAGAGTACGGATGATAGTAAAAATATCGCGAAGAAGGCGAAAGAGAATGTCTCTTCCGGTACAATGACTCAGTCAGCAGGCAGTGAAAAAGTAACGTTGAAAGATAAGGTAGCATGGCTGTCGTCCCATTGTCCGATGGCAGTAACTGGTGGTGTGCTCCGTTATGATGCAAATAGTACGCATTCGGATGTCAAAGGGCTCATCCCACTGTATCCTCTTAAAAAAGTGGTTGTTACAAATGGTGTGAAGACGTTGAACATGCGAAGTGGAGATCAATTTGCACTGGAAAAGATTACAGTAAAAGGAACAAATAAAAATGGCGTAGATTACTATGGATTTAATCAAGCCCATGGGCACTGGGCTCTTACAGACAGTAAAGGCAAAGAGCTGAAAAAAAGTAAAGTGGCATCTATAGAAAAAAATAAAGCGACAGAGAAAAAAGTATTGAAGGCGGGTAGTCTTAACAGTGATAAAAAAGAAACGGTTTACTTAAAATATATTATTGATGAAGACAAATATAAAAGCCTGAACAGTACTGTAACTGTGAAAAATTCAGAACTCGACGCCACAGCCATGATCAAAGTAAATGTAACAGGAAAGCGGAACATACACAAAGGCGATGTTATTACGAAAGGGATATATCGTTATAGGGTGACAAATTCGAAAACAGACGGAACAGGAAAAGTGGAAGTTATCGGATTTGCCAAAAAATGCAGCAGTAAAAATGTGTCGATTCCAAAGAGCATTTCATGGAATTCGGTCAAATATAATGTAACAGCGATTGGAAAGCGTGCGTTTGAAGCAAATAAGAAAATCAAAACGATTGTACTTCCGGATTCTATCGAAAAAGTTGGATACAAAGCATTTTACAGGTGTTCGAATCTTAAGAAACTTACAGTTGGAAAGAATGTAACAAAAATGTTTGCACATGCGTTTTGTCAGAATAAGAAGTTGAAAAAGATTGTATTTAAAGGAACAAAACGGATGAGGTTGGAGAAGCCACATGTATTTATTAATGTGAAGAATGCAAAAGTATATGTGCCAAGGAGCAGATATACAACGTACAAAAAGCTGTTATGCGCTTACGGACTTAAGAAATGCAAGTTCGTAAAGCAATAACATAGAATGCCTTCTTGGCAGACTCTCTTTATATACCTTACGGGAAAATGGTGTCGGGATTTCCGGCACCATTTTTCTTTGCTGATCATATGCGGATATAGCGGAGAGAGAGATTTTATGTTAGAATCAAGAAAATGCAAATGACTGCCGAGCATATGCGTTCGTGCAAATCATTGAGAATTTTATATATGTCATATTAAGCAAACAGAGAATTTGTAAAGAATGAAACCTGAGATAATTATAGGAAAATAATAGCAGGAGAGACATAGAATGGTAAAAATAGATCTGATTACCGGATTTTTAGGCTCCGGGAAGACAACATTTATAAAAAAATATGCAGAGTATCTGATCGGACAGGGGATGAATATCGGGATTCTGGAAAATGATTATGGAGCTGTCAACGTTGATATGATGCTGCTTCAAGATCTGATGGGAGAAAAATGTGAACTGGAGATGGTTTCCGGTGGCTGCGATAAAGAGACGCACCGCAGACGGTTCCGCACAAAGTTAATTTCCATGGGAATGTGTGGATATGACCGGGTGATCGTGGAACCGTCGGGCATCTATGATGTAGATGAATTCTTTGATGTTTTGCGGGACGATCCCCTGGACCGTTGGTATGAGATCGGAAGTGTTATTGCAGTGGCAGATGCGGCTCTGGAGGAACATTTATCAGCAGAAGCAGATTATCTGCTTGCGTCGGAGGTCTCCAATGCCGGCTGTGTCATTTTAAGCAAGACAGATCTGGCGAATGAAGAAGATAAGAGAAATACGATCGCACATCTGAACCATGCGCTTGCCGGTATTGGGTGTAAGAGAGTGCTGGAGGGAGACGAGATACTGGAAAAGACAGCGGACAGTATGACAGATACGGACTTTGAGCGGATCATGGCAGTGGGATATAAACAGGCAAGTTACCGTAAGATGGATGCAACAGAAGAAGATTTCACGTCTTTGTATTTTCTGGAACTTCATAAAAATGTGCAGGAACTGGGTGAAGCTGCCAGACAGATTTTGGCAGATCCGGCATGCGGACATGTCTTCCGCATCAAAGGATTTGCAAAAGAAGACGGTTGGAAACAGATTAATGCAACGAGAGACCATATGCTGACAGCGGATGTCGCGGAAGGGCAGGAAGTGCTTATTGTGATCGGTGAGAATCTTCAGAAAGAAAAGATTGAAACATATTTGTTGTAAAGAAATTTTGTTTATATTTTGGAAAAAGCTGTATAATATAGATAGTATCGAAAATGAGGAAACGGCATTTCCGGACAAATATTTTAAGAGACGGAGGGTTTTAAAATGGGAAACAAATATTCAGGAACAGAGACAGAAAAGAACTTGATGGAAGCATTTTCAGGTGAGTCACAGGCGAGAAATAAATACACATATTTCGCATCGAAAGCAAAGAAAGAAGGCTTTGAGCAGATTTCTTCCCTGTTTTTAAAAACAGCAGATAACGAAAAAGAACATGCAAAAATGTGGTTCAAAGAATTAGAAGGAATCGGAAATACAGCAGAGAACCTGGCAGCGGCTGCAGAAGGAGAAAACTACGAGTGGACAGATATGTATGATGGATTTGCCAAGACTGCAGAAGCAGAAGGATTTCCGGAGCTGGCTGAGAAATTCCGCATGGTTGCAGCGATCGAGAAAGCGCATGAAGAGCGCTACCGTGCACTGCTTCATAATGTGGAAGCACAGGAAGTATTTGCGAAGAGCGAAGTAAAAGTATGGGAGTGCCGCAACTGTGGACACATCGTAGTTGGCGAAAAGGCACCGGAAGTCTGTCCGGTATGTGCACATCCACAGGCATATTTTGAAGTACATGCAGAAAATTACTAAGATTCGATGAAGCAGAAAGAATAATCAAGAGAAAATTACTGAGATAAAAGGAGGATATCCCGTTGACAATTAAAGAAATAGCAAAACTGGCAGGCGTATCGAGTGCGGCCGTATCCAGATATCTGAACGGAGGCTATGTCAGTGAAGAGAAGCTTCTGGAATATACAGATGGCAGATTCAGGATGCGTTTTACAGACAATAGAAAGACTTGCGTTTCTGCCGGAAGAGACTGCCGGTATGTAGAAACGGATGAAGTGACGAATATCCGTGTTATTGCGGATGTCTCTTCCGTAGAAGTATTTGTAAATGACGGAGAATATGTATTTTCAACGAGATATTACCCGGATAAGTACAGCATTAATGTACAGGCAGAAGGAGCAGACATCTGTCTTGCAGAAATAAAATAAGGACGCTGGGGCGAAAGCTTTCAACGATGACAGCGTTAAAAAGGAGCCACTGATAACAGATGAAAAGTTATCGGTGGCTTCTTTCGGGATATTTTCAGTTACCTGTTGTAAGCATTTGCTCAGAAATGGTCAGGTAATTAAAGATTACGAATAATTTGCTTGCTATCCTCCTCTTGCGTACGGATCACAATAATATCATTTAACTTTAATATCATATTTTTCTGGGGAAGCACAGACAAATGATCGCGCAATACTAAAAAATCGGAAATATTGCTTTTGTGCTGGTATTGCTCGACGAAACCGGCGCTGATAATACCGGTCGGAATAGCGACAACACCGACGCCGAGATAAGCAATGCAGAAAATAAAAATGGTTACATATTCCATGCCGCAAAAGAAGCCGGATAAAAAGGACAACTGTTCAAAGGTTTCCAAAAAAGTTACAAGAATATTGGAAATGATCACAATCGTAATAAAAAAATCAAAAGCCCGGCTGATACGATTGCTCTTGTCGCCAATCTGAATAATGTTAAATATCTTTTTCTTCATAATGATTCCTCATGATTTTACTTTTCGATTCCGTGTGCAAGATTACGTTTTCCGTAAGTGGAAGGACCTTCCGTGCACCATTGCATAAATTGTTTGATCTCTTTGATCTGTAATCCTGATTTTTTCAAACATTCAATAACATGCAACGCTTCCATTTCCGCATCGGAAAATTTCCGGATACCGGATTTGGCAATATAGAGGTGTTATCGTATTGACAATGATATATATGACAGATATAATCCAATTATAAAAATAAACAAAAATGAGAATAAATACAACAAGATAATATACAATATATACAAAAAATTAATATATGAGGAGGACTTATAGAAAACACTAATAACACATATTTGTTTGGGGAAAGGGAAAAAGTATGAAAAAAAAGAATAAAGAAAAAAAATGGCATGCATCTGTTAAGAAATCGGTATTTTGTATGGCGGCATGTTTAACACTGGCCGGATTGGCTAAGCCATGGGACGTACATGCGGCAGTTCTTGGAGAAGATATGAAACAGGGAAATATCTTAGAATTGCAATCCGGCGATTGGAAAGAAGATTATGTGGTTTTAAATCCAACGGAGACGAATGTCGGGACAAGTGGAACATTTGTAATGTTGAATGGATATTACGATAAGATTATGTTCGATGAGAAGGGAGAATCGAACGCGTGGGAAGGAAGCAGTGCGCAGAAATATTGTACAGAGTATTACAGGAAGCTTCCGGTTACAGTTAAGGATCGAGTGATTGGCGTAAGGACAACGGATACAGAGAGCGGATCGGCATGGCTGGATGTAAGTAATATTGACGGAACGAAAACAGATAAAGATAAAGTATTTTTCTTATCGTTTAAAGAGTATGATGCATACAGAACCGGAGCGAATCTTAGTAGTGGTTACAAATGGCTGCTTCGTTGCCCGGGAACAGACTGTAGTGAATATCATGATTATATTGGAGTGGTGGATAATGATGGATCAATTCATAATTATTCCATCGAGCATCTGATCGCAGCAAGACCTGGATTCAATTTACGGCTTCCATCAGATATTTGTGCGGTGAAAACAGAAAAAGACGGTGTAACTGTATGGAAAGCGGATGCAGATAAACTGGGACATACTTATGGTGCACCGGTATATGAATGGTCGAAGGATAATCGGGGATGCACAGGAACGATTCGTTGTGAGATTTGTGGAGAGAGTATTGTTGAGAAAGCAACAGTATTTGTAACAAGTGAAAAAAAACCAACAGCGAAAGAAAATGGAATGGATGTATATACAGCAATATTTCCGGATGAACGTTTTCAGACACAGGTGAAAAATATTTCCATTGAGAAACTGCCATCAAAGACAGAGACAAAATCTAAGAAGATTACAGCAGGAGCAAAATATACAATTGCCGGTTCTGTATACAAAGTGCTTTCACCAAAGGCAAAGACGGTTTCAATTGTGAAAGCAAAGAATGTAAAGAGTTATACCATTTCTTCTACAGTTAAGATTCAAGGAAAAACATTTAAAGTTACGCAGATTGAAACGAAAGCGTTCAAAGATTCTAAAATTGTTAAAGTAACAATTGGAAAAAATGTAAAAGTTTTAAAGCCAAAGGCATTTGCGGGATCAAAAGTAACAAAAGTGATTTTAAAGACAAAAAATCTGAAGAAATCAACAATTAAAAACTGCATGAAATCATCAAAAGTAAAAACAATACAAGTAAAAGTCGGAACAAAGAAAGAGAATAAGAAGATATTAAAAGCATATAAGAAATTCTTCAAGAAATCAGTTCTTGGACGAAGCGTAAGACTTTTTTAATAAATTGATTAGAGAGAAGAAGTTGTATAAAGCAAAAGTTTGGGAAAGGAATGAAAGAAAATGAAGAAAATACAAAGAAGATGGATATATACTTTTCTATCGATCGTGCTGATTTGTATATGTGGTCTAATTTTCCGGAAACCACAAACAGTATATGCGGAAACAATAAATGCGAAGAGGATAGCGGATATAAAAACAGGGGATCTTCTTTTTATGGGGAAAAATGCGGAAGGTTATACGGG
>ERZ772819.3955-NODE-3955-length-10063-cov-4.405076_pt1 | contig 10063 bp, 8 predicted proteins | sample MGYA00580860_ERZ772819 | MGnify/ENA primary metagenome ERZ772819 (study PRJEB29015, sample SAMEA2737683) | human gut metagenome | biome: human gut; feature: human-associated habitat; material: faeces | place: China | collected 2012 ...
GAATTTCATTTTTCTGAAATTCTTTTTAATTGTTTATTTTTTGAAAACAATTATTTGCGACAGCTCAGTTATAATACCACTGGGAGTTGTGCTTGTCAACCATAAAATTCAATTTTTTTCAGATTTTCCTGGAAGTTTATCTTAAAGGGACAATTTCTTTTCTTTTATTATCCTATTATCTCCCTGTTTATTATTTATTATATATATGTTTTTTTATAAGTTTCTTCGCTGAGTGCGCTACGCCGGTCGCATTTTCAATGCGGTAAGTGCGAGGGAAGGCGATCTCAGAGTTCCGTAGCCCGAACGCCCTCCCTCGCGCTCCCACCCCGTTGGGCACGGAAGGAGTTCTTCGTTGTTGTGTGTGCTGCGTTGTTGACTTTTGTCTGTATGCTGCGGTACTCAGAATGGAACGTTGTGCCGATCTGGTTCCTGTATTCTTCAATATTTATGGCGGTACGCTATGCCGATCTGCAATCTGGTTCTGGGATTCTTCGGTACTTATGGTGGTTCGCTGTGCCGATCTGCGATCTGGTTCTGGGATTCTTCGGTACTTATGATGGTTCGCTATGCCGATCTGCGATCTGGTTCTAGGATTCTTCGGTACTTATGGTAGTATGCTGTGCCGATCTAGTTCCTGTATTCTTCGATATTTATGGTGATACGCTGTGCCGATCCCGTATTCTTCGATACTTATAGGAATATTCTGTACCAATCTGGCATTTCAGGACAGGACGCCCAGTCCGCTTCCGTCACCTGTTCTGTTTTTTTCCTGTCGGCTGGAAGCGTCAGCCAGAGGAAGGTGGCATCGGGCCGGGCTGCTGCGGAGGAGGGGTGATTACTACTTGGGCTGCGGGAGACGGCGTTATTGCGGCAGGGTCTGCTGTCTGAGCCGGAGGCGAGTTCTGGCCCTGCCGCAATGCTTTTAGCCGTCTCACGGAGTCCTAGTAGTATCCCCCGACGGAGTCCCTGCCCGGACCGGTGCCACTTTCCTCTGGCGTCCCTCTATACATCCGCCTCTCAAACTCCCGACAGCATCCACCCACGGACCGATGCCACCTTCCTCTGGCGTCCCTCTATACATCCGCCCCACAAACTCCCGACAGCATCCACCCTCAGACCGATGCTTCCTTTGTCCCTCTATACATCCACCTCACGAATCCACAAGCCCTTCCCGGACTCGCTCCGTAAGACTGTCTCCACCCTTACGATACCAATCTTCCACAAAAGAGTCAAAAGAGCTCACAGGCATCCTCCCCATAATAATCTGGATAAATGCATTCTTCTCCAGCAAACGCAAAGTCTGAGTTATCTGGATAAATGCATTCTTCCCCGTCACCATCCCCCAGAAACTTTTTCTCCGGAGCACGGTAATTCGCATCCACCAGAAGTCCCACCGCCGAGATTCTGGACTTATACGCCGCCCATGCCTCCACCGAAGGCACCTCTGCCTCAAGATATTCCTTACACGCATCAAAATAAGATGCCTCAATGGCACTGAGATCCTCCCTGGTCTTCTCATCGCCCGGACTGTAAAGAACCTCACGGATATGCTTTGTCACTATATAAGTAGCCTCATTATAATCCACATTGATCATTAGCGGACGCGCCGTAGGATCCACATTCAAGGCAAAATAAGTGTTCATCTCATCCGCATCCTCCGCTTCATATCTGGAATAGTCGAACAACACACTCAAAATCTTCATTGCAATCTCCGGATGCTCATACCCTTTACGCACAACTACATATTTATTATCTCGAAACGTAGAGTATACCTCCACAGTCCGCTTTACATCCGCAGTCAGATAATACGGTTCCCAGTCCGCCTCTTTGTTCTTCCTATACTCATCCATAAGAGGATTATTCGGAGTCCACCAGAGTCCGAAAAACGCTCCGCATTTTCCATTCACCACAAGATCACGGATATTATTCTGTGCACGTAAAGCAAAATCCGGACTTCCGCGCGCTGAGCGAGGACGAGAAGCGCCACGCGCGCGATCTGGCTGCCGCGATCTACTTAATCACCGGCAAGGCATACTGCCCGCGCGTGTGCGTGGAGCAGCCGGATACGTGCGACCTCTGCGCGCTGCTGCGCAGCCTCTACCATGCGGAGGCCTGTGCGGGCTACAATTACGCCCGCGCGGGAGAGGAGACGCTGGACCTGTGCCTCAGCAAGCTGTTTGCGGCGATGAGCGAAGACGAATACCGCCACGCAGAGCTCTTGATGAAGCTCCTCGGGCGGAAGATGAACGTCTGACGGGCAGAAAAAAGCGGAGCAGGAGAAATCCTGCTCCGCTTTGCTGTGCTTGGGTCATTCGATCGAGATGATATAGTAATAGACCGGCTGGCCGCCGCAGATCAGATTGACCTCGGCATCCGGGCACTTGCGGGTGAAGGCGTCGCACGCCTTGCGCGCGTCCTCTTCATTCACATCCTCGCCGTAGAAGACGGTGATGAACTCCGCTTCGCGGGACGCTGCCTCGTCGGAGAGCCCGTCGAGCAGCGCGGAGACGTCGCGGTCGGTGCCGAGCAGCTTGCCGTCCAGAAGTGCCAGATAATCGCCCTCGTGGATGTCGAAGCCGTCAAAATCGGAATTGCGCGCGGCGTAGGTGATCTGCGCGGTGGAGACGCACTGCGCGGCGTCCGTCATCGCCTTGGCGATGGTGTCTGCGTCGCTCATGTCGGGATCGACGGCCATCATCGCGCTCACGCCCTGCGGGATGGAGGCGGTTGGGATGACCACGACGGTCTTCTCCGTCAGGCCGATGCACTGCTGTGCGGCCATGATGATGTTCTTGTTGTTCGGCAGCACGAAAACGGTGTGCGCGGGGACCTTTTTGATCTCCTTGAGGATGCTCTCGGTCGAGGGATTCATAGTTTGTCCGCCGCTGATGACGCCGTCGGCGCCAAGGTCGGTGAAGACGTTCGCAAGGCCCTCACCCGCGCAGACCGCGAGGAAGCCAAAGTCCTTTTCGGGCTCGGCTTCACCGGCGTTTTCGTGCTCGGCGGCTTCGAGCTCCTGCTCGATGGCCTCAAGGTCGTCGGTGGACTGGGCCTTGCCGCCGGCGGCGAGCTGCTGGGCCTGCGTGCGCATGTTCTCGATTTTCGCGAGCTCGAGCGTGCCGTACTTCTGCGCCTCGGTCAGCGCCTCGCCCGGAATGTCGGTGTGAACGTGGACTTTGAAAGCCTCGTCGTCCTCGCCGATGACGAGCGAATCGCCGATGCCGTCGAGGAAGCGGCGGAACGGCTCAATGCTGCGTCCGCTCTTGCGGACGATGAACACGGTGTCGAACGTGAAGGTGATGTCCTCTTCGTTGAGCATGGCAAAATCGGCCTTCTCCTGTGCATTCTCTTCGGTGAGCTCGGGGCGCTCCTCGCCGCGCAGGGCGCTGAGCATACCGCCGAGAATCAGCAGGAAGCCCTTGCCGCCCGCGTCGACGACGCCGGCCTTTTTGAGAACGGGGTTCATGTCAGTCGTCTGCGCGAGCGTGATCTCGCCCTGGGCGATGGCCTGCTCGATGACGTACTCGACGCTGTTGTGCTCCTCGGCCGCGTTCACGGCGCGCTCGGCAGCGAGACGCGAAACGGTCAGGATCGTGCCCTCGGCGGGCTTCATCACGGCGTTATACGCCGCGGCGACACCCTCCTGAAGCGCGGCGGCAAACGCCGCGCCGTCGGCCTCCTTGCAGCCCTTGAGCTCCTTGGAGATGCCGCGGAAGAGAAGCGACAGAATGACGCCGGAGTTGCCGCGCGCGCCGCGCAGCAGCGCGGACGCCGTGACAGAGGCGGCCTGATCGACCGTCGCGGGCTCGATCTTCCTGAGCTCCTGCGCCGCGGTCTGGATGGTAAGACTCATGTTCGTGCCCGTGTCGCCGTCGGGAACGGGGAATACATTCAAATCATTGATAGCTTGCTGTGCCTGTGCGATGGAGACAGTGCCGAAGAGCAGCATCTCCTTGAACATGGCACCATTGATGGTATCGTGCATAGGATGATGTCCTCCTCGGTTTTTAGAGATTCATGCTGTCGACGCAAACGTCGATGCTGCGGATGCTTGCGCCGGTGTTTTCGCTGACCATATAGCGCACCTGATTGATGATGGAGCGGCAGACGGCGGCGATGTTCACGCCGTGCTCCACAACGATGTGCAGCTCGATGGAAATGTCCCCTTCTTCGTGGGGAATGATGCGCACGCCCTTGCTCATCGCCTCGCGGCGCAGCAGGTGGACGAGCCCGTCGGTCATCGAGCGGTAGGCCATGCCCTTGACGCCAAAGCAGCTTGTGGCCGCGGCGCCGGTGATATTAGACAGGGCTGCGTCGGAAATGCTGACTTCGCCCTTTTCGGTTTGTAGCCTGATCATGGAAGATACTCCTTTCTCCCTGGTCGATATGATATGACCATATCATTATATACGAAGCAGCGCAGAATAACAAGAGAAAATATTTTGCGTAAAATGCGGGAAAATGCCAAGGACTCTATTGAAAATAAACGGAAATTCACGTATTATGGAAACTAACGAGTTCATTGCGCCCGCTTTGGGCGCTGCGGAGGGATAAACATGAGAGTTATCACAGGCTCGGCGCGCGGACGGCGGCTGGGCGAGCTCAAGGGCATGGAGACCCGCCCGACGACCGACAAGGTCAAGGAAAGCATTTTTAATTGTATCCAGTTCGACGTGGAGGATGCGCGCGTGCTCGATCTTTTTGCGGGCACGGGGCAGCTCGGCATCGAGGCGCTCTCGCGTGGGGCAAAAAGCGCGCTTTTTGTTGACAAGCGTGCAGACGCGGTCAAGCTCGTGCGCGAAAATCTCGCGCTGTGCCATCTGGAAGAAAACGCGCAGGTCATCTGCGGTGATTCGCTCGCCGCGCTCGGCACGCAGAGCGGGAGGTTCGACATCATCTTCCTCGATCCGCCGTACGAAAGCGGACTTTTGGAGCAGGCGATGGAAAAGATCGCGCAGTTTGACATTTTATCACCCCATGGTATAATGGTCGCGGAAAGTCCGCAGAACCAGACGCTTCCCGAGCTTCCCGCGCCGTACGGACTGTATCGCGAGTACCGCTACGGCAAGATCAAGGTGAGCATCTATCACCGCGCGGTGGAGGAAGAGGCATGAGAATCGCAGTGTTTCCCGGCTCGTTCGACCCTGTGACGATCGGGCATCAGGACATTATCGCGCGCGCATCGAAGCTCTTTGACCGCGTGTATGTGTCCATCGTGCCGAACGGGACGAAGACGCACCCGATGTTCACCGACGAGCAGAAGCTCGCGCTCATGCGCGCGAGCGTCGAGGAGTTCCCCAATGTGGAAGCTGAGCTCGGCGGCGGACTTCTGACCGACTACGCGCTGCGCAAAAACGCGCAGTTTCTCGTGCGCGGCGTGCGCAACAGCGTGGATTTTGACGCCGAGCAGCAGCTTTCGCTCATCTATCGCGATGTGTCGGACGGCGCGCTCGAAACGGTGCTGCTGGTCGCGGAGCCGAAGTATCAGCACATCAGCTCCACGATGGTGCGCGAGATGATCAAATACGGACAAGACCTTGAAAAATATATGCCGCTGCGCGCGGCGGAGCTTGTGAAAGGATGGAGAGAAGACCATGGCGAACAATGATGTGCAGCATCTTTTGGATATGCTTTACGAGATGATCGACGGCGCGAAGAACGCGCCGCTGACGAGCGACAAGTGCATTCTGAACCGCGACGAGGCGCTCGACCTGCTCGACGAGATTCGCGCCCAGCTTCCGGTGGAGCTTTCCCGCGCGCAGGAGCTCATCCGCGCAAAGGAGGACTATGTCAAGGCCGCCAAGCGCGACGTCGAGCGCATGATGCAGCAGGCCGAGCAGGACGCGAAGAATAAGGTCTCCGAGACCGAGGTGCTCGGTATCGCCCGCGAAAAGAGCCACGAGATCATCAAAAAGGCCGAGGACCGCTCGCGCGAAATGTACCGCGTGGCCAACGAGTACACCGAGGATGCGCTGCGCCGCACCGAGGAGGCCATCCAGATGGCGCTCGAGGAGGTCAAGCAGTCCCGCGTGCGCTTCCGCGCCGCCTCTGCCGAGCAGATGCAGAAGCGCCGCGAGGAGCTGGCGCAGTCAGCTGAAAAGCAGACGCAGAACGGATAAAATTTTGTCAAAAGTGACAAAAACCGACATGATCGGTAGACATAATCTATATTTGGGCATAGCATAAGGGGCCGCCACAAGATATTGTGGCGGCCCTTTTTTAACCAAAAACAAAGTAGAACATGCGTTTTAAAAATACGGTGCACTGGCCGAATTTTCACAGGAAAAAGCGGTAAAAGGCTTGAAATCTCAGGGAAATTTCTGCTTGCATTTTTTATGTGAATCTCGTATACTCAAAACAAGGGTGGGGGAAAGTGGTGTATCATACCATGAAAATGGCTTACTTTCCCACATAAGCATCAGATCGGACGCGGTACGGCTTTTTCCAAAATGAAGAAAAGGCCGCGCTTTTGTGCCCTCTGTATGCGAAAATGCACAGAAAAAGGGGGTCAGCCGCCGTGACGGGTCAGTATCAGCACACGATCGACGCCAAGGGGCGGCTCTTTATCCCCGCGAAGCTGCGCGAGGAGCTCGGCGACACGTTTTATGTCACCATGGGCATGGACTCCTGCCTGAGCATCTATTCCGACGCCTCCTGGGCGCGCTTCACCGAAAAGTTTGAAAGCCTGCCCTACACGAAGACCAAGGCCATGCGCCCGCTCTTCGCCAACGCCGCCAAGTGCGAGCCCGACGCGCAGGGGCGCATCGTGCTGCCGCAGAAGCTCAGAGCCTACGCCCACCTTGAAAAAGACGTGGTCGTGATCGGTGTTTCGAACCGCGCCGAGATCTGGAATGCGGAGAAGTGGGCAGAGATCGAGGCCGAGGAGCTCAATCCCGAGAATCTGGCCGCCGTGATGGAAGAGCTGGGATTCTGATATGGAAGAGAACTACGGCCATAAGCCGGTACTGTTGCACGAGTGCCTCGGCGCGCTCGCCATCAAGCCCGACGGCATCTATGTGGACGGCACGCTCGGCCGCGCCGGACATTCGCTCGAGATCGTGCGCCGCCTGACGACGGGCCGTCTCATTGCGCTTGACCGTGACGAGACCGCGATCGAAGCGGCAAACCGCCGCCTCGGCGATTATTTGGACAAGGTCACGCTCGTCCACAGCAATTTCAGCGCGCTCGACGCTGTGCTGCACGAGCTGGGCGTCCACGGCGTGGACGGGATGCTGTTTGACTTAGGTGTTTCCTCCCCGCAGCTCGACGAAGCGCAGCGCGGCTTTTCCTACAAGCAGGACGCGCCGCTCGATATGCGCATGGACGAATCCGCCGCACTGACCGCGCGCGAGGTCGTGAATACCTATTCTTATGAAGAGCTGCGCCGCATCCTCTTTGAATACGGCGAGGAGCGCTATGCGCCCGCCATCGCGAAGAGAATTTGCCAGCACCGCGAGCAAAAGCCCATCGAAACGACGCTTGAGCTCGCCGATATCATCCGTTCGGCCATGCCCGCGAGCGCGCTGCGCGAAAAGCAGCACCCTGCCAAGCGCAGCTTTCAGGCCATCCGCATTGCCGTGAACGACGAGCTGGGCGAGCTTCCGCCGATGCTCGATGCGGCGGAGAAAAATCTGAAACCGGGCGGACGGCTCGCGGTCATCACGTTCCACTCGCTCGAAGACCGCATCGTCAAGAAGAAATTACAGGAGCTTGCACAGGGCTGCATCTGCCCGCCGGAATTTCCGGTGTGCGTGTGCGGACGAAAGCCAAAGGTCAAGCTCATCACAAGAAAGCCCATCGTTTCGGGCGAAGAAGAACTCGCAGAGAATCCCCGTGCCCGCAGCGCCAAGCTGCGCGTCGCGGAAAAGTGCTGACAACAGCCGAAAATACGCAAAAGAAAGGAGATCGCCATGGCCAGCCGCAGAGAGCAGAACATGAAATACCGCCGCTACAGCGGACGAGTCAATGGCAATCTCGCTTACGATCCCGCCTACGAAGAGCGCCAGCGCAGGCTGCGCCGCGAGCGTGAATACGAGCGCGAGCACGAGCGTCAGCGCGAGGAATTCATGCGTCCCCCGCAGCGGAAGGTGCAGAAAAAGGCTGCGCCCGTCCGCCGTCAACGCGAAAAGGTCTCGCTCGGCACGCTGTGCGGCTTTATGGCGCTGGCCGCAATGGTCGCGCTGATGATCATGTGCCGCGCACAGCTGACGGAAATCTCCGCGCAGGTCGTCTCCGTGCAGAAGGAGATCTCCGCGCTCGAGGACGAGCATGTCGCGCTGCTCACGCGCTACGAAAAAACCTTTGACCTCACCACCATCAAGGAGGCGGCGGCCGCGGCCGGTATGGCCAAGCCCAGCGCCTCGCAGGTCTACTACATCGACCTGTCGGAGCCCGACAGCGTGGTCGTCTACCAGCAGAAGAGCCAGAACGTTTTGTCGCGGGTGCTCACGTCGCTTGGCAACGGCGTATGCGCAGTGGTGGAATATTTCAAATGAGCGAAGCTATACATAAGGAGTAAGGAGCTTCCTTACTCCTTTTCCATTTTTAAGGAGGATGAACGACTGTGGCACCACGCCCCCAGAACCAGAAAAGACGGCCCGAATCCGCGCGCCGCGCAAACCGCATCATTCAGACAAGAACGCTGCTGCTTCTGGGCGCGTTCGGCGTGCTGACGTTTGTGCTGCTCTTCACCCAACTCTATCACTGGCAGATCACCGAGCATGACGAGCTCCAGTCCGTCGCTGTGCGCCAGCAAACGCTGCGCACCACGGTGGAGGCGAGCCGCGGCACGATCTACGATCGAAACGGCACCATCCTGGCGATGTCCGCCTCGGCGGAGGATATTTTTATCTCTCCGAAGGAGATCATCGAAAACGATCAGGATCAAAACCTGATCGCGGGCGGCCTTGCTGAAATTCTGGACCTTGACCCCGCTGACATCCTCAAAAAGATGGAGAAGACGAACTCGCAGTACGAAGAGCTCAAGAAAAAAGCGGATGACGAGCTGGCCGACAAGGTGCGGGAATTCATCAATGAGAACGACCTCAAGGGCGTTTTCATTCGTCCGACGAGCAAGAGGACCTATCCCAAGGGGACGCTCGCCTCACAGGTCATCGGCTTTACCAATGACCTCGGCGGTGCGATGGGACTTGAGGCGACGTACAACGACGAGCTGACCGGTGAGAACGGTATGGTCGTCACCGCGCGCGACCGCGACGGCCGCTCCGTGCTCTACCAGTACGACCAGTATTTCGACGCGGAAAACGGCTGCGACCTGCACACGACGCTCGACACGACCATCCAGTATTACCTTGAGAAAGGTGTGCAGGAGCTCGAGGCGCGCTTCGGCACCGGCAAGGGCGCCGAGGGCATCGTCATGGATGTCAACACCGGCGCGGTGCTGGCGATGGCGTCGCTGCCGACCTACGACTTGAATTCCCCCGGCACGGTCTACAACGACTTTCTGACCTCCGGCATGACGGAGGAGCAGATCGAGGAGAACATGAAGGATCTTCTCAACAAACAGTGGCGCAGCAAGGCCATCAACGACACCTACGAGCCGGGCTCCACGTTCAAAACACTGACGCTCGCGATGGCGCTTGAGGAAAACGTTGTCGACCTGAACACGGGCTTCTATTGCAGCGGCAGCGTAAGGATCGAGGGCGAGACCATCAACTGCTCCAAGCGCGCGCCCGGTCACGGCCAGCAAAACCTGACGCAGGCGTTCGCCAACTCCTGCAACCCCGCGTTTATCAACATCGGCCTTCGCATCGGCAACGACAAGTTTTACCAGTACATGCTGGACTTTGGCCTGACGGAGAAGACCGGCGTCGACACCACGGGCGAGGCCAGCGGCTTCGTCAACAGCGAAATTAAATATTCGACGCTGGCGCTGGCGTGCTACGCCTTCGGCCAGAACTTCAACGTCACGCCTATCGCACTGCTGGCGGCGCAGTGCGCCTGCGTCAACGGCGGCTACCTCTATACGCCCTATCTTGTCGAAGAGATCACCGACCAGGACGGCAACGTCGTCTCCAAGCACGACTCCACGCCCATCCGTCAG
>ERZ772819.3956-NODE-3956-length-10061-cov-2.609135_pt1 | contig 10061 bp, 4 predicted proteins | sample MGYA00580860_ERZ772819 | MGnify/ENA primary metagenome ERZ772819 (study PRJEB29015, sample SAMEA2737683) | human gut metagenome | biome: human gut; feature: human-associated habitat; material: faeces | place: China | collected 2012 ...
TGCTTCCACCCTGAACGGTGATCCATTTTCTTCCTCTTGCAGTCTCCTGCGTTCCGTCATCTGTTACCGCTGCCGGATCCCAGGATCCTTTCTTATCATTATAGATTGTCCAATCACTGTAATCTGAGTATGTAGTATCTCCGACTACCACATCAGAAAAATACAGATCGGTATAAGATTCATTTCTGGAGCCTCCCCCAAATCCAACCTTACCTGCTACATCCTTTAATGCTACAAAGCTGGCATCCGTCACTGTACCTGTACCGCTGGTTCCTGCGGTAATGTTTTTTACAGCAACTTTCACTGCACTTTCTGTATAAGTAACATTTACTGTGAACATATCGTTCTGGTTAATTGCCGGAAGTCCTTCAACGCTTCCGTAAGATGAAGTACCATTATTATTGTACTCATAGATCCAGTCTGTTGCTGAACCGGCACCATCATAACCGATATATGCCCAGTTACTGTCGTCCTTGTATTTCAGGACAACTCGTGCACGAGTATCTGACTGTGCACTGCCAAGTTTTAAGGTGCTGCTGAAACTCTCATTTGTAAATGTTGCTTTTGGAGATAATACAAATGCTTCTGGCTTTGAACCGCCAAAATGCGTATTTCCATTTTCAGCACCTGACACGATATGTGCCATTGTCTTGCTTGCTGCAAATGCATCGATCGACGGAAGATACGGCAGAGCCGTCGTTAATACCATCGCAAATGCAAGAAATCCTGCTGCAAGCTTTTTACTAAGCTTTTTCATAATCCCATCCTTTCTTTTACGACCGAAAGCTTTACGGCCTTATTCTATTTTATTATATAATTTATACGGGAAATAAGCAATCTCTACATACAAAAAAAGAGGGGAAGTTTAAAGCTTCTCCTCTTTTTCCCTCAAACCTTCATTTGTAATGGACTGATTATCTTCTGCGTCTTCTGATTGAAATTGTACCAACAACTGCTGTACCTGCCAGCATTGCTGCGATCATCGGAAGAAGCATATTGGCTGTATCACCGGTCTTTGCTGCTGCATTTGCTTTATTTCCAGCCGCTGTACCGTTATTACTATTATTACCCTGGTTCTTGTTATCTGTTACTCCAGACTGTCCAGGATCTTTCTTTCCGTCATCTGTTCCATTATTATTACCGTTTCCGTTGTTGCCATTTCCGTTATTATTGCCATTATCCGGGGTATCCGGCTTATCTGGCTGATCCGGCTTGTTCGGCTGATCCGGATCTGTCGGATCTGTCGGGTCTACTTTCTTCGGATTTACAGTAATATCATAGATCAGGCTTGCACCTTTATAAGTTACAGTTACCGTTTTATCTGTGGCAGCAAGTTTTGTATCCAATGCAGGTCTGAATGTAAATTCATCTGCATTTGCTTCACTGTATGCCACTGCCTCGGTTGAATCATCATCATAAACTACATTGATCACCAAGCCGGTCACATCCAGTGTCTCGCCTTCTGTATAAATGACTTTCTCCGGTTTTGTATTCCAGGTAATTCCCGTCATAACTTTTGCTTTCTGAGTGATTGCAAATGTATGCTCCAGAATTCCTGTATATCCGTCGATTCCTTTAATTACAAGTTTTGCAGTTCCAAAGTCTGTATTGTTCTCGTAAGAGATCACATAATCAACTCCATAGCGAAGCGTTGTATCTCCTGCTTTTACTACAATATCAGAAAGATCGAACATTACCGGATTTTCTGCATCCGCTTTCGCAACTTCGATTGAATCCGGAGCTGTTACTGTTACTCCATTTGCTGCATCTGCAATATCTGTCTTACTCTCTGCCATACGGAGACGGATCTCAGCAGCACTCATGTATTTATCTACATTCGCTGCACTTGAACCGTAAGTATGAACACCTGTCAGTCTTACATATTTTGCAGCAACCGGTTCTGTAAACTCTGCCAGTTTCCAGTCCTGACTGTCTTCCCAGTTTCCGGTTGAAACGGTTGTGCTTACTTCTACTCTGTACTCGTTTACACGACCATTGTTCTGTCCGCTTGCTGTTCCCTGTCTTGGCAGATAACGAAGTGCATCCAGTACCGTTTCTTCTTCCAGTTCATATGTAAACCATAACTGATCGCTTGTCGCTGCCGGTGCACTCCATCTTGTATGCCATAACGTAGACTCATCTCCGTCTTTTGCATTCGATGCAGGACCTTCAACTCCTGTTGTAGACTGCTCACTTCCTGCGGATGCTGTTAATTTTGATACCGGATAATCTCTGCTGTCGCTGTCCGGTGTTGTCTGCTCTGCTTCATTCAGTCTTACTTCATAAGTATTTCTTGTCTGATGATCTTCTGACTCAACGATGATGCGGATCACATCATTGTAAGCCGGAAGGACTGTTACAGATGCGTTATCTTTTGCTGTTGCTTCAATCTCTGCAAGAATTGCAGGAGTTGTATATACTTTGCTGTCCAGTGCTGTCTGCGGTACTTCTTTTCCATTGACTGTCAGTGTCTGCAGCTCGGCTGTCGTATTGGTTGTACGACTTCCTGTTGCTACTTTCAGTTCAATTTCTGTGATACCTGTGCATGCCTTTGCAGTTGTTCCTGTTGCCTGAGTACTGTTGGTCAGGTGGAACTTCACAAAGGTTGCTCCTACCGGTGCAAAATCATAAGTATATGGTTTTACATTTCCTGACTCTGTTCCGATTGTCTCGGTTGTATCCAGTTTTGTCCAGCTTGTTCCGTCCGCTGACACATAAATTTCAGTTGCTCCGGCATCCGGATATCTCATGCTCCAGCTATCTCTCGCAAAATGAGTTACGATCTGTCCAAGTCTCTGTTCTGTTGCATATTCAAAAATGAGATCCGCTGTTGTATTTCCATCCTGAGAATAATCGTAGTTACTCCATACGGTCGGATTTGCTCCGCCGGATGTATTGCTTGAAATCGTTGTACTTCCGTCCTTGATCGCATTCAGTGTATCTGAGTGCTTATCTGCAGGTACGCTCTGAGTCAGGTTCAGTGCATCTGCTGAAACGCTGTCACCGATTTTGATCGTCTCTTCCTGTACTCTGACACTTGCTGTTACATCAATTTCTTTTCCAAGTACGTTTGCTGTTCCGTTGACTGTTACTGTTCCTGCTTTATCATAAGCACTTGCAGCTTTGTCTTCCCATGTTACCGGGAATGTTACGTCCATGATCGTTCCATCCTGAAGTACTGCAGGTCTGGAAGTCGGTAATACCGGTGCTACTCCTACTGCTGTATTCGTAGAATAATTCAGAAGTCCTCCGACCTCATCGATCATATTTACATTAACTGCTACAGAATATCCGCCTTCTACAGCACCCTTCACCTGGAAGCTTCCTGTTGCTGCGATCTGATCTTCTGTAATTGCATCCCATGTTACAGGGAGTTCTTCACTTGTTCCATCGGTATAACGTGTCACGATCTTCTCCGGAAGTTCCGGTGTACTTCCGACTTTTACATAGTAAGTGCGTGACATTTTAAAGCTGTCGATCTGCTTTTCTGTACTTCCATTGTCCACTGCGGTTGTCGTGATCTTGACACTTGCAGAATCCAGTCCGTCTGCTGATGCAGTTACAGTGATCGTTCCTGCTTCTTTTGTGGACTTCACGATGGCAAGCACTTTACCACTGAAGGCTTTTCTGTTATCTGCCTGATAAGAGTCATGATCCGGTGAACTTCCGTTATCCACGCCTACCAGTTCTCCATCTCCCTCTACAGTAAACTTCACACGGTTTTCTGCATCCGGAACGATATTTCCATTTGCATCTGTTACATCTACTGTAATATAGGAAAGTGATTCTCCGTCTGCTGCAATCTTCTTATTATCTGCTGAAGCTTTCAGCTTGGAAGCTCTTCCTGTTGTCGTTACACTTGACTGTCCGACTGTATCCGTGATCTTCTGACCGTTGCTGTCATATGCAACTGCAGAAACAGTTCCGTCTGCATACGGTACATTCCATGTCAGATACAGGTTCTTGTCTGTTGTTGAGTTTTTATCAGTGCCTTCATAGATCTGATAGGTATATCCCGCGTCTGTTGTCTTCTGCGTAAATATCTTCTTTCCAAGAGAAGTCTTTGTATCACTTCCTTTTGCCTGGAAGAACAGCTCAACAGATGCTGCATCGGAATATACAACAACCGGTACATTGCCGCTGCTGTCTTTACTTACAACGTTGTTGTTCCATGCCGGAAGAACATGTAATGTTGTCACATCATCATTCCACTGGCTCTGGTAGAAGTAGTAGCTGTCCTTTGCAAATCCCGCTGTATCAATGATTCCAAAGTAAGAGTTCTTCGGTGAAGGCCATGATCCAACAGCTCCACTTCCGATTCCGTTCCATGGAGTTGGCTCTCCAAGATAATCAAATCCGGTCCACACATATTCACCGGCTGCAAAATCTCTTGTCAGAACAGTGTACCATGCATTACTTGCTGTAGCTCCCCATCCCACTGCTGAGTTATCATAGGATGTCAGCTGCTTGTCGCTCGTCTGACTACCGCCTGTTGTACGGTAATAGATTCCACGGCTGTTAACCGCTGATGCAGTTTCTGAGCCATAGATAAACCAGTTGGAATTGCTGGAGTGATACTTGTCAAGTACACCTCCGTCTGCATAGTTAAATCCAACAGTTCCTCCCTTTGCTGCAAGAAGGTTTGCAAAAGTCTTGGAAATCTGCCAGTCTGCTTTCAGCTTATTATCACCGATCGTCATCGGTCTTGTATTATCTGCATCATAGGCCCAGTTAATGAGCTTTGTAGCGGTTGCTTCATATTCAGCATCTGTTCCGCCACTGATTCCTTCCATAACCTCATTTCCAAGAGACCACATGATCACTGACGGTGCGTTGTAGTCACGGCTGATCATGGATTCCAGATCAAACTGTGCCCAGGTCTCACCATTGGTTGCTCCAAGGATTTCATTGTCTGAAGCTACGGTCTGGTTGAACCATACAGAATAATCATTGCTATTACCATTCTTTGGTTTTATCCATGTATCAAATGCTTCCTCAACGACCAGGATTCCCTGTTCATTGCAGGCATCGATCAGATCCTGTGCTGCCGGGTTATGTGTTACACGGATGGAATTACATCCCATCTCTTTCAGGATCTTCACCTGACGGTCGATCGCACTGTCGTAAGCTGCTGCTCCGAGAGATCCCTGATCGTGATGCATACATACACCTTTCAGCTTCATATTCTCTCCATTCAGAGAGAATCCTGTATTACTGTCAAAATTGAAATAACGGAATCCATATTCTGTATCATAAGTATCCGTTACCTGTCCATCTACCAGTACTTCTGTACGAACTGTATACAGACTCGGATTCTCTACACTCCAGAGTTCCGGATTGGAAACCGGTACGGTAGCCTGGATCTCTGCTGTCGCACCTGCTGCAATACTCTGTGCATTGGTTGTTACTGTACCGATACTCTGATCTGCACTTCCGTCTTTTGGAAATACTGTATGTCTGACGGCTACACTCTTTGCAGCATCTGAATCATTTGCAACCGTTGCAGTCACATTGGTATTCACTGTACTGCCTTTTTCGGTTTCAAGATTCGGAGTTGTAACCTTTGTACCGTTCAGATCTACATGTACATCATCTGTGATCGTCAGATCTACATCTCTGTAGATACCGCTTCCTGAGTACCAGCGGCTGGATGGTGTATTATTTACCACCTTGACTGCGATCGTATTTTCCCCGTCATACTTTACATAATCTGTAATATCAAAGGAAAATGAAGTGTAACCATACGGATGAGTTCCAACTTCATGACCATTCACCCATACTGTCGCATTCATATATACGCCGTCAAAATCAATACGGACTCTCTTTCCCTGCGTATCAGAACTTAATGTAAAGTTCTTTCTGTACCAGCCTGTTCCTCCACCAAGATAGCCACTTTCTGCTTCCATGGATTTAGAGTATTCCTGGCTAATGCTGTAGTCATGCGGTAAGGAAACCTGTTCCCATTTGGAATCATCAAAGGTTGCTCCCTGTGCATTTCCTGCATCCCCAAAGTAGAATTTCCAGTTACTGTTGAAATTCTGGGAACGCTGTGCAGTAGAACTGTAATTGTTCACATATACCAGCTCAGGGTCTGAACTCATCTGAGTCTGGGATTCTGTTCTCACCGCCTGCTGTGCCAGTGCCGGAACTGAAACTCCTGCTGCAGTTACTGCAAGAACTGCAGCAAGTGCACCTGCTCCCACACGCGTACACCGCTTCTTCTTTTTCATGCCTGTTCCTCCTTTTTCGATTTTCCGTTCTCCACGTCGGCAGACAGTACAAATAGACGCACTGTCCCCTATTGCATATTGTACCAGAATTTTTCTTTTATTTCTTGTGTATATTCACCCGTTCTCCCCTTTCTTTTGTCTAATTCAGAACAAAAAGACAGATGTCCGGTCTTTCTCCTGACATCTGCCCCTGATCTCTTTTATTTTAGACTCCGCAAATATTTCCGGTTATCCTATATTCTACACGCCGAGAATCTTTTTAACGGTCTCTTTCATTTTATCTGCATCACACTCTGTCGTATGACGGATCTCTGCATTTCTGATCTCTTCGATTGCATTCGGAATTGGGAATCCCGAAACCTTGTTCAGCTCATCAATCAACTGGAACTCATCCATCGCATCATAAGCCGGATCGATCGCAGTCATCACGCTGCGTGCAAACTTATACGGGCTTGCCGTAGAAGCAACCAGACACTTCTTCGTATCCTTACTCTCTTCCCGATACTTCTTGCATACATATGCTGCAACTGCTGTATGCGTATCCATCACATATCCGGTCTTTTTATAAGTATCATGGATCATCTCTGCGGTCTCTGCCTCCGTTGCATATCCGCCTCTGAAATCAGCCAGCCTTTCTTTCATCTCAGGGGTAATCTCATAGACACCTTTTTCCTTAAGTTCATTCATCAGCTCTGTATCCTTCTCTGCGTCCTGCCCTGCGATCGTATAAATCAGACGCTCCAGATTGCTGGAAATCAGGATATCCATGGACGGAGAAGATGTCAGTACAAACTCCCGGTTCCTGTTGTACACACCGGTCTGGAAGAAATCAAATAAGACTTTGTTCTCATTGGAGGCACAGATCAACTTTGCGATCGGAACGCCCATCTGCTTCGCATAATATGCTGCAAGTATATTTCCAAAGTTTCCGGTCGGAACCGTAACATTGATCTCCTCGCCTGCTTTGATACGTCCTTCTTTTACAAGCTGTGCATATGCATAAACATAATAAACGATCTGGGGAACCAGACGTCCGATGTTAATGGAGTTTGCAGAAGAGAACTGATATCCTCTTTCTTCCATCCATGCTGCAAGCTCTTTATCTGCAAACAGCTTCTTGACGCCGGACTGGGCGTCGTCGAAATTTCCGTGGATACCGATCACGCGGGTGTTTGTGCCGGTCTGGGTGACCATCTGTTTTTCCTGAATCGGGCTGACACCGTCCTTGGGATAAAAGACCATAATTCTCGTGCCGGGCACATCCGCAAAACCTGCCAGAGCCGCCTTTCCGGTATCTCCGGAGGTCGCCGTCAGAATTACGATTTCATTTTTGATCTGATTTTTCTTCGCCGCAGTCGTCATCAGGTACGGCAGAATCGAAAGTGCCATATCCTTAAACGCGATCGTCGGACCGTGGAACAGTTCCAGATACCACGCATTTTTCACTTCTGCCAGCGGGGCGATTGCCTCCGTATCGAACTTACCGTCGTACGCCTTGTCGATACAATAACGAAGCTCTTCCTCTGTAAAATCCGTCAGCAAAAGCTTCATCACTTCATATGCGGTCTGTCGATAATCCATCTGTGCAAACTCGTCCAGCGTTTTATCAAAAGAAGGCAGCGCCTGGGGCACAAACAGACCACCGTCCGATGCAAGACCTTCCAGAATTGCTTTAGATGCCGACACGCTCTCTTCATTTCCTCTCGTACTTCTATACAAAACTTCCATGCTTCCTCCTGTTTCTGCTGCGGTTGTACAGCTTCGTTTCTTTTTTCTGTCCGTTTCGCTCAATTTTATCACAGGTTTTCTGACAGGACAATACCTTTTCCGATTTTTTGTCTTTATCCAAAGAACTCATGTCCGCCATGCGCAAACAATCTGACCAGATGTGTATCGAACCAGCGCATATTTTTTTCATTCGCCGCATTCCGCGCAGCAAAGTACAGCGCACCTTTTGACAAATCCGTTCCATCCAGCGCCAGCTCTACCGCCTGTTTCGTTTCCTCACTGATCGAAACAGTGTCGATCGTTCCGTTTTTTACCGGGGAAAACTGATAAACACCGTTGCTGTGCTGATACACCACATCTGTCACACAATCCGGGAACAACTCGCTCTTTACCCGGTTTAAGACGACGTTTGCAACCAAAATCCTGCCGTTTAAATCCTCCGATCCGGCTTCCGCCTCCACGATTTTCAAAAGCACCTGATAATCCGCGCTGCTGATAGAAAGCTGTGTGCTGTCTGAAACAGCTGCTGCACTATCCTCCCGTTCCAGCATCCTCACCTGCAGCGTCGGCTCTGCCAGATCGTTTTCCTCCATGGTCCGCCCGTTTTCTTCTTTTTCATAATCCAAAAGTTCCTCCATGCAGACGACGCTGTCCATGCTGTCCAGATACCGTCCCATTTCTCCTACCGTTCCGGTCAGCCGGACGCAAAACCATGCAGATACAAACATCATGGACGCCCCGGTCAGCCATATACCATATTTTAAAGTGCTGTTTTTTTCCATTTCCATCCCCGTTCCCGGCTGTACGCCTTCTAAAAGTCTATACAGCCAGTCTGAAAAAAATCACTTTTTTCACAGACAAACTGCGACAGAAACTTCATTTTATGGTAGGATGGAGGAATACTGGGGCAAAATAGGAACGAATTCCGCATGTTTTTAGAATTGCATCCGTGTGAAAGCAATCCAGTATTTTATCTTGACCTGAAAGGATTTCTATCTATGATTATATTTAAAAAACTATTCGCACCGATCGCTCTCCTGCTGTGCTTCACCCTGTCATTATCCCTGACCGGCTGCAGCGCATCTTCTGCGCAGCCGTTTTCCAAAACCGGCTTCTATTTTGACACCGTGATTTCCCTGACATGCTATGGAAACGATGCAGAAGCCGTCCTGAACGAGGCATTTGAACTCTGCGGGCACTATGAAAATCTGTTGAGCTACACCAAAGAAGGCAGTGATATCTGGAATATTAACCATGCGAATGGACAGCCTGTCACTGTCGATTCTGAAACTGCCTCTCTGCTGCAGACAGCGTTATACTGGTCTGAAAAAACAAACGGTCTGATCGATCCGACAATCACGCCGATTTCCCAGCTCTGGAACTTTTCCGGAGACCCGGCAGGTCCTGTCCCAAAGCAGTCCCAGATCAATGCCCTGCTCCCTCACATCGATTACCACAATATCCGGATCGACGGCAATACGGTTACCCTCGCCGACCCGGATGCACAGCTTGACCTCGGATTTCTGGCAAAGGGTGCGATCGCAGACCGCCTGAAAGCATTTTTCCTCCAAAAAAATATCACAAGTGCCCTGATCAATCTTGGCGGAAACGTCCTGGCTGTCGGGCAAAAGCCGGATGGCACAGCATTTCGTACCGGCATCAAAAAGCCGTTTTCTGAAACAAACGAGCTGGTCGATATCGTCGCGTTAAAAGACCAGTCCCTCGTCTCTTCCGGAAATTATGAGCGTTGCTTTCGGGAAAACGGAGTCCTGTATCATCATATTCTAGACCCTCGCACCGGTTATCCAGCCGACACAGGTTTGAGCAGCGTCACGATCCTCTCCGATTCCTCCACGGACGGAGACGCCCTCAGCACGTCCTGCTTCTTACTTGGATATGAAAAAGGCAGGGAGTTGATCGACTCCCTGCCGGATGTTGAAGCACTATTCCTTTTAAGCGACGGCACAATTTACCGCACGGAAGGATTCCCGCAATCATAACCGCTAAGAAAGAATCCTGCGAAGCAGGATTCTCCGCCTGCGGCGGGTCGCGTAAGCGACATTCTACCATTCCGCCGCAGTGCGATCCGCGCGGAGCGTTTTT
>ERZ772819.3963-NODE-3963-length-10045-cov-3.690891_pt1 | contig 10045 bp, 8 predicted proteins | sample MGYA00580860_ERZ772819 | MGnify/ENA primary metagenome ERZ772819 (study PRJEB29015, sample SAMEA2737683) | human gut metagenome | biome: human gut; feature: human-associated habitat; material: faeces | place: China | collected 2012 ...
CTCAAACAAAATTTTGCAGGATGGTACTCCTGATCCTGGAACTCCCGAAACAGATAAAATCGAAAATGAAACCACTGTTTACACGTTTGCAATCGCTGTAGAAAAAGTGGATGCAAGTGATAATAAGAAGTTGGAGGGAGTAACCTTTGATCTCTACAGAGAACTGCCTCCTGGTGCCAGCGGAACGGGTGTATTAACTAATCCTGTAAAAGGATTAACTGGAAAGTTTGAAAAGGTAAAAACAGAGTTAAAAACAGATGATAAAGGTGAAATCACTGTACCCGGTCTTGCTAAGGGCGACTATTGGCTTGTTGAGACAAAGACCATCGATAACTACAACCTGTTAAAGGCGCCGATTAAGGTTCCGATTACGGCGACATATTCAGAAACAAAGAAGACTGAAACAATTACAGATACTACCACCGGAAAGACAACGACTACAACAACTATTGAAACAAAAACGCTTACCGATGCAGGAAACGAGGGTGTATTCAAAACCGTTGTCAAGAACAGCAAAGGCTTCACCCTTCCCACCACCGGTGGTATCGGTACCTTCGTATTCACCTTCGCTGGTATTGCCATGATGGCAGCAGCAGTGATCCTGCTGATCACCGGCAAGAAGAAAAAAGCAGAGTAATTCAGACAGATAACTCTTTTGTTATCTCCTTTATGGATGCTGCGAAGCTGTTGTGAAGTACAGCTGCAATTTTATCAGCAACGGGTCTGCATCGCGTTTCGTGTGCGCGAGAACAGATACCGGCACAGGACGGGGGTCACGTCCCGCCCTGTGCATCGCTCCTTCAGAACCCCCTTTCCCCCTGAAAGGAGCGATACTGCGGTGATCGCCGTCGGTCTTAGAAACCGGCTGCGGCTGCGGTAATCGGGAAAGAAAAATTTGGGATTTTCTTTTCCGCGTTGTGTTTTCCCATTCCCTTCCTGAAAAGGACATCCGGGCGCTCTCCCGTGCCATTGGATGTCCACGAAAAAACGGCGCAGAGAAAATGCAAAAGCGGCGGCTGCCGCAGGCCTTTGATCTGTGCCTTTCCTTATAAAATGTCCGGAGGTTACTGTCATGGATAAAAAAAGAGCATGGTTTATCGCGATATTGTTTTTTTCGGGCCTGTGTCTGACTCTGTATCCCTTCGTCAGCAACCTGATCGCCCAGTCCCATGCAAGTCAGGCGATCGCCGCCTATGATGAGCAGGTTGCAGAGATGGATCAGGAGCAGATCGACGCTGCCAAGGAAGCAGTCCGTAAATATAATGAACAGCTCAATGCAGCAGTGGAAGCCAGTGCCATGCAGGGAGAGGATGGAATCAGCTACCTCGATCTGGTGGATGTGGGCGAGAGCATTGGCTTTATCGAAATTCCGAAAATTGACGTATATCTTCCTATATACAGTGGAACCGGTGAAGATGTGTTGCAGAAGGGCGTCGGTCATCTGGCGGAGTCCTCCTATCCGATCGGCGGTACAAGCACCCATTCCGTGCTGACCGGTCATCGTGGACTGCCCAGTGCGGTTTTGTTCACGGATCTGGACAAACTGGAGGAGGGCGATGTGTTCTATCTCCATGTATTGGATGAGGTGCTTGCTTACAAGGTAGACCAGATCAAGGTTGTGCTTCCGGAGGAAACCCAGGACATCGGGATCGTGGAAGGAAAGGATTACTGTACCCTTGTTACCTGCACGCCCTATGCCATCAACACCCACCGGCTGCTGGTTCGTGGTGAGCGGACCGAGTACATCCCGCCGGAGGAGCTGGCAGAACAGAATGCAGTGCATGAAGTACAGTCCCAGACCATCACGAAGCGGATCGTGGATGTATGGCCGTGGCTGGTTGTATCCCTGCTGATCGTGGCAGGTGTGGAGGGATCTATTTTCCTGCTGATTGTGAAGCGGCAAAGAAGCCGTGGAGATGTCCGGGAAAAACGAAAGAAAGGCAAAAGGAGTCAGTCATGCAGGAAAACAAGGCGCAGAAAGTAATTGAAGAAGTAAAAAAAGCATTTATCGGAAAAACAGAGTGCGTGGAAAAGCTCATGACCGCCATTCTTGCCGGCGGACATGTGCTGGTGGAGGATGTCCCGGGAGTGGGAAAAACAACCCTGGCGCTGGCCTTTGCTAAGGCAATGAATGTGGCGCAGAACAGAGTGCAGTTTACACCGGATGTTTTACCGGCTGATATTACAGGCTTTACCGTATATAACAGGGAAAAGGATGGCTTCTTTTACCGTCCCGGCGCAGTCATGTGCAATATTCTTCTGGCGGATGAGATCAACCGTACCTCCCCCAAGACCCAGGCGGCGCTTCTGGAGGTAATGGAGGAGGGCAGCGTAACCGTAGACGGCGTGACCAGACCGGTACCGTCTCCCTTTCTGGTCATTGCTACTCAGAACCCTGTCGGTTCTGCCGGAACCCAGCTGTTGCCCCAATCCCAGCTGGACCGGTTCCTGATCTGCTTTGGGATCGGATATCCCGATGCCGCAGAGGAAATGGATATTTTAAAAAGCCGCCGGAGCGGAAACGGGCTGGAAGATGTACGTCCCGTCATCAGCAGTCAGGAGCTGATGGAAATGAAAAAAGAAGTCGAAGAAGTGTTTGTACACGATCAGGTATATGACTATATCGTGCGTCTGGCTCAGGCCACCAGAAACAATGACGCACTGGAGCTTGGGCTGAGTCCCAGAGGCTCTCTGGCGCTTTTGAAAATGGCTCAGGCGAGAGCCTATCGGAAAGGCCGCAGCTTTGTGATTCCGGCGGATGTTGCGGCAGAATTTCAGGATGTTGCGGCCCACAGGGTACAGCCTGTATCAAGCTCCGGAATGGACAGAGTCCGTGCAGCAGCTGTGCTGGAGCGGATCTTAAAGGAGACCCCGGCGCCTGCTCCGGAGAAAGGGTGAAGCCTTGAAGGAAAAAGCAATTTATATAGGAGCGGTCATTCTGACTGCTATCTGGGGCGTAGCTGCTCCCGAGGGCTTTGCTCCGTTTTTGCTGGGCTTTGAGCTGCTGCTGGCGCTTTCCATGTGGATTCTGGTTCAGATTCTGGCTGGGAAGGTAGAAATTGTGCCGGAGCCTGCAGAAGAGACGGTGGGGAAAAAAGAGCCCATCGTCCTTCGGGTAAAGCTGAAAAATGCTTCCCTGCTTCCGGCCTCCTGTGTGGCGGTTACCGTCGGCTGGCGGGATCTTCTGGATAACAGCACGGGCACCGTGGAAAGCATGGGAATGGCAGGTGGAAAAAGGACCGGTGTGCTGGAATTTTGCATCCCGGTGAAGTATTCCGGTGTTTACGAGTTTTGGATCCAGTCGGCATCCGTGCGGGACTGGCTTCGGTTATGGTCAAAGAAGCTTTTGATCACAGATAAAAAAGTGCAGGTGTTGTCCGTGCCTCTGGTACATCAGGCGGAGGAATGGATCCCTCCGGCACAGCTCGCCTCCGGCGGGGATTCGGATCAGCATTCCCAAAAAAAGGGCGGGGACGATGGATCGGAGGTATTCGAGGTTCGTGCCTATCGGGATGGAGATCCGCTGCAGAGAGTGCATTGGAAGCTGACTGCAAAGACCGGAGAAATGCTGGTGCGGGAATTCAGCCTGCCAAAGCGGGAGGTGCTTTTGCTGCAGGTGGATCTGTATCATCCGCCTCAGGAAAAGTGGGATCATTGTAAATTGGAACGGCTGCTGGAGCAGACAGCGGATTTTTGCTGGAGGCTTTTGGCGGCAGAACAGGAATATGAAGTATTCTGGCAGGAGCAGGAGCAGCTGTGCAGAATGCAGATTTCCAGAGTCCAGGAGCTGTGGGTCTTTCTCAAACGGCTTTGTCTTACCGCCACAAAGGAAGAGCTGGAGCAGAAGGGAAAGCAGAGCCAAAAGCAATCTGCCGGGAAAAATAAGTATCCGGCAGAGGATCTTTTGGAAAAGGGCAGAGGCAGCGGTGTAACAGAGCCGGTAGTCGGCGGGCAGCTCTGGAAAATAGATGCAGAAGGAACAGTCAGGCAGGTGAGAGGCAATGAAGAAAGGGCAGGAGCCGGGACAGCTGGATAAAGAAGCGGTAGGCAGGATTACCTGTCGGATTCTACAGGAAGAAGAACCCGGCGGTATGCTGGTCAAAAAGCTGTGGCGGCTGGCTGGTATGCTGATCTGTCTGCTCTGCCTCACCGGTGGTCTTTGCAGCGCATTTCTCAGTGGCTTTGGAATCCGATATTTGGTCCCTGTTTTTTGGATACTTCTGATTGTCTCGGTGCTGTTCTGGATCGGGTTTTCCAGACTGCCCCTGGAAGGGGTGTATCGGCTCCTTGCAATTTTGGGAACCCTGATCGGCGTAAGCCTTTTCCTGCTGCTGCTGCAAAAGGATGTGATCGCCGGGTATATGTCTGCTGTAAACGGAGTACGCAGCCGGTTAAATGAGGCCTATGACGGTACCCTTGCCCTGTATCAGGTGTCAGCATCTGCGATGCAGATGACGGTATTTTTCGGGTTTATCCTGTTTTTGCTGGCGGGGCTGTTATCTGCCGGGATCTGTTATCGGACCAATCCGGCAGTGGTTCTGGCAGGAGAATTTCCGGTGCTGGCAGGAATCGGAATTGCCGGAGGGACACCCTCCTTTTTCAGCTTTTTTCTGATCCTGTTGGGAACTCTCGGAATGCTCAGTGCCGCCGCCGTCAGCCGGGCGGATCAAAGGGATCAGGACAGTGCCCGTCAAGCAAGGCAGATGACAGAGCAGATGAAAAGCAGTGTCAATGTCTGGCTGCTTTTGCAGGCTGTAGTGCTGTCGCTGTTGGCGTTTGTGCTGGTGCGGCCCCTGACCAATACCCTGCTCCAGGCACAGGAGGCAGGGATGAAGACACAAAACGGTGTGCTGCAGGCAGTCTGGCAGCTGCTTCCGGCGGTTTCCGGAGGGAGGCTGAAGCTTTCCGTTGAGGGAGTCGGCGGAGGGGTGTCGGATGGCACACTGACAGATCAGGATGGTTTTTATTTTGGAAAGGTACAGGCCCTGAAGGTTACGGTTTCGGAAAAACCTTCAGAGACCGTGTATTTAAAGGGCTTTATCGGCACGGATTACACCGGGACAGCCTTTGAGGAGGCAGACGGGGAGAGCTTTGTGCAGGCAGCATCCTTGTGGAAGCTGGATGGAAATGTATCCCTTGGGGTGGAAAATCTGCCCTTTCTGCGAACCTATTATGCGGAAAACGTGGTGTTTACCGGAGAGGGAGACGATGCAAAGCCGGAGCTTGCGGCAAATGCAGCCTCCTCTGCTGTGACCCTGCAGGTGGAAAATCTGGCGGCAAATCCGAATTATACCTATGTTCCCTATGGAGCATTTTTAAACGATTATTATCAGGTGCTGGGAGGCGACGGCGCACTGGCAGGTCAGAGCGTCCAGCAGGATATTTTTTCCTATTATCCCAGAAAGCAGCTGGAGGAGGTCTTAGAGGACTGGAACGAAACAAAGCAGCAGGAAAGCACTCTGGATCAGGCGGAAAGCGCCTATGCCGCCTATGTGCAGGCACATTGCAGCAGCCTGCCGGAAAATCTCAGTTATTTGCAGGAGAAATTTGACCTGGAGCTGGAAACAAAGGAAAGTGCAGATCCAAAGGAAGCAGAAAAAAACTGGGAAAAGATCAAAACCGCAGTGGTTTCTGAGCTGGCAGGAAATTATGAATTTGTCCGGGAACCGGAGGCTGTGCCCGAGGGGAAGGACTTTGTAGAATGGTTTTTAAAGGAATCCAAAGAAGGAAATTCCGTTCATTTTGCAGCGGCGGCCACCATGCTGCTGCGTGCCTGCGGGATGCCGGCACGATATGTGGTGGGCTATGCGGCACCGGCAAGTCTCTTTAAAGGACAGGCGGACGGCAGCTATCAGGCTGTTTTGGAGGATGATAACGCCCATGCCTGGGCAGAGGTCTACCGGGAAGGAATCGGATGGACCGTAGTGGAGGCGACACCGGGCTTTGCCGCCCTGGTAACAGAAAGCGATGGAGCCTCGGGCCAGAAGGAGAAGGAAGCAGACAGCCCGGACACCCCGGGGGAAGTCTTTGATCAGGAAGACACTCCGGAGGCGGAGACGCCCGGGATCGGCAACAGAATATTCCGGGTGGTGAAAAAAGCACTGGCGACGGTGGCTCTTCTGATCACTGTCTGTGGGATCCTGGCAGTCATCCGGAGGCATATCCTCTGTAAACGACGGAAAAGAGGAAGAAAAGGAGAAGCTCCGGGAGAGCAGATCCAAAGAATTTATCGAAGCTTTGCCGCTCTGCAGAAATTCAACAAAAAAAGTGTATGCAGCTGTCAGGAGGAGCGCTTTGCAAAGCAGCTTGGAAAGAAATATCCGGTATTTTCGGAGAAGACAGCGCAGAAGCTGGCAAATATCGTGCTGAAGGCATGCTATAGTGATCAGGGGCTGACGAAAAAAGAGTGTCAGTTTGTGCTGGATTGCTATGAAAAGCTTGCAGAAGCTGTATCAAAGGAGCTGTCGCCGGCAAAGCGTCTGGCGGGAAGCCTGATCTTTTGTTTTTGGTAAAGCGGAAGGGAGAAGTGCATGAAACGAAAAATTTTGACAGTCCTTGCCATCCTTCTTGGTCTGGCAGGGCTGGGTGTTCTGTTATATCCCTCCGTCAGCAACTGGATGGAACAGGCAAAACAGCGCAGGCAGATTGCAGCCTATCAGGAAGCACAGGCGCAGATGGAGCAGGAAAGGCGGGCTGCCCTGCTGGCAGAAGCCGACCGGTATAATCAAAAGCTGGCAGAGCTTGGCATCAGCTTCGATATGCTGGGAGAGGCGGAAAAGGAGGCACTTTTGATCGACGGAAAATCCTATGATGAGCTGCTTTTGGCAGAGGACAGCGGTGTGATGGGATATCTGGAAATCGAAAAAATAAAGCTGAAGCTTCCCATTTATCACGGAGTATCGGAGGAAGCGTTGGAATCTGGAGTCGGTCATCTGGAGGGAACCTCCCTGCCGGTTGGAGGCGAAACAACTCATGCGATTCTGTTTGGTCATCGGGGGCTTCCCTCGGCAAAGCTTTTTACCGATCTGGATCAGCTGGAGGTGGGAGATACCTTTCAGATCACGGTGCTGGATCGTGTGCTGGTCTATGAAGTGACCCAGACAGAGGTGGTGCTTCCGGAGGAGTTAAACGGTTTGACAGCAGAGTCCGACAAGGATCAGGTCACACTGGTTACCTGTACGCCCTATGGAGTCAATTCCCATCGTCTTTTGATTCATGGGGAGCGGGTGCAGTAGATTGGAGATGCTGCAGCTGCAGCAGAAAGTGAGGAAGAAAATGAAAGGAAGAAAAATCCGGATCAGACAAGGGGTGAAGGGCTGGCTGCTTGCGCTGGCCATGGTATTATCCCTTTGCAGCGGCTGGAAGCAGGACGTCTGTGCACAGCAGAGTCAGAGCAGCTCGTCCAATTTGATGCAGGACGTGGACACGGACAAAAAAGGCTCCATCGAAATTCTCTTTGACACCATGCAGGACGAACCCGTTGCAAATGCAGAGTTTACTCTGTATCAGGTTGCAGCAATGGTGGATCGGGGAGGATATACGGTGCTGGAGCTGACAGGGGGCTTTGAGGGCAGTAACGTGCAGCTGAAAAACCTGACGGCACAGCAGTCTAAGGAGGCTTCGGCAGCACTTTTGGAGTATCAGAAAGCAAATCACATTTCCGGGGATACGAAAAAGACTGATGCAAACGGAAAGCTCAGCTGGACAGGGCTGCAGACCGGTCTGTATCTGCTGGTTCCGGGTCAGATGCAGAAATACAGAACCGATCCGTCTCTGATTTCAATCCCGACGAATCTGAACGCCCAGCTGCTATATGACATGTCGGTGAATCCCAAGGCCGAAAGGATTCCGGATCCGGTGTATCCGCCGGAAGAATCCGAGGAACCCTCTACGCCGGAGGTGAAAAAGCCGCCGAAAAAGACAGAGACCATCGTTACACCGGGAATCACTCCGGAGCAGGAAACACCGGAGAAGCTGCCTCAGACAGGACAGCTGCGCTGGCCGATTCTGGCACTTTCCGCAGTAGGAGCCGTATTGCTGTTTCTTGGATGGTGGATCGGTCGAAAAAAAAAAGACTGTTCCAAGGCTCTGATGGGGCTTGGGATCCTTCTGGCAGCAGGAGCAGTGGGGATCTCCGCGTATAATATCTGGGACAGCAGCCGTGCAGAAGCTGCGGTGGAGGCGTCCCTGGAGGCCTATGAAGAAGAGCTGGCTGCTGTGGAGCAGGAGTCGGAGGCGATTCCTGTGGATGAGAACAGCGGGATGACCTTTGTGGAGGCAGACGGGCTTTGCTGGATCGGCGAGCTGGAAATTCCGTCCCTGCAGCTTACGCTGCCGGTGGCGGATCCCTGGAGCTATCCGTCCCTGAAAAAAGCACCCTGCCGCTACACCGGAAGTGCAGAGGAAAATTCCCTGATTATTGCCGCCCATAATTATAAACGGCACTTTGGCAATATCGGACTTTTGCCGGAGGGTGCAACGGTGAAGTTTACAGCGGTTTCGGGCGACGTATACGAATATGAGGTAGAAAAGGTAGAAACCTTAAATCCCTATGCAGTAGACGAGATGCTGTCCGGTGACTGGGATCTGACGCTGTTTACCTGTACCTATGGAGGAAGAAAGCGTGTGACGGTCCGGTGCAGCCTGGTTGGATGAAGAGGCAGAGAGATGGAAAAAAGAAGCATCCGCAGAAATCAGCGGCGACAGGCTGTCAGGGTCGCTGATTTCTGCGGATGCTTTTTGAATCAGAATGTTTTGAGGATTTCAGGGAAATACAATAGAATGCATCCCATGTGAGCATTCTATTGTCATGAATAATAGAATGCACGCCATGCGAACATTCTATTGGCATGAAAAAAAGAACCTCGATCTCTCAAGGTTCTTTCTGATAATCGGAGTGACAAGACTTGAACTTGCGGCCTCTTCGTCCCTAACGAAGCGCTCTACCACCTGAGCCACACCCCGATGTGCCGTATTTCTCAACCGGACAAATGATATGATACAGCATAATCGGACAGAAGTCAACACTTAATTTGAAAAAACTTCACAAATTAGGTTTTTCTGTTACAGTTCACTCGTACCGTTTGAGCTGTTCATAAAAAATTAAGGGTTTCTTTCTTGCAAGAAATGGAAATATAGACTATATTAAACGGACAAAAGGCAGGCACAAAAAGGACAGGCGGTAAGCTCGGAGCAAAGGCTCCCTAAAGGATCCGATAAGCTGTCTGTGATCTGCAGAATGGAGTGAACATGAAATATTTCTGGTTGACCATAAAGAAGATGTTTCGTTTTTTATTAAAGCCCTTATCCTTTGTACCGGCGCTGTGCGTGATGTATATGATCTTTTCCTTTTCCGCCCAGACGGCGGACGAATCCGGACAGCTGAGTATGCTGGTCAGTGAAAAGGTGGTGCTCCTGCTGGGAAAGCTGACCTCCGGCAATCTGGATACCGCGCAGGTGGGAGTGTATGCAGATGAGATCCATTTTCTCGTAAGGAAGATGGCACATTTTAGCGAATATCTTTTGCTGGGGCTGACACTTTCCCTGCCCTTGTATGTTTATCGGCTGCGGGGTTTTTGGCTTGTGCTCGCTGCCGGACTGTTCTGTGCCGGGTTTGCCGGTCTGGATGAGTATCATCAGATGTTTGTGGCAGGACGCTCGCCGGCGCTTCGGGACGTGGCGATCGATACGGCAGGAAGCATCACCGGAATTTATATGACAAGGATCATCGGATTTATTGGGAGAAAAACGATATTTGCACCCCTTTCGATGGAAAAGCGCAGAGAACGGAGAAAACGGCGCGCAGGGGCGTAGGGATGCGATGTTTTGCCTGTAGGAAAGCGAATGTGCTTATACAAATGATTTTCGCGTATTTCACAAGCGTTATCCTTCTTATTCTGTTTTCGGAGCAAAAAATAACGCCCACATTTTCTGTGAGCGTTACAGCTGCAAAATTGATTTCAGATACAAAAAGCGGCATAGAGAGGAATGATTTTTTTATTGTCCTCAAAGCCGAAGTTTTTGGCGGAGAGCTTGATTGCATAAG
>ERZ772819.3964-NODE-3964-length-10040-cov-36.190986_pt1 | contig 10040 bp, 12 predicted proteins | sample MGYA00580860_ERZ772819 | MGnify/ENA primary metagenome ERZ772819 (study PRJEB29015, sample SAMEA2737683) | human gut metagenome | biome: human gut; feature: human-associated habitat; material: faeces | place: China | collected 2012 ...
CGTGGTCAACGTGAGCGATAATGGCAACGTTGCGCAAATCGTTACGAACCATAAAAATTCAACCTCTCTATTATTTCAAACTCATAAAATACGAACGAACGTCATACAAATCTAAGTTTATAACAGAATGGGGCAGTTTGTCAAGATTGTATAAAAATTTTTTGCTCCTTTCGGCAGATTGCCCGCAAAAATCCCGCCGATTTGTGCGGCGTGTACCTTTAAAATATGCTATACTGAAAGCACAGAATAAAAAGGCGCGGCCAGCTGGAGAAGTTGGCCTGAATAACCGGAGGTGTTTTGGGATGAAGATCACGTTTCTGGGCGCGAACCATGAGGTCACCGGCAGTTGTACGCTGCTGGAAGCCGCGGGCCGTCGGTTCCTGATCGACTGCGGCATGGAGCAGGGCAAGAATGTCTACGAGAACCAGCCCATCCCGGTGGCACCCGGCGAGATCGACTGGGTGCTGGCTACCCATGCGCACATCGACCACACCGGTATGCTGCCGCTGCTGGTGCGCAACGGCTTCCGGGGCAAAATCTACGCCACCAACCCCACGGTGGAGCTGTGCGGTATCATGCTGCGGGACTCCGCCCACATTCAGGAGTTCGAGGCCGAGTGGAAGAACCGCAAGGCCCAGCGCTCCGGTGCCGAGCCGGTGGAGCCTATGTATACCGTGCAGGACGCCGAGGCGGCCATGAAGCTGTTCGTGGGTGTGGACTACGAAAAGCGCATTGAGCTGGCTCCGGGTATTGAGGTGCGGTTCGTGGATGTGGGCCACCTGCTGGGCTCCGCCAGCATCGAGCTGTGGATCACCGAGGGCGACACTATCACCAAGCTGGTGTTTTCCGGCGATATCGGCAACCTGGACCAGCCCATCATCAAGGACCCTGCCTATATCAGCGAGGCGGACTATGTGTTCATGGAGTCCACCTACGGCGACCGGCTGCACGGCCCGCGCCCAGATTATGTGAACGAGCTGGCTAAAATCTTGCAGCGCACCTTTGACCGGGGCGGCAATGTGGTCGTGCCCAGTTTTGCGGTGGGCCGCACGCAGGAAATGCTGTATTTTTTGCGGGAGATCAAGGAAAAAGGGCTGGTCAAAGGGCACGGCAACTTCCCGGTCTACATCGACAGCCCGCTGGCTACCGAGGCCACCCGCATCTTCAAGGACACCGACCCGGACTGCTTCGACGAGCAGACCCGCGCCCTGCTGGAACAGGGCATCGACCCCATCGGGGTGCCGGGGCTGCGGGTCACCGTGACCAGTGACGAGTCCCGCATGATCAACACTGACCGCACGCCTAAGGTCATCCTGTCGGCCAGCGGCATGTGCGAGGCAGGCCGCATCCGCCATCACCTCAAGCACAACCTGTGGAGGCCGGAGTGCACCATCCTGTTCGTAGGCTATCAGGCAGTGGGCACCCTGGGCCGCACCCTCATCGAGGGCGCAACCACGGTCAAGCTGTTCGGCGAGCCCATTGAGGTGCAGGCGGAGATCTGCCAGCTCACCGGCATGTCTGGCCACGCAGACCGGGACGGACTGCTGCGCTGGGTGGACGCTTTCACTGAGAAGCCCAAGCGGGTGTTCGTGATGCACGGCGAAGATGAGGTGGAAAACATCTTCGTCGACACCCTCACCGGGCAGGGCTTTACCGCCTGCGCGCCCTACAACGGTGCGCAGTGGGCCATCGGTGCCGAGGGTGCCGTCTGCCTGCAGGAGGGCACGAAGGTACGCATCCAGCACAAGGTATCGGAGGGCCAGAACCGCGCCGCCACGGTGTTCCAGCGTCTGGTCAGCGCCGGCAAGCGCCTGCTGCGGGTCATCGAGCACAACGAGGGCGGTGCCAACAAGGATCTAGCCAAGTTCGCCGATCAGATCAACGCTCTGTGCGATAAGTGGGACCACTGAACGGCTGAACAACTGTACAGGAAAGCAAAACAGAAAAACAGGCAGTCCTGTGGTTTCATGGAATCACAGGGCTGCCTGTTTGCATGTTGAGAAAATGGAAAATGTTGCAGATAGGAGACCGTTTCGGACAGGGGCTTGCGTGCAAAGTGGTTGGGGAGGGCCTTGGCACCCTCGGCAGCATAACCAAAGCCCCACTGGGGCTTTGGTTGCGGCAAGCCGCCGCCCTGCCGGAATCCCTCCGGGTCCGGATGCGGCAGCATCCCCATTAGACATTCCTGGAGGCTGGGACCCGCGCACTAATCAACAGCCCACCGGGCTGTTGATTGCCCTGCCTGCGGCAGTGCCGTGCTGTTCGAATCCCTCCGGGTCCGGATGCGGCAGCATCCCCGTTAGACATTCCTGGAGGGATTCGAACCCTTGACCTCTCGGATGCGAACCGAACGCTCTCCCAACAGTCTCGCTTTTGTGCACACCTTATGCAATGTGAGAAAAGAAAAATCAACGTATATTCGTCCATATGAAAGGCGCGGTCATGCTGATAGACTTTCTTGGTCGCAAGTATGGTCTCCAAGCCGCTGATTATCAAGATGAAGCTGTTTGGGGCGTAATATGGTTGGCGGACAAGTGAGCTACAGGCCCTTGAGATGTAACTCATATGGGGTTCAGATGTATCACATCCCAACTTACAATAAAATACGATGTACCGTAAAAGCGTAGCTTCAACTTCGAATGAATGGAAGCTGCGCTTTTTACATTTGACAACAAGTTGTAGATTGACAATAGGACTCATACACGATAAACTTTATATAGTATTATGTAGATCAGAAGGAGGCCAAACCATGAGCGTCAAGTACACTACCCCTGCCCAGCACAAGAGCAATCTCCGCAATGTGTACGGCACCTTTGCCATTGAGGGAATGACCATCAGCAAGGACACGCGCAGCAACCTTGACCGCATTGGTAGCGGTCAAGCCAGCTATCAACAGGTCGTGAACGAACTGCGCGCAAAGTACGCGAAGAAGGGCTGATTATGTTCTCAAAGTATGATGTCTACACCATAGTGCAGTCCATGTACTGCTATCCTGATACGGATGTTCTGATCAACAAGCTGGACATCCATGACAAGACAGAACTTAAACAGGCTGAAGAAGAATTTACTGCAGTCAAGCAGATGGCTCTGTTGCAGGAGCCAATCAAGGGACGTTTTACCAAAACGCACCTATTTCGGATTCACCGCTTCCTTTTTGAAGATGTGTACCCCTTTGCTGGGCACATCCGCAAGGAGCAAATCAGCAAGGGCGACACGATGTTCTACCCGCCAGATCTGATTGACCGGGAATTGGAACGCGTGTTCAAAAACATCCATGCGAATAAACTGTTGGCCGAGCACGATGAAGAAAAGCAGATTCAACATCTGTCGCAGACAATGGCAGAACTGAACATCATCCATCCTTTCCGTGAGGGAAATGGCCGCAGCACCCGTGAATTGATTCGCTGCATGGCATTGGAATATGGACTGCATATCAACTGGGGCAACACTGACCGGGAAACTTTGATTAACGCCGCAATCGCTGCCGTAGACGATGATATGGCATTCTGCGATGTTCTTAGACAGTGTATTGAATGAAAATCCAAATCCAAATATCTCTGCGAAAAAACGCAACATCTATTTTAATCAAATGGATGTTGCGTTTTTGATTTTAGACCTTCAAACAGTTCTTACAATTGACGACAGTTGCAATATCTCTCATTTTCAAATGTGATTTAGCCAGAAGACTGATAATGTTCTTAGCATATATCTCAGCATTTTTATCGTCAGAAATATAGATTAAAATTAGTTTTGATTTCGCTCGTGTAGCCGCAACATAGTGGTTGCAAATATCTTGTTCCGTTGCCAATCGATAATCCGATGTAAATAAAACAACCTGATCAAATTCCAACCCTTTAGAGGAATGAAACGTAATCGCAATTCGTTGTAGTCCATCTATATTAAATGCTGGATGAAATTTTTTGTCGCAAATGGTTTCATACACTTTTTTACAATGCTCATCTTTCGTAGAGTAACCCAAAGAATTTGCTAATTGCTCAACTTCTTTGGCAAAGCTGTCCTTATCCGCTTGCTTAAGATATTCATCCAAATGCTTCAACGAAATTTTAATGGTCTGCAAAATATGTTTGTTTCCTACTACCTCATTAGGGTTTTCATCTCTAAGGTCGTAGGCCGAATATGTGGGGAGAATAAAGTGCTTTGCAATAGCGTTATAAAGCCATGCTGCTTCAGTAGTAATATCCGAGATTGGAGTTTGAGGAACATATGTGAATTCTACTCCTTTTTCTGTTAGTTCTTTTGCACCAATCTCAGAATTTGCGTTGCTGTATCTTAACAGAGCACATCTTTTGTTCTTGTCCAAATAAGGTACTACAGCCGAAACCCAATTTGCAGTTGTAGTACATAGCATAACTACCGAAGACAAATCATTGACCTCTTTATAAAGAGATCTTGTCTCATCGCAAAGCAAATTAGAATAGTTTTGTATCTGCTGACAGGATCTATAATTATCCGTCATAACTTTTTTAGAGAAATCACCTCTAGTCCAAATACTCATAAACGCTTCAGGATATGCACCTCTCCACATATAAATCGACTGCTTTTCATCGCCAACAACGAAAGTATCTATTTTCAGAGTTTCACATAGATACATAAACAGTGCGTGCATGTCTTTATCGCAGTCCTGATATTCATCTACATAAATTTTGAAATATTTGGATTTCAAATATAACTGGCACGCACTTGAATTTTTCAGAATTTCAAGTGCCAGTTGAAATATAAAATTTTTCTTGCTGTTTCTATATGAGCATAAGATTTGCTCCGTTCTTATTTTTTCTATTCCCTCATCAAGAGTACCCACTTTCACAGAGTAGTCTGTACTCATATCGAGTTTATAGTCTTTACCATAGACATCTTTCATAAAGGGCTTGATGATTTCTTCGATGGCAAAACTATTGTTGGTTCCGATGAAATGCTCGCTTACATCAATGTTTAGACGATCTTTAATTTCGGCGGCGGCCTTAATTGTAAATGTAATTGCGGCTACTACTTTGTGTGTATGATTTTTTTCTATGTCATGCTTGATCTTGGAAACCATGGTATGTGTCTTTCCCGTTCCAGCACTCGCACGAACAATTAAGTTTCCAGATGTTTCAACAATTTCTTTTTGTATCGGCGATAACATCATTCTGCAATCCTCTTTAGACAAGCAAAATTGTAGTGTTCAAAAATAAGTTCACAGTCGTTTTTTGTGAGTTTTTCAGCAAGTTCAACCATGTGATTGTTCTTTGCCTCTTGCAGATAGCCAATCACATTTCCATCGGCTGATGGAAGGTATTCAACCATTTTATCATGAATAGCTTCATCCAAATCTTCTTCCAAGCTGCATCTCGACAAATAGAGTGAGTAATCGCTTCTAATCCGGTCCAATGTTTCTTTATTTTTATCGTATAACTTGCGTTTTACCTCAACACTCTTTTCGTTTACAGGATCTTCCGGAAGAATAGTTTCACCAATAAGACCATTTAACCGTATAAACCCTAACACACTATATGTCTCTTTGTTATGGGGCTTTCTTAAGTCGTTATCTGTTTTCACAACATTATAAATTTTCAATGCGTTCAATATTGATTGATAAGGCTTGAATCCAAATCCACCCACTGAGAGTATATTAATTCCATCGGCTTCATAAAACGGATTCTTTTCAGAAAGAACTTTTCCGAACAAAACAACTTCGGAAGGTCCTTCAACCAATAAAACCTTGTCGGCAAAAATAGCTTCGGCTAATCCACGATTCAGCATCTTGCGCTGCTTTTTGAATTCGTCTGGTACAACATAAAGAACACTGCTGCTTACGATTTTATCGGCATTGTATATGCGAACCAGATTCACTTGATCCATTTCTGCCAGTACATACGGTGAATGTGTTGTTATAAATAAATACTGATACTTGTTTTCAGAAAATAATACATGCGATAATGCAATTTGCATAGAGCGATGCAAATGGTTTTCAGGCTCTTCTATTAAAAACAAATTGATTTTCTTATCTTCTTCCTCTTTAGAAAGCAAATCAAAAATAGAATACACTAATAATTTCTTGCGTCCTTCACCTGAGGTGGGATATAGAGAATCATCCGCATCTTGTTTGATGTAGGGAACAATATTGGAATAAAGACCTTTTACAGCAATTTCAGACTTTACAGATACTGTTACAGCTTCATGTCTAAACTTTCTATATTCTGGAGCAATTTTTTCTTCAAAACTTTTTATGCCAGACAAACTGGAAATCTGTGCATTTAAACTATTACAAGTTTGCTGAATATTTTCTAGAGTACTTCTATCTTGCTCGTCATTGTTTGCAAGAAGCGCATTAGCATTTTTCTTGAAAAGAGCATACAAATCCACATATGCATCTATGTAAATAACATTAAATACATAATCTATTTCAAAAAAAGTTCCATGAACTTTCATTTCCTCAAGTTCATTCAAGTCGCCGCCCCAATATAGAATAGGTACGCCAACCATTTCTTTTTCATCGTAGGAGGCTGCTACTTTAATATAGACTTTATTTTGCCCTGAAAGAAGTGCACCTTTTAGCTTTGCTCGGAGTTTCTGACTGTCCGAATCATCTTGATCGCTAATATCAATCGTCACAATAATTTCAATCGGCGATCCTGTATGTTTCTTGTAATAATCTGTATCACTAAAGTTCTGTCGCCTAATGTCCTTATCAAAAACAAATCTTAATGCATATAAAAAAATTGGTTTTTCCAACATCATTCATGCCAAAAAGAACATTTTTGTTTGTCAACGCTACCGATATGTTTTCAAAATTTCGGAAATTCTTAATTGTCACCATATCAAATTTCATGGCACCGCATCTCCTCAGATAGCAACTCTCTTTTTACTCTAGCTACGACATTTCTGCGTACAAGACGATTGTAATATACAAATTATATCACAAATTAAGTGCGATTCAACAAGAAAGCATTGAATCTGCGCTTTTATTTTTACCTACAACATATTTCAAAAGGAGGATGCCTATGGATAAAGATTTTATGTTGAACTACTACGACAAAATGGTGCGTCCGACATGGACGGAGCTGATGAAAGCACCTCGCTACCAGCGGGCAGCTTGCGAACACGACAAGCTTGAACGTGAGTTCCGGCGGCTGTTGGATGAAAAGCTGGGGCGGAAGTATCTTGAACTGGATGATGCACTGTTCCGGGTGATGGACGACATCGCAGAAGCCATGTATATGAAAGGTGCCGCAGACCGTGAGCTGATGATCCGTTAATGCCATGAGTTACGACTACTTCTACGGGCAGTCGGGCGAACTGTTTTCCTACTTCCGTATTCCGAAAGCACTCTTTCAGGACTGCCGCTTCCGGCAGCTCTCCACCGATGCCCGGACACTGTACGGCATTCTGCTGGACCGCATGAGCCTGTCGGTCAAGAACGGCTGGCTGGACGAGCAGGGGCGGGTGTATATCATCTACACCGTCCGGGAAGTGCAGGAATCCCTCTGCTGCGCCGAACACAAAGCGGTCAAGCTGTTCCGGGAACTGGAGGACATCGACCTCATCGAGCGCAAACGCCGTGGTCTGGGCAGACCCAGCCTGATCTACGTCAAGGACTTTTCCTCCGGCTTGCCAAAAGCGCAAGTACAGAATTGCCCAAACAGCAATTCTGGTGCTGCCGAAAGCGCAATTCTGGAACAGCCAAAACCGCAAGCAAATAAGACTGATAAGAATAAAACAGAGTGGAACGATCCTGACCCTATCTATTCCGAGGGCATCCGGGAGCAGCTTGAGGATTATTTTTATCAGGCGTTAGAGGTAGAACTCCTGCTCCGGCTCTGCCCGGATGATGAGGATACTATCTACCAGATCGTAGACCTGCTTGTGGACACCTGTTCCACCAAACGCAAGATGTTGCGTATCGCCGGAGATGACAAGCCTGCCGAAGTGGTACGCAGCCGGTTTATGAAACTGAACGCCGACCACATCCGTTTCGTGCTGGATTCGCTGGCAGAAAACACCGCCCCGGTGCGGAACAGGAAGCAGTATCTGCTGGCGATGCTCTACAATGCGCCCACCACCATGAACCTCTACTATCAGAACAAGACGAACCACGACTTTGCGCGCGGTTCTCCGAAAGCGGGGTGATGTTATCGCAAAGAAAGCTACGATTATTGCAGTCACCAATCAAAAAGGCGGTGTGGGGAAAAGCACCACCTGTGAAAATCTGGGCATCGGGCTGGCGATGGAGGGCAAGAAAGTTCTGCTGGTGGACACTGACCCACAGGGCAGTCTTACCATCAGCATGGGCTGGCAGCAGCCCGATGAACTGCCCACCACCCTTTCCACCCTGATGGCAAAAGCCATGAACGACCAGCCCATTCCGCCCGGCGAGGGCATTTTACACCATGCAGAGGGCATTGATTTGATTCCGGCGAACATCGAACTGGCAGGGCTGGAAGTGGCTCTGGTGAACAGCATGAACCGGGAAAAGATGCTGAAACAGGTGTTGGAGGGGGCAAAGCGGGAGTACGATTATATCCTGCTGGACTGTATGCCCTCGCTGGGGATACCCGCTACCGCATCCTGCGGAAGCATCCGTTCATTGTCTACCAGATACAGGAGATCGAACTGGCCAACCGCTACGCAGCTCTCTCATGGATCTGCCAGAACCAGCTTGGACGCAGAAATCTCGACCCGGAACGGAAGAAGTTTCTGATGGGCAAGCTGTATGAATCCGAAAAGCTGGCACGGGGCGGCTCCAAAGAGCGGGCACACGATGAGAACGGACGGTTCACCTCAATGGTTCAAAATGATCCATTGAGGGCAAAGCAGCTCTCCACCTGTGAGCGCATTGCCGCCCAGAACGGTGTGGGACCAGCCACTGTAAAAAGAGCAGAAAAATATGCCAAAGGCGTGGACGCAGCGGAAGATGCGGTCCCCGGTGCAAGAGAGGATATCCTGACTGGACACATCAAGGCAACGGACGCAGAAATCACCGCCTTGGCAAAAACGCCAAAGGCAGAAATTCCTGCTGCTCTCGCAGAATTGCGGAAGCCAAAGCAGGAACGTCAGCCCCGAAAAGCCGAAACATCTTCTTCAAAACAAACGCTTTCTGAAATCAGCAAAAGCATCCAAGGGCATCAACGCCAGCTTACTGCCGAAGAAAAAACTTCTCTGAAAGCATCCATCGACAATCGCTATCAGGAACGGGCCGTTGCAAACGGCTCCCTGATGATGTGCGAGGTACAGGGTGCAAAAGAGGACTTCATTCGCCGCTGGAATAGCATTTTCAAAGAATACCCGGATGTTTTTGAAGATTCGGACTGCCGCAAGATCATTCATGACTTGACCGAAGATGCCGTACAGTATCTTCTGAAAATAAAGGAGAAAACGCTATGATGCTTTCTAACCTGAACCTTTCCAGCCTGCCGGAGTGCAACTTCGAGGTGCGGTACGTTGACAGCGTTCTGCTGAACCCCTGCGCCGAATATCAGCGGCTGCTCCGCATGGGCAAGGTTGCACGAATCGCAGCAAACTTTTCGGAGTACATCGCCAATGAGCCGAAGGTCAGCTACCGGGATGGCCGCTACTTCGTCTTTGATGGTCAGAACACCATTGAGGCACGGAAAACGTGCAACGGTGGGCGTGACCTCCCGATTCGCTGCAAGGTCTTCTACGGCCTTTCCAAAGAGCATGAAGCTCTGCTGTTTGCTGTGCAGACAGGCATTTCCAGCGAACTGACCGCGGGTGAACAGCTTCGTGCCAAACTGGTGGCACACGAAGAAAACGCCTGCGACTTTGCCGCCGTAACGGAAAATACCGGTGTACGCTTTGCGCTGGATGGGATTCGTGCCCCGTGGAAAATCTACTGCATCCGCTCGGCTTACTACATCTACAAGAGCTACGGTGCATCACTTTACCGTGAAATGCTGAGCGTTCTCGTAGACGCTTGGGGTGGCGATTCGGATTCGTTCCTGTCGGGCATCCTGCATGGCATGGCTCGTTTTCTGGCTCTGTATCAGGGCGAATACAGCCGGGAGCGGCTGATTCTCCGGCTG
>ERZ772819.3968-NODE-3968-length-10036-cov-3.293858_pt1 | contig 10036 bp, 11 predicted proteins | sample MGYA00580860_ERZ772819 | MGnify/ENA primary metagenome ERZ772819 (study PRJEB29015, sample SAMEA2737683) | human gut metagenome | biome: human gut; feature: human-associated habitat; material: faeces | place: China | collected 2012 ...
ACAGCGTCGAACAGATAATTTTTCACGTCAGGATGCTGTAAATTCAGCTTGACCAGCTCGTTGCAGCCCTCCCAGGCCTCGTACCAGAAGCCGTCGTTGTAGTTGGTGTTGCCGTCAAAGCTGATGTGGAACCAATCTTTATAGGGGCTGTCCCACTTTTTCTCCTGCACGTCCTTGAACGCCCAAAAGCCGCGGCCCACGTGGTTGAACACGCCGTCCAGCAGCACGCGGATGCCCGCCGCGTGCAGGGCTGCGCAAACCTGCTTGAGGTCGTCGTTGGTGCCCAGGCGGCGATCGACCTTGTTGTAGTCGCGGGTGTCGTAACCGTGGGCGTCGCTCTCGAACAGCGGGTTGAACAGCACGCAGGTCGCGCCCAGCGCCTTGATGTGGTCCACCCAATCCAGCACCCGCAGCAGGCGATGCTGGTCGGCCTGGGATGGGTCGCCGTCATTTTGCAGCGGCGCCCCGCACAGGCCCAGGGGGTAGATCTGGTAAATTACAGCTTCATCGTACCACATGTTTTTTCTCCTATTATCGTTTATTTTTTGTCTGTTTCGTTGGAATGATGCTTGCCTTGCAGTTGTAGAGGCCGATGCTTGCATCGGCCCATTGGGGGGCGTCGAGGACGCCGCCCCCTGCAAACCAATCTGCATGAATCTGCTTTTAATGCAAAAACTTCAACTTCTTCTTCAAAATCAACCTATAATACCGGGTCAGCGCGCCGACCGCGCGGTCGCAGAGCCAGAAGGAGAGGTTGCCAGCGGCCAGCAGGGCGGCCAGCATGCCAACACCGTCGGCCAGCAGCTCGTCCAGGATGGCAGGGCCGAGCAGCGCAAAGAGCAGCAGGTAAACCAGCACCGTGGCCCCGTTGAACACTGCGAACTTAATGACCCAACGCAGCAGCGTACTTTTTATGTGTGCCAATTGCTGGCGCAGCACAGGATAATAGCCGATGACGAACACGTAAAAAAACGCCAGCTCCAGCTCCGGCACCAGCAGCACGGACAAAACCGACACAGTAGCGTACAAAAGCAGGGCGTACTTGGGGCCGTACTCGTCCAGCACGGGGATGAGCAGGAACGCGGCCAGCATCGGCGCGGCGTAGGTGCCGATTTGCAGCGCCGCGCCCACCAGCAGCAGCACGACCGACAGCGCCCCCAGCACACCGCAGAGGGCGATTTTTTGGCTTTCGGTCTTGCGCATGGCGGTTTCTCCTTTGGGATTCCTTGGGCGTTTGGATTTGCTGTGTTCAATTATAGCCGATTTGAACTAATTTTGCAAGTCATTCATTTGAGAAACTGTACAAAATGTGTAACCCTGCTCCCGGAACCAGGCGATGATGTCAGGCAGGGCTTTCACGGTCTGGCCGGTGGCTTTGGTGTCGTGCAGCAGCACCACGCAGGTGTCGCGGCCGTCGGCGTCCCGCCGGATATTGCGCAAAATTTGTGCGGCGTTGGGGTGGCTGGCGGTGGCGTCCTCGGCGCAGACGTTCCAGTCGATCCAGTGCAGGCCGCGCTCCTCAGCCTGGGCTTTCAGCCGTTTCATGATGCCGCTGCCGCCGTATTTGTGGCTGACCGTGTTGGTGCTGCCGCCCGGAAAGCGCAGCCAGGTCAGGGAATCGGCGTCCACGTAGGGGCTGATGGCCTGGCGCAGCTGCTTGATGTCCTGCCAGAAAGCATCGGTACTGCGATAGATTTTGCTGTACTGGTGGCTGGCGCTGTGCAGGGCGATCTGGTGGCCTGCGGCGGCGATGTCGGCAATTTTATCCAGGTGCGCTTCGTTGGCATCCTGAGCACAGACAAAAAAGGTTGCTGGTACGTGCTCTTTTTCCAGTATATCCAGAATTTCCGGCGTGTGGGCGCTGGGGCCGTCGTCAAAGGTAAGGCAGACGATTTTGGGCACGGCAGTCTCCCCTGTTGCGGTGGCCGAGACGGCGGCAAAGCAATCGTTGGGGGTGGAGGTCTCGGCGTACTCGGTGTGATACAAAAGATGCACCACCGCCGCCAGCACTGCTGCCAGCAGCCCCAGCACCAGAAAAACAAACAGATCTTGCGGTACAGTTTTCCCTTTTTTGTTGCGGCGCATGGTATCCCCTCCCTTGGTTTGGTGATGTATATGCAGGTGGGGACGAGATGATGCTTTGCCTGCGGCGGACACCTCGATAGAAAGAAAGACCTGCCGCAAGGTGGCAGGTCTTGAAAGCAACTATTAAAATCAAACTTTGGCTTCTTTAAAAGAAGAAATCCGCTTCCGCCACAGCCGGGGCGAAAACAGCGCCAGCATGGGGTACAGCTCCAGCCGTCCTGCCAGCATGTCAAAGCTGAGCAGCAGCTTGGCCGGGGCCGAGAAGTCCGCGAAGCTGCCCATGGGGCCGACCATTTCGAGACCCGGGCCTACGTTGTTGAAGCAGGTCACCACCGCTGTAAACGTCGATACTATGTCGAATCCATCCAGCGAAAGCAGCAGCACCGACAGGGTGAGCAGCAGCATGTAAATGTTGAAGTAGTTGTGTACGCCGCGCAGCACTTTCTCGTCCAGGGGCTTGCCCTCAAAGCGGACGGTGGTGACGGCGTGGGTGTGCAGCATCTTGTTCAGGTCTTGCTTGGCCGCCTTTAAAAAGATGACGACACGCGAAATTTTAAGCCCGCCCGCCGTCGAGCCAGCGCAAGCGCCGCAGAACATGAGGATGCAGATGACGATGCGGGAGTAGGTCGGCCAGAGGTTGAAGTCCGCCGACGCATAACCCGTGGTGGTGATGATGGACGACACCTGGAAGAACGCCGTGCGCAGCGCCGTGCCGACGTTGTCGTACAGGTGCAGGATGTTGAGGGTGATGGTGACCGTGGAGAAGCCCACGATGCCAAGGTAGGCCAGCATTTCCTCAGAGCAGAAGGCATCGCGGAAACGACGCAGCAACAAGAAATAATAGAGGTTAAAGTTGATGCCGAACAGCAGCATGAATACACCGATGACGATTTCAAAGTACGGGTTATTGTACGCCCCCACGCTGAGCCCCTTGTTGCTGAAACCGCCGGTGCCCGCCGTGCCGAAGGTGTGGATGAGCGAGTCGAACAGCGGCATGCCGCCTGCGCAGAGCAGGACGACCTCGACGAAGGTCATGGCGAAGTAGATGGCATACAAAATCTTCGCACTATCGCTTAATTTGCTGGAAATCTTGCCCACCGTCGGGCCGGGGATCTCGGCGCGCATCAGGTGCATGGCGCGGCCGTCGGTCATGGGCAGCACCGCCATGGCAAACACCAGCACGCCCATGCCGCCCACCCAGTGGGAGAAGCTGCGCCAGTACAGCGTGCCGTGGCTCAGGGCTTCCACGTCGGTCAGGATGGTGGAGCCGGTGGTGGTAAAGCCGGAGACGGTCTCGAAGAAAGCGTCAATAAAGGACGGTATTTCGCCGGAAATCACAAAGGGCAGTGCGCCGAAGGCACTCATCAGCACCCAGACCAGCGCCACGATGGCCAGGCCGTCGCGGGCAAAGATGGTGGTGTTTTTGGGGGTCTTGTGGCTGGTGATGAACCCCAGCACCGCCAGCAGCGCGGCAGGCAACAAAAATGCAGGCAGCAGATACCACTCGCCGTAGAGCATGGCGCAGATCAGCGGGAAAAGCATCAAACCTGCTTCGATTGCAAAGATGCGGCCCAGCACAAAGGCAACCATTCTATAATTCATGCCGGCGCCCTCACTTTACGATGTCGCGCAGGGCGTGCAGGGTGGTGTCGGTGGTAACGATCACTACGTCGTCGCCCTCCTGCAGGGCGTCTGCACCGGAGGGAATGACCGGCGCACCGTTCTGCCGCACGATGCCGGCCACCAGCATACCCTCGCGCAGGTTCAAATCTTTTAACGGTACACCGATGAAAGGCAGGCCGGGGCCGACATTGAACTCCAACGCTTCGACGCGGCCGCCCACCAGGCGGTGCAGGGTCTTGATGTTGTCAGAGTCAAAACTATTTTGCATTGCACGCACATACCGGGCAATGATTTCGCTGGTGACGGCGGCGGTGGAAACCACGCTGTCCACCAGGCCTTTCTCGTTGGCCAGGTCGGCAAAGCTGGGGCGGTTGATCTTGGCGACCACCTTGCAGTTGGCAAACTGGCTGGCGTACATAGCCAGGATGATGTTCGTTTCGTCCAGGCCGGTCAGGGGCACAAAGGCGTCCATTTCGCTGATGCGTTCCTCGCTCAGCAGCTCGCTGTCGGCGCCGTCGCCGTGGATGACCAGCGCACCGGGAAACTTTTCGCTCATAGCCTGGCAGCGGGCGGCGTTGGAATCGATGACGGTCACCCGCTTTTGAATATCCTGCAGTTCCTTGACCAGGTAGTAGGTGATGCGGCTGGCACCCACGATCATAATGTTGTTGGCGCGGGCCTTGAAGATGTTCAGCTTGCGGAAGAAGCTTTCCAGCTCGCGGGCGCTGGCGGTCAAGTAAATCTTGTCGCCTTTTTGCAGCACCGTAGCGCCGGTGGGGATGATGGTCTGCTGGCCGCGGGCGACCGCGCAGATCAATATTTTAACGCGGATGTTGCGGTACAGGTCGCTCAGCTGCAGACCCACCAGGGGGTTGCCCTCGTTGATGCGGTACTCCACCAGCTCAAACCGCTGGCGGCAGAACTGCTCGCGCTTGATGGCGCTGGGGAAACGCAGCACGCGGGCGATCTCCCGCGCGGTGGCCTTCTCCGGGTTGACGACCATGGAAAGGCCCAGCTCCTCGCGCATAAAGTGGAGCTGCTTCTCGTACTCCGGATTACGGATACGCGCAATAGTGTGCGGTGTACCGAGCTTTTTTGCCACAAGGCAGGCCAGAATATTGGTCTCGTCGCTGGAGGTGGTGGCGATGAGCAGGTCGGCGCCATCCTCAAAGGCGTCCTTCTGGATGTCGTAGCAGCCGCCGTTGCCCGCCACACCGCGGACGTCGTAGATGTTTACGAGGCTCTCGATCAGGTCAGAATCCTGGTCGATAACGACAATATCGTGCTTTTCCGCCGCGAGCTGTTCCGTCAGGACGCGCCCGACCTTGCCCGCGCCTACAACCACGATTCTCATAGTGTTTCTCCTTTTGTTTCAGGCAGAAGTGGGCCAAAAGTGTATACTTCCACAGTAGTAAGCTCATTATAGCAAAGCGGCAGAAAAATGCAAGCGGCAGTGGGATGTTTGGCGGTTTTTGTGCGAATTGGGACAGGCTTTGGGCGGGAAAAGCGGGGTGAAAGCCGGATGTCAGCGTGCGCCAAGGCTTGACAGCAGGCGCGGGGACGGGTATAATAAGGATAGAAAAAGGCGCTGCGACAAGCGGTTGGCCCTTTTGCGATGAGAGGTTTAGATCAAAGACCTAAGAACCGTCACCGGCCAGGGTGGCGGTTCTTGCTTTTTACTACTAAACTCAGCGTAACGGTCTTGTGACCGATATGGAAAGTCAATAAGCGCTATGCTGTCATTATTGTGGACGACGTAGAATACCGCCTTGCCCACCCGGAAGAATGGACGGATTTTGAGCGTTTTTGTCAGGAAGAAAACAGACGCTTAAACCCGCAAATGTACCAATAAACAAAAAGACACGCCACGGCTCTTACAGGGCTTGCGCGGCGTGTCGAAATATGATATTGTAAATATGCCGCTTCGGCGGCAAGGCGCTGCACAACACGGCAGGCGGTTGGCCACACTTCCCGAAAGGGGGTGAGACCATGCGAATCACGATGCACATCGGCAGTTTTACTGTGACGATCATCATTAAGAAACGCAAAAACCGCCACTCTGCCAAGTGACGGTTTTTAGGGTAACCTAAATGCAATTACTTTGGATAGGGCTAACCGCTTGTCGCAGCGCCTTTTCTATATTTATTATATCTGCCCTCGGCAGGACTGTCAAGTCTGTTCTGGGGGCTTTTGCTATATATTTTCGGCTTATAAAATGCAATATGTGTTCAAAAGTGTGTTCGCAAAAAGCAAAAGAGCGCAAGAACCAACGTTCCTACGCTCTTTCTTTTGGTGCGGAAGATGGGACTTTCCCGGGTGCTTTACTTTTTACGCACCTCACGATGCAAAGGCAGCGATTAAGATGTTTGCGCAAAAAGGGAATTCATCCATCGATGAATTCCCTTTTTGCTCTTAGTATTTTATGGAACATTTAGTCACGAATTCCAGCCATGACAGATTATAGCATATGTACCTTCTGAAGTGTAGGCCCCTTCTGTGTATCCACAAGAAGGACATTTCCACTCATAAGAAAGAAGAAAATTGTATACACCATCAGTTCCTTGAGCCATGCTGAGACAGCTTTGTTCTTGAACAGGGAGCTTTTCGCTGTTAGTTAGAGTTGCACGCATTTCGGCTTTACAAGTTGGGCATACCGGGACTTTTTCAGAGGTTTCGATTAAAACTTTGGATAAAGTATCCTCAGGAGTCAGAGGGTTACCACCATGATATAAAACTTCCAAGGGCTTTTCTTCTAGGTCTTCGTTAAGGCCTGAGAAGATTTCTGATGTCTCAGATGGATTCTCTGGTGTCATCGAGCAAGCCGAAAGCGCAACACATACACTTAACAAAAAAAGGCTCCATCTCATATACATAGCCATGGCTCACCCATTCCAGCCGTGACAAATTCTAACATCCTCGCCTGTATCAACGCTATATTCTGCGGATTTGTACACACACGAGCCGCAAATATCTTGATAGTACGCTATGATATCCATCACCTCATCTGTTCCTTGGGTATAGTGATCACAGGGTTCCTGACGATTGTTCGCTGTTCTCGTATGATTTTTGACAGAGACTACCGAGAAGCGCCCACAGTTAGGACATTCAAGACGATGAGGTTTAATTGCTTCGTTTTCTGCAAAAACAGACATGCTGAAAATAGCAACACAGAAAACCGTCATAAGAGAACTAATGATTTTTTTCATGATAAACTCCTTGTAATTATATGTTAATGATATTGCGGCGATATTTTCATCTTTATGGGCATTTCTCTCTGCATTGGAATCACCAAGGCCTTTCATAATAGTGAAGATTTTTCTAATAGGAGAATACCAGAATTATATATATTTGTCAATGAAAAGTGTTGACAAATATATATAATCTGTTATAGTGATATTGAACAAAAGACAAGGTGGTTTCGCTCATGGAACAGGAAAAAAGCTCAAAGGTGAACCCCACTCAGAGTATGCGGGATGCCATGAAGAAAGCCACTACTGAAATGTTGGTTTTATTTATGCTACGTCAAAAGCCTATGTATACTTACCAGATGGCTCAAGAAGTAAGCCGCCTAACACAAGGGGTTCTCACCTACAATACAATGTATCTTGCTGTATATCGACTTCAGGAAAATGGATTTATTGAAGAAGCCGAAAAACGAATTGAAGATGGGAGAGCACGCATTTACTTAGGTATCACATCTTCAGGACAATGCTATTACGATCAGCTTCGAACAGAGTACAAGCTATTTACAGCGACATTAGAAACCTTAATGAATATGGATGGACATTTATACGCGGAGGGCAAGAATGGTTAGTGAAAAGGATTTGCAATCCTATTTGAAGGTTGCGGCATCAGCACTGCCCTGTCGTGAAGCCCGCAAAGAGTTTTCTTCTTATGTACATAACGTGGCGCACGATATAAGCATTGAAAATCCAGATGCCGACTTTGCTACTGTTGCAAGCTTGTTGGGAACCACGCCTAAACAAGTCGCTGCAGATTTCGTGGAAAGTCAATCGCCGCAAACAATATCACGGTGGAATCGCTCTGCACATCGTTACAAATATGGCTTGCAATTATTAGTCGGAATAATTGTAGTGGTTCTTTTTCTGTAGTAATCTTTTTCACGACAACGAAAGGAGTGATGATCGTCAACACCGAGACTACCTATACAGATTTAGGTGGAGAAGATTACTCACAGAACGAACTCGATAAAATGGCAAAACAAAAACTTGAACAAATTGCAAAGGAGTGTCAATATGACAAAAACACTTAAACGGGTTATCGCACTGCTGTCTGTTTCTATGTTCATGGCTCTTTTTTCACTTTCTTGCTTTGCACAGGAAAACAGTTCTGCCAAAAAGATTTATACTGAAGATTTAGGGGATGGCATTACTGCGGTTGTCACATTATCAGAAACAAACGGCATGGCCCGGAGTTCAAAAACCTATAACGTTACAAAAGAATATTATAAAGATGGAACTTACATAGGTGTAGCTACTTTATACGCATCCTTCTATTACGATGGTTCTTCTGCCAGTGCTACTGCAGCAAGCGGAGCGGGAGCAGGTTCTAACGGGTGGAGCTATGGAGATCAAAAGACATGGACTAGCGGAAACGGTGCCTATTTAAATGCAACGCTGTCCAAAAACGGAACGTTTATCCCCGTAAGCCTCGCACTGCGCTGTGATGCTCGCGGCAATGTCTCTTGAAAAACCATTCGATGTCTTTTGGTCATTCAAACAAAAATAATCCGTAAAATGACCAGTACGATTTGAGTGATATACTCACAATAAGGTCTATTTCTCCCATTAACTTTCTTCCTATTTACGAGTTGATGATTTCGCGTGTTTTTCCTACTTATTTTATTTATAAGCTACAATTGAGTCATTTCCCATGTACTCTAATTCTACGCAATTTCAAAGGAGAAATTTTATAAAAAAGTTACTGCTTCGCGATTCATTGATAAAAAGTAACACCGCCTCAGTTTGAGGCGGTGTTACTTTTTATCACCTTTTTTCTCTTTATGTGAATCACTGTATCTTCTCATACAGCGTATAAATAACCAACCAATGTACACCGAAATAAGAATCATAAGTACTTGCCAAATCATCTGTACTAATCTCATCATCGTATTCCTCATGTGACAGGGTTTAATATCTAATGCTATCATTGTATCGCTTTTTTTAATTTGTCAATATCTATATCAGAATTGCATTCTTATCCGGCCTTAATAATCAAATCAGTGGCCTCTATATCTCCTGTGATGGTCACATATTGTTGCAAATATTATTATTCGATTTATGTCGCGTATCTCCGGCCATACACTTTCCAGTATCGCGCCCTCTTGGATAAGTCGGCGGGTTCGCGCCTTGCGCTCTTTCTGGCGGTTGCGTGCCTGCACAGCTTCCAGCCTGTGCCGTGCCTGTATCAACTTTTTCTCATCTTCGGTCATGCTTTCTCCTTTTTGGTGTGAAAATCAGCCTTGTTTGGGTGTCTGCGTTTTGGGGCTGAAATTCTGCCGCTACTTATCGCCATTTGTACTGCTGCTCTGAACAAAAGCAGCATCTTCCATCTGGCATCTGCACCCTATCGGGAGGATTCTCTCTTTTCCGAACAACATCTGCCGCGTCCTGCGCGGGGAACGGCAGCGTTTGCAGTAAGCCAGCCCACTGACAGCATCGGGATATTCATCCGGCTGGAGCGGGCGTTCTGCCACAAACTCGTCCAGACATTCCTGTAAAGTCCGCACAGGCATATCAGCCACCCACAAAATCCCAGTTGATGCTGTCTTTCACAGGTTCTTTTACAGGCTGGGGAGAAACAGCGGCAGGGTTCTGCGCCATCCCGGTTATGCACCCTGCCAGAAAGACCGGCATCGTCTCCCGCAAAGTATCCCGCACTGCATCCACGATTTGCTGCACAAACTGTTCCTCGCGCGCCCGCGTTTCCAGATAGGGGTCATCCTGCGTCTGGTAGTAGCGGTCAAAGTAGTCCACCACTGCCGTGGTAACCGCTTGGCTGTACGACTTGAACACTGATTTGTCCATCGTCCGCAAATACTGCCACGCTTTCCGCTGCGATTCTTTGCCAAGGTTGAACCGCAGGTTGGTCGTCCGTATCTCCGACACGGTTTCACCCTCGGAGCATCTGGCGGTAGGCCATGTACTCGTACCCCTTGGCAGCAGCGCAGATGTCGTCCACAATGGTGACCTGTTCCGGGTCATAGCTGCCAAAGTGCTTGATCAACTGCCCGCCGCCGCCCACAATCGTCAGGTGTATGGTGGCGGGGTCGTACTCGTAACTGCGCAAGGCTGCAAACAGTTCGGCT
>ERZ772819.3969-NODE-3969-length-10033-cov-6.421527_pt1 | contig 10033 bp, 7 predicted proteins | sample MGYA00580860_ERZ772819 | MGnify/ENA primary metagenome ERZ772819 (study PRJEB29015, sample SAMEA2737683) | human gut metagenome | biome: human gut; feature: human-associated habitat; material: faeces | place: China | collected 2012 ...
GTCCATGAGCCGCAAGAGCCGCCTGGTGGTCACCAATATCACCTATATTCCGGTGGTCAACCCGGAAATCATCACCGGCATCTCCCTGATGCTGCTGTTCGTGGCTTACCAGCGCTTTGCCGAGGGAGTCTCCTGGCTGCCCGATACCATCATGGGAATGCCCACGCTGCTGATCGCGCACATCGCCTTCAATGTGCCCTATGTCATCTTCAACGTGACCCCCAAGCTCAAGCAGCTGGACATCAAACTGTATGAGGCAGCTCTGGATCTGGGCTGCGATCCCAGGCAGGCGTTCTTCAAAGTCATCCTGCCTGAGATCAGCCCGGCCATCCTGTCGGCCTTCCTCATCTGCCTGACCTATTCCATCGATGATTTTATGATCTCTTATTTCAACTGCGGCACGGTGGAGACCCTGCCCATTGCCATCTACTCCATGACCCGGAAAAAGGTCAGCCCGGAGATCTATGCCCTGTCCACCATCATGTTTGTGGTGATCCTGACCATCATCCTCATCTCCAATGCCATGGAGAGCCGGGAGTACCGCCGGGATCAGAAGGCGCTGAGAGGGGAGGACGTAAAATGAAACGCTTTGCTGTTCTGCTGCTGACGCTGGCCATGGTGTTCTGCTGTGCTGCGCCCGCCTTTGCCGCCGGAACCATTGAGGTGACCGAGGACGTTTCGGTCTCGGACGATTACGACTGGACCCGCTTTCAGGGCCAGAATCTCACCCTGAACGTTTACAACTGGGGCGAATACATCTCCAACGGTTCTGATGACAGCGTGGATGTGGTGGCCGCCTTCGAGAAGCTTACCGGCATCAAGGTCAACTACACCACCTTTGATTCCAACGAGTCCATGTACGCCAAACTGAAATCCGGTGCGGCCAACTACGATGTGGTCATCCCTTCGGATTACATGGTGGCAAAGATGATCGCCGAGGGAATGCTTGCACCGCTGGATTACAGCAATATCCCCAACTCCCAGAACATCGATGCGGTCTACCGTGATCCGGATTATGACCCCACCAACGCCTATACCGTGCCCTATATGCTCTGTACCACCGGCATCATCTACAATACCACCATGGTGGAGAATGCCCCCACCAAATGGGCTGACCTGTGGGACGAGCAGTACGCGGGCAACATCCTGATGTTCAACAACAGCCGTGATGCCTACGCCATTGCGGCGTTCAAGAACGGCACCAGCATCAACCCCGAGACCCCGGAAGAGGTGGACGAGGTGGTGGAGACCCTGAAAGCGCAAAAACCGCTGGTGCAGGCCTACGTTATGGATGAGATCTTTGATAAGATGATCGGCGGCGAGGCAGCCATCGGCGTGTATTACTCCGGCGATGCCATCACCATGATCGATGATAACCCGGATCTGGCCTGGGTGTTCCCGGAGGAGGGCAGTGTGCTGTCGGTGGACTGCATGGCGGTGCCTGCCACCAGTGAGCACAAGGAAGCTGCGGAGATGTTCATCAACTTCATGTGCGAGCCGGACATAGGAAAAGCCAATGCGGAGTATATCGGCTATACCACCCCCATGCAGAAGGTGTGGGATATCCTGGACGAGGACCTGAAGTACAGCGAGATCGCATGCCCCTCTGAGGAAGTAGAAGCCAAGGAAAAGGTGTTCACCGCCCTGAGCGATGAGGTCAACAACGAGCTCGACGTAAAGTGGAGCGAGATGAAGAGCTACAATGAGGGCGGCAGCGGCGTTGTGTTCCTGCTGCTGCTGCTTGCCATGGTGGCGCTGGCCTGCTTCAATATCTGGCGCAAGCTGCGCAAAAAGACCCGGAATCAGTATTGAGAAGAAAGGGCCCTCTCCGTCAAAGCCTCTGGCAATGCGAAGCAATGACGGAGAGGGTCCTCTTTTGGAAAGGAAACGTATGAATCAATATACCTATCATACAACTGTCCTGAACGCAGACGGCGATTTTCGCCGGATGATCAAGCCCAGCGCCCTGTTCCGCTATGTGGAGCAGGCTGCGGCAGACCACGCCCGCGCCTACGGCATGGATGATGCTTTTTTCAAAGCGCACCATACGGCGTTTCTGGTGGGCAAGCAGGCGGCGCAGATCACCCGGATGCCCCTGCGTGCCGAAAAGCTGACCTTTCTTACCGCCTGTGAGCCGTGCAAGAAGGGTTCGATGAAGCGGCTGACCCGCATTCTGGACGAAGCAGGGAAGGAGTGTGCCCTGATCGACAGCCGGTGGATCATGGTGGATACCGATCGCGAGTGCATCCTACGCCAGCCCTCCTGGTATACGCCCGGTTACTGGAACGAGAATCTGGACGGGGAGCTGCCCCAGCTGGTGCACAAAGCAAAGGAACTGACCTGTGCGGGCAGCCGGACAGCCAGTTACTCCCTATGCGACCTGAACGGCCATGTGAATAACGCCTGCTATCTGGACATCGCCTGTGATGCCCTGCCGCTGGAGGTGGTCAAGGGCGGGCCGTTGAAATTCGTCTCCGTCAAGTACCACCGGGAGATCCCGCTGGGCAGTCAGGTCGAGGTGTTTTATGCGCCCTCGGCCGATGGCTGGTATGTGGTGGGCCGCCGCGAAGAGCACGCCGCGTTTGAATGCTACTTGGAATTTACAAAATAAATCCAGGAAAATTACAAAAATGTTACAAAATCTGCGAAAAAGGTCTTGCAAAACGGAAACAAAAGAGTTACAATATGGTTACAGAAAGCGATGAGCGCTTTTTGAGACTGAAATCTTTTTCTTCTTGTTGAATAAGAGATATCGGGTGCAGGGCCATCTCCTCCTCCGGCTGTTCTCCTTCACAGCTGTCGGCCACTGTACCGCACAGGCGGTATCTCGCTTCGTGTGCAAAAAAGTCCGTCCGGTTTTCCGGTACGGACTTTTTTGCATTCCACTTTGTACCAGAAAACCGGCCTGTCAGGCGGAAAAGTATGACCTTGCACGTTTTTGGTGGTCAATTTTACTGTTTTTCCGCAAAGGACAGTTCTAAAGTTTGTTGCCGCTGGGGTTTGTATTCTGACGGGGTTTGTGGTAAAGTATAGTCAATCAATTTATAAGCAGCAAACATGAATTATTTTGATGCTGGTCCGTTGTTGATGCGTTAAGAAAAAAGGAGTTTAGAGTATGGCTTATTTCTATGAAGAACCTTCCCGCACCTTTGGCGAGTACCTGCTGGTTCCGGGCTATTCCTCTGCAGAGAATGTCCCCACGGCAGTCAGCCTGAAGACCCCGCTGGTCAAGTACCGCAAGGGGGAAGAGGCCTGCCCGCTGGAAATGAACATCCCCATGATCAGTGCCATCATGCAGTCGGTCTCCGGCGATAAGCTGGCCATTGCACTGGCACGGGAGGGCGGCGTGTCCTTCATCTACGGCTCCCAGAGCATTGAGAACGAGGCTGCCATGGTGCGCCGCGTCAAGAGCTATAAGGCCGGTTATGTGGTCTCCGATTCCAACCTGGCTCCCACCGCCACCCTGCACGATGTGCTGGAGCTCAAGGCCCGCACCGGCCACTCCACCATTGCTGTCACTGCCGATGGCACTCCTCACGGCAAGCTGATGGGCATTGTGGCCTCCCGTGATTACCGTGTCAACCACACCCCCGATGATGCTTCCGTTACCACCTTTATGACTCCCATCGAGAAGCTGGTCACCGCACCGGAGAATACCTCCCTGCACGACTGCAACAATATCATCTGGGACAACAAGATCAACACGCTGCCGCTGGTGGATGCTGAGGGCAACCTGAAATACTTCGTGTTCCGCAAGGACTACGATTCCCACAAGAAGAACGTCAACGAGCTGCTGGATGCCAACAAGAGCTATGTGGTCGGTGCCGGCATCAACACCCGCGACTATGCCCAGCGCGTTCCCGCACTGGTCGAGGCTGGCGTGGATGTGCTCTGCATCGACTCCTCCGAGGGCTACTCCGAGTGGCAGAGCCGTACCATCGCCTGGATCCGTGAGCACTACGGCGACACCGTGAAGGTGGGCGCAGGCAACGTTGTGGATGCCGAGGGCTTCCGTTTCCTGGCAAAGGCCGGTGCAGACTTCGTCAAGATCGGCATTGGCGGCGGTTCCATCTGCATTACCCGTGAGACCAAGGGCATCGGCCGTGGTCAGGCCACCGCAGTCATCGAGGTCGCAAAGGCCCGTGACGAGTACTACAAGGAGACCGGCATCTATGTGCCCATCTGCTCCGATGGCGGCATCGTCCACGATTATCACATCACTCTGGCTCTGGCCATGGGCGCTGATTTTGTCATGCTGGGCCGCTACTTCGCCCGCTTTGACGAGAGCCCCACGAACAAGGTGCGCATCAATGGCCAGTATATGAAGGAGTACTGGGGCGAGGGCTCCAACCGTGCCCGCAACTGGCAGCGTTACGACCTGGGCGGTTCCACCAAGCTGAGCTTTGAGGAAGGCGTGGACAGCTATGTTCCTTACGCAGGTCCTCTGGCCGATGGTGTCCAGACCACTCTGTACAAGGTCAAGAGCACCATGTGCAACTGCGGCGCACTCTCCATCCCCGAGCTGCAGCAGAAGGCCAAGCTGACTGTGGTTTCCTCCACCTCCATCGTGGAGGGCGGCAGCCATGACGTTGTGCTGAAAAATGCGACCCCCAATATTATAAACGGCTGAGCCTGAACAGGCTTGCAGGGCCGCTCCCGGAGCTTTCGGGGGCGGCCCTTTTGGCAGTACCGAAAAAAGATTTTTCTTTCTGCACGCAGGAAATTTACAAAAGCCCTTGCACCCGGGCGGCAAAGATGCTATCATGGTACAAACGTCCTGTCAAGACAGGGTGCAGGCCCACGCACTGCCGGAACAAAGGCAGGGGGAGAAGGGGCTGTTTTTTCAGCAGCGGCAAGGCTTTTTCGCTGCTGCGAAGTACAAGGAGAGGAAACTTTTCATGGACGAGATCAAAGTTGTTCCGTACATTCCGGACGAAGATTATGATAACCCTGCCATGGTGGTGGATTTCTACGAATTCACGATGGCAAACTGCCTGTTCCTGCACGGCTTTAAGAACACCACCCTTGTGTTCGATATGTTCTTCCGTAAGAACCCGGACAACATGGGTTACTCCATCAGCGCAGGCCAACGCAAGCTGACCCGGTTCCTGCTGAATTATCACTTCAACGAGCAGGATATCCGCTGGCTGCGCACCAAGGGTATGAGCGAGGAATTCTGCGAGTATCTGCGCACCTACAAGTGGAAGGGCGATATGTACGCTCTGCCCGAGGGCACGGTTTGCTACCCCCATGTGCAGATGGTCCGCATTGAGTGCGACCTGGTGGGTGCAATCCTGATCGAGACCTACCTGCTGCAGACGATGAACTTCCACAGCCTGATCACCACCAAGGCGACCCGTGTGACCGGCCTGAACACCCATACGCCCCGCAGCGTCATGGAGTTCGGCACCCGCCGCGCACAGGGCGAGAGCGCAGGCAATGATGGCGCGTATGCCGCTGTTCTGGGCGGCTGCATCGGCACTGCCAACTGCCTGGCTGAGATGAAGTATGGCTCTGAGGTCAAGGCGGTTGGCACCGTGGCACACAGCTTCATCGAGTTCTTCCCGACGGAGTTTGATGCCTTCAAGGCCTTTGCGGATACCTACCCGGATTCCGTCAGCCTGCTGCTGGATACCTACAACATCATGGAGAGCGGCCTGCCCAACCTCATCAAGCTGGACGACTACCTGATCGAGAAGTACCCCAATGACCCCAACCGCCGCGTCAAGAGTGCCCGTATCGATTCCGGCGATCTGGCCCGTGGCTCCAAGCGCCTGCGCAAGGCACTGGATGCCGCAGGCAAGCCCTATATCAAGCTGGTGGCCTCCAATGGCCTGGACGAGCGGAAGATCGCCAACATGGAGCTCTATGAGCACGCTCATTTTGATTCCTACGGCGTGGGCGAAAATCTCATCACCTCCGCTTCTGACCCTGTGTTCGGCGGCGTGTATAAACTGGTGGCGGTCAAGCTGCCGGATGGCACCTATCAGCCCAAGATGAAGTGCTCGGATTCTGCCAGCAAGGCCATCATCCCGGGCAAGAAAATGCCTTGGCGGCTCTACGATGAAAATGGTCAGGCCCAGTGCGATCTGATCGCCATGGATGGCGAGGTCATCGAAGCGGGCAAACCGGTAAAGATGGTCAACCTTGACCCGGATGCCATCGAGCGCACCATTACCATCACCCCCACCAAGGTCAAGCGGCTGCTGGTGCCCCATATCCTGAACGGTGAGCTGGCCATCGAACTGCCCGGGATTGCCGAGAAAAAGGCCTATATCGCAAAGCAGCTGACCGAAGAGACCTGGGAAACTGAGCTGCGCATCGAGATGCCGCATAAGCACTATGTCAATATGACCCCCGCTGTGGCCGAGTGCCGCGCCAAGATGTATTCGGAACTGCATGGCGGAAAGGTGTAACTTGACAAAGCAGGGTTTCTATTGTATTATAATAGCCGTTGTGTGAATCTTACATGTTTTGATACATGTTTGCAACTCCGTAACGACGGACTTGTGATAAATGTTTACCTCATCACCTGTTATTCCCGGCTCTCTGTGAATGTCCAGAGCAGCAGGGCTTTGTAAGCCGGGTTTCTATGCGCCACTGTGGTGAAATTGGCAGACACGAGGGACTTAAAATCCCTTTCTGGAGACAGAGTGCGGGTTCAAGCCCCGCCGGTGGCATGAAAAATCCCCTTCAGCGTAAGCTGAGGGGGATTTTTTACTGTTGTATCGCGTACAAAGCGTGATTCGGCGCAGGCAGAAATGCGGATGCAGCTCAGTGGTTTTCCATAGCATGGAATCGTTCCAGGAAGCTGTGATCCACACCCTCAGATCGATAACCGGGCATGGTATCAATGGCAACATTGTGGATGCTGCGGAAGATGCTGTTTTCGATATTGGGATTGTCGCGCTTCAGGCGGCGGAGCAGGAGCTTGACCTCCTGCCGCTTGGAACCACCGCCGCCGTTGTCGCACATGGTGCAGTTCTCAGTAAAGCGGCAGGCGCACTGGATGAATTCCAGATCATTGTAGCGCTTCCAGGCCAGGATATCTTCTTCCCGGATGCAGTACATGGGGCGGATCAGGGTCATGCCGGGGAAGCTGGTGCTGTGGAGCTTGGGCGGCATGGCCTGCATCTGGGAGCCGTAGAACATGCTCATCACGGTCGTCTCAATCACATCGTTGAAGTGGTGGCCCAGCGCGATCTTGTTGCATCCCAGCTCCTTGGCCTTGCTGTACAGGTGGCCGCGCCGCATCCGGGCACAGAGGTAGCAGGGGTTCTTTTCGGTGTTGTTGGCAACGGAAAAGATGTTGCTCTCGAAGATGGTCACCGGGATGTGCAGCAGCTCGGCATTGGACTCGATCTTCTGGCGGTTGATCTCGTTGTAGCCGGGGTCCATCACCAGAAAGACCAGTTCAAAGGGAACATCGCTGTGCTTCTGCAGCTCCTGCATCAGCTTTGCCATCAGCATGGAGTCTTTGCCGCCCGAGATGCAGACGGCGATCTTGTCTCCCTCCTGTACCAGCTCGTAGCGCTTTACCGCCACGATAAAGGGGGTCCACAGCTCCTTGCGGTATTTCTTGATGATACTGCGTTCGATCATCTGATAAGGTTCAAGCTCACGTTTCATGTTGGTTCCTCGTTTTATTTAATGTACGGCGGTCAGCTCACGGTAGCAGACATCGAACGCCTGCAAAAAGGCTTTGATCTCGTCCTCGGTGGTCAGGTGGCTCAGGCTGATGCGCCAGGAGGACAGTGCGTTGCGGCGGTCGCGGCTGACCGCAAACACCGCACGCGAAGGCAGACCATCCGAAGAGCAGGCTGACTTGACCGAGACGCAGACCCCTTTGGCATCCAGCTCCCGCTGGAACACGGTGCCCTTGACGTTCTGGACGCTCAGATTCAGCACATGAGGGATGGCGTGTTCCGGGCTGTTGATGCGCACCAGCGGATATGTGCTGAGGGCGGCGCGGAGCTCTGCATTCAGCTTGGCCACATGGTCAACGCGGTTGGGCAGGTCGATGACGGCGAGATCAAGCGCACAGGCCAGCGAGGAGGCCAGCGCCACAGTGGGGGTGCCGCTGCGGTAGATGGTGGTGCTCTCGCCGCCATGGATGAGAGGCTCCAGCGCCAGATTCCGCCGCTTGATCAGCAGGCCGATGCCGTTCAGTCCGTAGAATTTGTGGGCCGTCAGGCTCATGGTGTCCACGCCCTCAAAAGAAACGGGGATCTTGCCCACAGCCTGGGTCGCATCCACATGCAGGTGACAGTGAGGATATGCTTTCAGGATGGCGGCGATCTCCTGTACAGGCTGCACCACGCCCAGCTCACTGTCCACCAGCGTTATGGCAACGCAGATGGTATCCGGGCGAAGCAGATCCTTCAGGTGCTCAAGATCTACAGTACCGTCCTGTTTCACATCCAGCAGGTCGATCTCATACCCCTGCTCCTGTAATGCCGTCAGGGTGCCGCTGACCGAAGAATGCTCCAGCGGAGTGGAGATGATGTGCCTGCCCGCATGGCGGGAGAGACGGGCCAGCCCTTTTAAAGCAAAGTTGTTGGCTTCGCTGGCACCGGAGGTATAGATGATCTCGGCTGGCTGAACGCCCAGCAGAGAGGCGATTTTGATGGTGGCAGCATCGATCTCTGCCTTGGCGGCAGAGCCTGCCTGGTGGTGAGAGTTGGCGTTGCCGATGCAGCGGCGCTCCACGGCACAGAACTGCTCCAACACCCGCGCATCCACCGGGGTGTTTGCAGAATAATCCAGATAGATCATAACATTCCTCTTGAAATACAAATCAATTCAATAGGTTATATTATAGTGCGGACAGGGGCATATTTCAAGATGTCCGACCAAAAAGCTGAGGAAACTGCGGCAAACGGATTGCATCCGGGCAGGGTTTCTGGTATACTTTATAAAGTCAGACAGGGAAGGGGAGAGCAAAATGTTTCGTTCGACTTTGCGGAGCGCGTGTTTTGCCTTCCGGTCCCGTTTTTTGAATCTGCTCCAGAAGATTGAGGCACTGCCGTTGCTGCGGCAATGCCTCTTTTTTTGGGCAGCGATGAAAGGAGAACTTCTCTATGAGTGAAAAGATCGATTACTCCAAGGGCATTTACGATGCCCGGCAGCTCGGCACCGGACGGATGCTGATCCTGGGCTTGCAGCACATGTTTGCCATGTTCGGCGCAACTGTGCTGGTGCCCCTGCTCACCGGCCTGAGCGTTTCCACCACTCTGCTCTGTGCCGGTCTGGGCACCCTGCTGTTCCACCTTGTCACCAAGGGCAAGGTCCCGGCCTTCCTTGGCTCCTCGTTTGCTTACCTGGGCGGTTTTTCCATTGTAGCCCCCATGCTGGCTGACGCAGACGGCAACCTGACCGTTGTCAATACCAAAATGCTGCCCTACGCCTGCGCGGGCGTGGCACTGTCCGGCATTCTGTACCTGCTGGTCAGCCTGCTCATCTCCACCTTTGGCATCCGCCGCATTATGAAATTCTTCCCGCCGGTGGTCACAGGCCCCATCATCATCTCTATTGGTCTGATCCTGGCCCCCTCCGCCATCACCAACTGCGAGTCCAACTGGCTGCTGGCTTTTGTGGCCCTGGGCACCGTTATTGTCTGCAACATCTGGGGCAAGGGCATGGTCAAGATCCTGCCCATCCTGATCGGTGTGCTGGTCTCCTATGCTGTGGCTCTGGTCACCGGTGCTGTCAACTTTGAGGCCATTGCTGCAGCCGACTGGTTCGGCATCCCCCTGCACAAGAGTGCCATGGGTCTGTTTGCCATCGACGGCAGCCCTGAGTTCATCAGCGCAATGTTCACCATCATTCCCATTGCACTGGCAACCATGATGGAGCATGTGGGCGATATCGCTGCCATCAGCGCTACGGTCGGCCACAACTATATCAATGATCCCGGCCTGAACCGCACCCTGATGGGCGACGGCCTTGCCACTGCCATGGCCGGTCTGCTGGGCGGCCCTGCCAACACCACCTACGGTGAGAACACCGGTGTTCTGGCCCTGAGCCGCATCTA
>ERZ772819.3970-NODE-3970-length-10033-cov-3.227300_pt1 | contig 10033 bp, 7 predicted proteins | sample MGYA00580860_ERZ772819 | MGnify/ENA primary metagenome ERZ772819 (study PRJEB29015, sample SAMEA2737683) | human gut metagenome | biome: human gut; feature: human-associated habitat; material: faeces | place: China | collected 2012 ...
AGCCATGCGGGCCAATGTCTTAGACTACCTTTTAAAGCCCATTGACCGTCAGGAACTCTTAACCCTTGTGGAAAAGGTATGGTGACCGTTATACGTGAAGATCCGAAACACTTTGTGCTGAAAAGCGGAAATGACCGGCAATATTTCGATGCGGTTTCGGCTGCTTACAGAAAAAGCGCCGGGAAAGAAGTAGAACTGAAAAACAGTTTCCTGCTTGAACGGGGACCATATACCATTGCTGCCGTATTGGACGAAAGTGTATCGGATGCTCCGATGGAACTTTCGGGGGTGTATATCGACCTGTTTGATAAGGATCTTCCGGTATTGACACATAAGGTGATTCGTCCGGGCGAACAAGGTTACTTATATAATGTCAAACGGATTTCGGGACGGGCAAAGGCGAAAGTGCTTTGCGGTGCTTCCAGGATATACGATGAAAAGGCAGGAAAACGAAGTTATTCGTTTGTAGCCAAGAGCCCGTTGCATACGACTAACGCTTCGAGGATATTGCTCCCTAAACAGCCGATACGGGTTTGCGTGAACGGGAAAGAAGAGCCTCAGCCGGAGAAATTGTGGGAAGAGCGTTCGCGTACCCTGCTCTTGAAGTTCGAGAACGACCCCGCCGGCGTGCAAGTAGATATTGAATGGTAAAAACTATAAAAAAAGAATCTGAAGTTATGAAGCTTAAACTATCGACTCTGTTCTTGGGTGCAGCTGCCATGCTGAGCAGTTGTGGGGCACCGCAGGACGTCAAGAGTGAAAAAAGTGAGATGCGTGCACCGGCCTATCCGTTGGTGATGATTGACCCTTACACCAGTGCCTGGTCGTTTACGGATAATCTGTATGACGGACCGGTGAAACACTGGACCGGTAAGGACTTCCCGTTCTTGGGTGTTGCCAAGGTAGACGGACAGATTTACCGTTTCATGGGAACGGAAGAACTTGAGCTGCTTCCGCTGGTTAAGACCTCGGAACAAGGCAGATGGACAGCTAAGTATACAACAAAGAAACCGGCTGACGGCTGGCAGAATGCCGACTTTAATGATGCGGCATGGAAAGAAGGAGAAGGTGCTTTCGGTACTATGGAGAATGAAAGTACAGCCAAGACCCAGTGGGGAGAAGAGTATATCTGGATACGCCGTAAAGCGGATATTAAAGACAACCTGCAAGGTAAAAATGTATATCTGGAATATTCTCACGACGATGACGCCATCATCTATGTGAATGGCGTGAAGGTGGTGGATACCGGTAACTCGGCTAAGAAACATATGCTTGCCAAACTGCCGGAAGAGGCTGTGGCCGCACTGAAACAGGGAGAGAACCTGATTGCAATTTACTGTAACAACCGTGTTGCCAACGGTCTGATCGATTGCGGTCTGTTGGTAGAGAAAGACAATACACAGAACTTTACTCAGACAGCAGTACAGAAATCGGTAGACGTGCAGGCTATGCAGACCAACTACGAATTTACTTGCGGACCGGTGGATTTGAAACTTGCGTTCACTTCACCTCTCTTTATGGATAATCTCGATTTGATGACTCGTCCGGTGAGCTATCTTACCTATGAAGTGGCTTCGAATGACGGAAATAAACATAACGTAGAACTGTATTTCGAAGCAGGACCGCAGTGGGCACTCGACCAGCCTCATCAGGAAGCTGTAGCCGAAAGCTTTACAGAAGGTAATTTGTTATACCTCAAGACGGGAAGCCGCAACCAGGAAATATTGGGTAAAAAGGGAGATGATGTCCGCATTGACTGGGGATACTTCTACATGGCTGCCGATAAGGAGAACAGTTCATGCGCTACCGGAGAGGGAAAGACCCTAAGAAAGAGTTTCATCGACGGAAAATTGACATCATCCAAGACCGATGGAAGTGACAAGCTGGCACTGGTTCGCTCACTGGGTGAAACGAAGAAAGCGGAAGGACACTTGCTGCTGGGTTATGATGACTTGTACTCTATTCAGTATTTCGGTGAAAATCTTCGTCCGTACTGGAACCGCAATGGAAACGAAACCATTCAGTCACAGTTTGCGAAAGCTGATAAGGAATATGATGCAGTGATGGATAAATGTGCTGCATTCGATGCTAACCTGATGAAAGAAGCTACTGAAGTAGGCGGACGTAAGTATGCCGAACTCTGTGCATTGGCTTATCGCCAAGCAATCGCTGCCCACAAATTGGTGGAAGCCCCCAATAAAGACCTGCTGTTCCTCTCAAAAGAGAACTTTAGCAACGGTTCGATCGGTACGGTGGATATCACTTATCCTTCTGCTCCTTTGTTCCTGGTATACAATCCGGAATTGGCAAAAGGTCTGATGAACCACATCTTCTATTATAGCGAAAGCGGAAAATGGAATAAGCCGTTCGCTGCACATGATGTAGGTACTTATCCGTTGGCTAACGGCCAGACATACGGTGGAGATATGCCGATCGAGGAATCGGGAAATATGCTGATCTTGAGTGCAGCCATCGCCATTGTCGAAGGAAATGCCGACTATGCGCAGAGACACTGGGATGTATTGACAACCTGGACCGATTATCTGGCTCAATATGGACTCGATCCGGAAAATCAACTTTGTACAGACGACTTTGCCGGACACTTTGCACACAACGCCAACCTGTCTATCAAAGCCATCCTGGGTGTAGCGTCTTATGGCTATCTGGCCGATAAGCTGGGCAAGAAAGAAGTGGCTGAGAAATATACACAGAAAGCCAAAGAAATGGCTGCCGAATGGGTGAAGATGGCAGACGACGGCGATCACTACCGCCTGACTTTTGACAAGCCCGGAACATGGAGCCAGAAATACAATCTGGTATGGGATAAACTGATGAATCTGCAGATATTCCCTGAAACAGTTGCACAGAAAGAGATAGCTTACTATCTTGGCAAACAGAATCAATATGGATTGCCGCTGGATAACCGTGAAACTTATACCAAGACCGACTGGATTATGTGGACTGCTACACTGGCACCGGACAAAGCTACATTCGAGAAGTTTATCGATCCGGTTTATCTGTTCATGAACGAGACGACCGATCGCGTGCCGATGTCTGACTGGGTATTTACCGATCGTCCGAACCAGAGAGGTTTCCAAGCTCGTTCGGTAGTAGGCGGATACTATATCAAGATGCTTGAGAAGAAGTTGAAAAAATAAGATTCTGTCACAGGTTACACGGATTTTCACAGGTTAATCATTTTTCCCATTGATACTGAAGATTAAAAAAAACTGTGTTAGTCCGTGTAATCTGTGGTGAATTTAAAACTATTAATATCATGAAGAAATTAGCGCTATTACTTGTTGGCGTATTGGGTACTGCTTTCTGCACTTTTGCAAAGAGTACGACAGAACCGGTGGATTATGTAAGTCCACTGGTCGGTACCCAGTCAAAGCATGCTTTATCTACCGGAAATACATATCCGGCTATTGCCATGCCTTGGGGAATGAACTTCTGGGTGGCACAAACCGGGAAGATGGGGGATGGATGGGCTTATACCTATGATGCCGATAAAATCAGGGGATTTAAGCAGACTCACCAGCCCAGCCCGTGGATTAATGACTACGGGCAGTTTGCCATTATGCCTGTTACGGGAAAGGTCGTGTTCGATCAGGATCAGCGTGCCAGCTGGTTCTCGCATAAAGCTGAGGTTGCCAAACCGTATTATTATAAAGTATATCTGGCCGATCATGATGTCACGACCGAAATTGCTCCGACCAGCCGTGCGGCGATGTTTCGTTTCACTTTTCCTGAGAGTAAAGACTCTTATGTAGTGGTAGATGCTTTCGACAACGGTTCGTATGTGAAAGTGATTCCGGAAGAGAACAAGATCATCGGCTACACAACCAAGAACAGTGGAGGAGTGCCGGAGAACTTTAAGAATTATTTTGTACTGGTGTTCGATAAGCCGTTCACTTTTACCGCAGCAGTTACCAACGGCAACATCCGTCCGGGTGAGCTGGAATCGAAAGATAAACATGCAGGTGGTATCATCGGGTTCTCTACACGTCGCGGAGAGACGGTCAACGTACGAGTGGCTTCTTCTTTTATCAGCCCCGAGCAGGCAGAACAGAACTTGAAAGAGCTGGGTAAAGACAATCTGGAAGCTGTTGCAGCCAAAGGACGCCAGGAATGGAACAAGGTTCTGGGACGTATTGAGGTGGAAGACGATAATACCGATCATCTCCGTACATTCTACTCTTGCCTCTATCGTTCGGTACTTTTCCCAAGAAGCTTCTACGAACTGGATGCCAAAGGGAAACCGGTACATTACAGTCCCTACAACGGTAAAGTGCTGCCGGGATATATGTTTACCGATACCGGTTTCTGGGATACATTCCGCTGCCTGTTCCCATTCCTCAACCTGATGTATCCTTCGATGAACGAAAAGATGCAGGAGGGACTGGCAAATACTTACAAGGAAAGCGGATTCCTTCCCGAATGGGCAAGTCCCGGGCACAGGGGCTGTATGGTAGGTAACAATTCCGCTTCGGTAGTGGCTGATGCCTATCTGAAAGGATTGAAAGGTTACGATATAGAAACTCTTTGGGAAGCTGTGAAACACGGTGCAAATGCTGTTCATCCGCAGGTTTCGTCTACCGGACGTCTCGGTTATGAATATTACAATCAACTGGGCTACGTACCTTATAATGTAGGCATCAATGAAAATGCCGCCCGTACGCTGGAATATGCTTATGATGACTGGTGCATCTATCAGTTGGGTAAAGCCTTGAACAAACCCGAAGAGGAGATAGCCGTTTATGCACAGCGTGCCATGAACTACAAGAACCTGTACGATAAAGAGCATAAGCTGATGCGTGGCAAGAATAAGGACGGACAATTTCAGTCACCGTTCAATCCGCTGAAGTGGGGCGATGCCTTCACCGAAGGAAACAGTTGGCACTATACCTGGTCTGTATTCCATGATCCTCAGGGACTGATCGACCTGATGGGCGGACAGCAAGGGTTCAATCAGATGATGGATTCTGTCTTTATCCTGCCTCCTGTATTTGATGACAGCTATTACGGCGGTGTGATTCACGAAATCCGTGAAATGCAGATTATGAATATGGGACAGTATGCACACGGTAACCAACCCATCCAGCACATGCTATATCTGTACAATTACTCGGGACAACCGTGGAAAGCACAGCATTGGATTCGTGAAGTGATGGATAAACTCTATACACCCAATCCCGACGGTTATTGCGGTGACGAAGATAACGGACAGACTTCGGCATGGTATGTATTTTCTGCTATGGGATTCTATCCCGTTTGCCCCGGAACGGATCAGTACGTGATGGGTACGCCGTACTTCAAACAGATGAAGCTGCATCTGGAAAATGGCAAGACCGTGCAGATCAGCGCACCGGGCAATAACGATGAAAACCGTTACATTGCGTCAATGACCGTAAACGGTAAAACATTGACTCGCAACTACCTGACACATAAAGAACTGATGAACGGAGCGAAGATTACGATGAAAATGTCGTCTACTCCGAACAAACAGCGTGGAGTACGCGAGTCGGATTTCCCGTATTCGTTCTCTAAAGAGGTACGTTGAGGCTGGACAGAAACAGATTACTTAATAAAAACCAATCAAGATTATGCCAGGAAAAAACTCAAAGAAAATGATCGGAGCATGTGTCGTTACTGCGGCACTGCTCTGTGCGCCTTCAGCACTGAAGGCCGAAGGTATGTTGTCGCATTATACTTGTGTGGCAGATGCTATTCAGAAAGACAATCGTCCGGAACCCGCTAAGCGTCTGTTCCGTTCGCAGGCTGTAGAAAACGAAATCATACGTGTACAGAAACTGTTGCGTAACTCAAAGCTGGCCTGGATGTTTACCAATTGTTTCCCCAATACACTGGATACCACCGTACACTTCCGCAAAGGCAAAGACGGCAAACCCGATACTTTTGTATATACAGGAGATATTCATGCCATGTGGCTTCGTGACTCGGGGGCTCAGGTATGGCCTTATGTACAACTGGCCAATTCCGATCCGGAACTGAAAACAATGCTTGCCGGAGTTATCAACCGCCAGTTTAAATGTATCAATATCGATCCGTATGCCAATGCGTTCAATGATGGTCCTAAAGGGGGTGAATGGATGAGCGACCTGACGGATATGCAACCTGAGTTGCATGAACGCAAATGGGAGATCGACTCGCTTTGCTATCCGTTGCGCCTGGCTTATCAGTACTGGAAGACAACAGGGGATGCCAGTATCTTCGATGAAGAATGGATACAGGCAATCACCAACATATTGCGTACTTTTAAGGAACAACAGCGCAAAGACGGTGTGGGTCCGTATAAGTTCCAACGTAAGACAGAGCGTGCTCTCGATACAGTGACCAACGACGGACTTGGTAATCCGGTGAAACCTGTCGGACTGATTGTTTCCACTTTCCGTCCTTCGGACGATGCCACGACATTGCAGTATTTGGTTCCGTCCAACTTCTTTGCCGTATCTTCACTCCGCAAGGCAGCCGAGATACTGACAACCGTGAATAAAAAGACGGCTTTGGCCAATGAATGCAAGGCTTTGGCAAACGAGGTGGAAACAGCCCTGAAGAAATATGCCGTTTACAATCATCCCAAATACGGAAAGATTTATGCTTTCGAGGTGGACGGTTTTGGTAACCACATGCTGATGGACGACGCCAACGTTCCGAGCCTGCTGGCAATGCCTTATCTGGGTGATGTGTCGATTGATGATCCGATTTATCAGAATACCCGCCGTTTTGTATGGAGCCTCGACAATCCTTACTTCTTCAAAGGTAAGGCAGGCGAGGGCATTGGCGGACCACACATCGGATACGATATGGTATGGCCCATGAGTATCATGATGAAAGCTTTCACCAGCAAGGATGATGCGGAGATCAAGTCGTGCATCGAGATGCTGATGAATACGGATGCAGGTACAGGCTTCATGCACGAGTCTTTCCATAAAGACAATCCTGAGAAATTTACCCGTGCCTGGTTTGCATGGCAGAATACTTTGTTCGGTGAGTTGATCCTGAAACTGGTGAATGAAGGTAAAGTGGATATGCTGAATAGTATACAGTAAGAATATAATGAAACAGAAATGAATGAGATTCACCACAGAGTAGCACAGAGTCCCACAGAGATTGATTGGCTGCGCTCTATTTGTTTTCAGACAAAAGAACAGATGAACAAATAAAGAATAGTTTGTCCTTTTGTTCATCTGTCTAAAAAAACTCAGTGGGACTCCGTGTCGCTCTGTGGTGAATAAAACTCAAAACAGTTTAATAATGAGAAAATTAGCTATGTGGGCACTGGGTGCCCTCTTTGTAGCCGGTTGTGCAGAGACAGAAAAGGCTACTACGGATTCCGGTTTGGTAAAGAGCAATTTCCAGACTGAGGTGGGCGGAAAGAAAACCGATTTGTATGTACTCCGTAATCAGAACAACATGGAGGTTTGCGTCACTAATTTTGGAGGACGTATTGTTTCGGTAATGGTTCCCGATAAAGAAGGGGTGATGCGTGATGTAGTATTGGGCTTCGACTCTATTCAGGATTACATCAGCAAGCCTTCGGACTTCGGTGCCAGCATCGGTCGTTATGCCAATCGCATCAATCAGGGAAAATTTACTTTGGATGGAGTTGAATACCAGTTGCCGCGCAATAATTACGGACATTGCCTGCACGGTGGTCCGAAAGGATTCCAATATCAGGTATACGATGCCAAGCAGGCGGGACCGCAGGAACTTGAGTTGACTTATCTTTCAAAAGACGGCGAGGAAGGTTTCCCCGGTAATATCACCTGTAAGGTTATTATGAAGCTGACAGATGATAATGCCATCGATATCAAGTATGAGGCAGAAACGGATAAACCGACCATTGTCAATATGACCAACCACTCTTATTTCAATCTGGACGGAGATGCAGGCAGCAATGCCGATCATCTGCTGACTATCGACGCCGATGCTTATACTCCCGTGGACAGTACCTTTATGACCAGTGGCGAGATTGTAACAGTGGAAGGTACTCCGATGGACTTCCGCACACCAACTCCGGTTGGAAAACGCATTAACGATTTCGATTTCGTGCAGTTGAAGAACGGTAATGGTTACGACCATAACTGGGTATTGAATGCCAAAGGCGATATTACCCGTAAGGCCGCTACTCTTGAATCACCCAAAACCGGTATCGTACTCGATGTATACACTGACGAACCCGGTATTCAGGTATATGCAGGAAACTTCCTTGACGGTTCGCTGACCGGAAAGAAAGGTATTACTTACAATCAACGTGCTTCTGTCTGTCTGGAGACTCAAAAGTATCCCGATACTCCGAACAAACCTGAATGGCCTTCGGCTGTATTGCGTCCGGGTGAAACCTACAATAGTCATTGTATCTTCAAATTCTCGGTAGATAACGGAAAATAACACAAGCGTTTTTTTAGTTGTATTGGCATAAGGAATATAGGGTCCGGCAGATCTGCTTCTATATCCTTATGCCTCTTTTTATATCCTGTTTTTAATTCATATCATGACACATACACAAACGATCACACCTAAAAAGCGTATTAATTCGATCGATGCCTTGCGGGGGTTCGCACTGATTGGCATCATGCTCTTGCATTGCATGGAGCGTTTCGACCTGACTTTAGCTCCGGTTGTGGAGTCTCCTTTCTGGCAGGCAATAGATACGGCAGTATACGATTCACTCTATTTTTTGTTTTCCGGGAAATCATACGCTATGTTTTCCCTTTTGTTCGGTTTGAGCTTTTTCATGCAGATGGAGTCTCAGGCAGCTAAAGGAGTCGATTTCCGGGGACGCTTCCTCTGGAGGCTTGCCTTATTGTTCCTGTTTGGCTATATCAACGGATTGGTCTATATGGGAGAGTTTTTTATGGTCTATGCCGTATTAGGAGTCTTCTTGATTCCTCTTTATAAAGTTCCCACCAGATGGTTGCTGGTGCTATGCGTTTTGCTGTTTCTGCAGATACCGGCAGTCATTAGTTTTGTATCTCTGCTCAGCGACAATGTGGCTAACGAACCGACTGCTGCGGCAGCTTATATGGACCGGCTTTTTGAAAGGGCGGCCGATGTCTTTATCAATGGATCATTGATGGATGTACTGAGTTTCAATACGTTCGACGGACAGTCGGCCAAATGCCTGTGGGTATTCAATAATTTCCGTTACCTCCAGTTATTGGGACTGTTTATTGCCGGAATGCTGATCGGGCGTCAGGGTATTCACAAAAGTGAGGAAAAGATGGTGAAGTACAGTCGTCTGTTTTTACCTTATTGTCTGGCTTTCTGGGCAGTATTTTATGCTGTTGCCTTCCTGCTTCCGGTATGGGGAGTGGACGGGTTTGCGTTGCGGGTAGGACAGACTCTTTTCAAGACGTATGGCAATCTGGGACAGATGATGGTTTATTTCTGCGGTTTCACTTTGCTGTATTATCGGTATAAGGGGCAGAAAGTGCTCGACCGTATTGCTCCGGTGGGACGGATGAGTGTGACGAACTATATGGCGCAGTCGATAGTCGGAGTTTCCCTATTCTATGGTTTTGGCGGGAACTTTGCTGTCGAGTTCAACTATTTGCAGAGCTTTTTGCTGGGAGCGGCTTTCTGTGTCATCCAGATTGCTTATAGCAATTGGTGGATTAAGAGATTCTACTATGGTCCGATGGAGTGGCTGTGGCGTTCGCTTACCTGGTTTCAGGTGGTGCCGTTGTCAAGGCGTAAAGCTTCGCTTGGATAATAATGTGTCATATAGGTATATTGGTGATACTTAAAACAGATATTGGCTTATGTTTATAAATTCTTTAAGGAAATCCCCCTTTTTCCTGTTCTCCGGGATTGATCCTGTTAGGGGTGTTTACCCTGTTATCTGTTCCTGTGTATGGGCAGCAGATACAACAGGCGGAAAGACAGGTGCAGCAAGTTCCTTTCCTTCAATTCAATTTTGATGAACAGGGAGGAGAGACAGCTCGTAACAGTGGAATCGGAGGCTTAAAATATGATGCCCGGATCAACGGAGGTACGGTGGAGTGGG
>ERZ772819.3980-NODE-3980-length-10018-cov-4.353809_pt1 | contig 10018 bp, 11 predicted proteins | sample MGYA00580860_ERZ772819 | MGnify/ENA primary metagenome ERZ772819 (study PRJEB29015, sample SAMEA2737683) | human gut metagenome | biome: human gut; feature: human-associated habitat; material: faeces | place: China | collected 2012 ...
AAGTGCAAAAAATAACCTTTCCAATAGCTTGTTAACAAATCTACCTTTTTATCATTTAAAAATTTTTCAAAATCTATATATGCATTGTGTTTATTCCAAATTCCATAATGTGAAATGTTTTTATTTTTATTTATTATATCAGGTGCTATCGTTCCTGATATAAAATCGTCGTAATTATCTATTTTTAATTTATTTTTCTTATAATATTCTTTAGCTATTGCTATATGTATTGTTAGGCTTGGCACTTCAATTTATCTCCTTTTCTTGTGTATTTATAATAATTTCTACTTCTATGTTAATTACTCTTTTCACTGTTTTGTATTATATCATTAGTAAAATTATTTTTCAATTACATTATTTTCATCATTTTAAAAATTAACATTATGTTATCTACATTAATTAAGTATTTTTAAATTTCATAAAACATTCTTCATCATGCGAATATATAACTCCTATTGCTTGTAAATATGAATATATAATTGTTGATCCAACAAATTTCATTCCTCTTCTTTTTAAATCTTTTGAAATTGAATCTGACAATGGTGAGGTTGTTTTATTTATCTCATAAACTATAGTATCGTTTGTAAATGTTTTTAAATAATTATAGAATGAACCATATTCATTTTGTATTTTCTTAAAAATTTTTGAATTGTTTATGCTTGCATTTATTTTAAGTTTATTTCTTATTAATTTTTCATTTGATAATAATTCTTTAATTTTTTTATCATCGTATTTACATATTTTATCTATATTAAAGTTGTCATATGCTTCTTTAAAATCTTTACGTTTATTTAAAACACATTCCCAAGATAGTCCTGCTTGGAAGGATTCTAATATTAGCATTTCAAATAAATATTTTTCATCAAAATTAAGCCTTCCCCATTCTTCATCATGATACTTAACATACACTGGATTTTTCAAATTACACCATTTACATCTTTTTACATTCTCCATATATTTGTAACCTTCTTTCATCAATACGATTAGCAATATCTATTAATTTTACAGTCTTTTCTAAATACTCTAATCTTTTTTTATTTACAACATATCCTTTTAACATATAATCTTTTAAATTTACTTCTAATTTTACTCCTTGATTTTCAAATAATATAATTTCGTTTTTTTTCATTCATAAGAACACATCCTTTTTATAAAATTTAGTTCCTATTACATTTATTACTTTATAAATTACTACATATATTTCATTTTTGAACCATTGGGTATATTTTACAATAAGAACAATTTTTTGCCTATACATTTTTTTAATTTTTTATTATTTCTAATTCTATTATTTCTTCAATAGGAATTTCAGTGCCAGATTCTAATTTTATTATTTTGGAATATTCATTTATTTTTGCTACTATTCCTACTTCTGTTTGATATTTTCCGCCAATTTTTAATTTGTCTGGTATGAAATATGTTACTTTTATTTGTACATGTTTGTTCAAATTATTTTTTATTTGTTGTATTGTTTTATTTATAATTTCTTTAATTCCATCATCAATAAATATTTTTGAATCTGTTATTCTAGCAGTTTCTTTAACAGCATCGTCATAGCCTACTAAGGCTGCAAATGGAGCAAATTGTGCAGACCTATTTTCTAAACTCATTTGTTTATGTTTTTTTGATATATGATGTTCTAAATTAATAATGTCATCGTATTTATGTTCATTATTCATAGTATCCTCCTATTCTTTATGTCCTCCAATTTGTCTGTTTCTTTCTATTGTTGTTCCACCTTCTTCTAAATTCATTGCTTTAATTATTGAGTTTTTACCATATTTATGTTTTAATTCTATAATTGTTTTTTGTATTTCTTTTTCTTTTTGTAATTTTTCATTTTCTTTTTTAGTTTTCTCATAATTTGTAAATAAATTTACTTGTTCATAGCAATTTTTTTGAGAATTATCACTTTCATTAGATAAATTTCCGACTGTTAAATTAATTTTTCTTATAAGCATATTTTTATCTATTATACTATCGTAAAGTTTTTGAAACCCATCACTTATAATTCGTGTAGAAGATGTTTTATTTTCTAGTCTAAATGTTCCGTGTGCCGGTTTAGGAACACTTCTTCCATATCTATCTATTTTTATTTCGCCCTTATAGTTTTCCTTTAAATTTGGATTGTTTAAATTTTCAATATCATATTCTATATGGAGTACAAGCATATCTGTTACATATTGTTTTTCTACCATTTCTAATACTAGCAAATCCACCATTTCTTTTATTATTAATTTCGTTTTTTCGTAATTATATGGACAATGCATAACTTGGCCAGATGTAATACTTTTAGTTGCTGGTTTACATTCTTTTATACTTTTAATTGTTGCATTTTCCCAGCCCCAGCTATGGTCAATGAGTAATTCTGCATTTACTCCAAATAATTTGTATAGCAGTTCTTCATTGTTTATTGAACATCTTGCCACATCTCCCATTGTATACATTCTATGTTCTTCTAGTCTCTTTGCATAGCCTTTTCCAACTCTCCAAAAATCTGTAATAGGTTTATGATTCCACAATTTTCTTCTAAAAGACATTTCATCTAATTGTGCAATTCGTACACCATATTTATCTGGTAATGTATGTTTAGCTTCAATATCCATTGCAATTTTACTTAAAAATAAATTTGTTCCAATTCCAGCTGTTGCAGTTATTCCAGTAGTTTTATATACATCTCTAATCATTGTGGTTACTAATTCTTTGGCTGTCATTTTATATGTTTTTAAGTAATTTGTTAAATCGCAAAATACTTCATCTATTGAATATGGAAATATATCTTCTGGAGAAATATATTTTAAGTAAATATTATATATTTGAGTGCTATATTTCATATAAAGTCCCATTCTAGGAGGAGCAATTATATAATTTAATTCTAAGTTTTTATTTCGTTTTAATTCTATATCGTTAAAGGACTTTCCAGTAAAGCAATGATTAGTAGCTTTTAACTTTCTACCATTATTTACAACTTTTACTCTTTGTATAACCTCGAATAATCTTGCTCTGCCAGGAATGCCATATGCTTTTAAACTAGGAGAAACTGCAAGACATATTGTTTTTTCTGTACGAGAATTATCTGCTACAACAAGGTTTGTGGTTAATGGATCTAATCCTCTTTCTCTACATTCAACCGAAGCATAAAAAGATTTTAAATCTATTGCAGCATATATTTTATTCATATGCACACCTCCTGCATATTTAATATACCACACTTTTGTTCTACTGTAAACAGTTGTTTGATATAAAAATAAAAGATTTTATTATAAAAAAAGACAACCACTGGTTGCCTATTCATTTAATTTTTCTATTTAATTTCTTTTGAATACTTTCTGCAATCATCTTTGTATTTCCTGTATATGAATAATATACAATTAATGCATTGCGATTGTTGCCTCTACAAATCCAAAATTTGGTCCAAAATGTCCACCAATTTTTGTTAATCTGTTAAATAACCCCTCTCTTATTTCTTCTGCTAAAACATTTAGCTCATCAATCGTTAAACCTTTTAAATCCTTTGGTTCATTAATTTTACTTAAAACTTTTAACATATGTTTATTCCTCCTATCTGTTTATTATATATCACTTAAAGTTAACTCCAAATCAAGAAATTTTATAATTTTTTATTATAATTCTACTATAAAAATTCAAGCGGGTCGCCCTAAGGATGCCGACCACTACAACGTTTGACGCTAATATTTGTATAAATTATAATTCTTTTTAAAGAAAAAGAGATAACAAATTTTCGTTATCTCTTTTTTGAAATCATATTTCCTAAATTTTTTATAACTTCTGTTTAAGATGATTCATTGCAGCAATTGCAAGTTCAATGTTGCTATCCTTCGGTTCTTTTGTAGTAACTAAAAATTGTAATAATTTTCCTGGTAGATTTAAAGGAAAATTATTGCATAAAATTAGTGGAGCAAAAAATAAGATAAACTCGTTTATTTGATAACCAAAAAATTTATAAACTATAAAACCTATTATTTGAACTACAATGAAACTTGTGAGAATACATCCACCGCATTCTTTGCTTATCCTTGAATATTTTTTGGCTTCATTAACTGTTGGAATTTCTTTTGTTTCTATGTATGCTGCTATAACCATATGTTCTGCCCCATGATTTCTTGCAAGCTCTATGCCGGATTTCTTTACATCTATTATTTCCGTTATTAAGCATATTGCATAAATAAGACATGGTATTAAGTACAGATATGAAAAAATCGTATTGCAATCAACATACTCCTTAATTACAAATGCCTTAAGCATTTGTATCACAAAAATGATTATTAAAGCAATTGATAAAAAATTATCAATTTTATTCTTTTCGCAATTAACTTTAATATCTCCATTTTTGCGAAATGCTGTTACCTCATATTTGGAATCAAAGATTGTAATGCTATCTTTTTTCGAGTAACTGCCTTCAATTTTTCGGCTATTGTAAATTGGACCATCTGTTATATACTCATAAAAAATTATCCGTAAAAAACGTCCTATCATAATATGACCTCCTTTTATTCTACATAAGTAAAAGTTACATAAAGATTATAACATACAACTATGTTAAACGCAATTAAATATTATCATTTCTAATTGTTTCAATTATATTTTGTTTATTTATTTTGCTCATAGAATATTTCATTATAATTCCTATTATAATTGAAACAAATATAATTGATATTATAATTGCTTTTAATGGTAAGTTATAGCTCATTTGCATATTATCTTTAAATACGTTATACATTCCGTATGAAAGTAATATTCCTATTGGTATTCCTATTATTAAAGATTTAACTCCATAAAAAATACTTTCTAATCTTATCATTCTATTAAATTCTTTTTTGGTCATTCCTATTGATTTTAACATTGCAAATTCTTTTTTTCTTAAATTCATATTTGTAGTTATAGTATTAAATATATTAGTAACTCCTATTAAAGTAATTACACCTATAAACCCATATAAGAATATTGATATAACAAGTACTACAGCATTTTGTGCTCTTACACTTTCTTGAATATTAAAAATTCTAATTTCACTATCTTCTATATTTTTTTCTTGTTTGTATTGTTCTATTTCTTCATCTAATTTATCAGCATCTTTTGTTTTTGCATACATTGAAATTGTTTCATAATCTCCAATATTTTTTTCTAACCATTCATCACTTACAATTAATGTGGCTTCTGTATTATACAAATTATTTATACCTTTTACTGTTTCTTCTGTTTTATTTATTATTTTTATACTGTAATCTTTATTATTTATTTTTCCTTGTATTGTATCTCCTTTTTTCCAGTTATACATACTTCCTTGTGCTTTTTTTCCATTTTCAACAGTATTTATATTATTATCTACTAATATTGCTCCATCTTTGTAGCTATCATAATTTCCGCCTATCTTTTTTAAGTATCTATTATACTCATCTTTACTAAGTGATACAATGTTCACAGTATCAATTTCTACGTTAGCTAAATAATGTTCTTTTATATATTTTCCATATTCTGTTAATTCTGCTTTGTGTTTGTCATCCATAGGCATTTCTAAAGAAATATATTTATTTATTGAATATTCATCAACATCTGCTAAATTAGATATGTCTGCTAATATTTTAGTATTTTTTTCTTTTTCTTTTAAATATTCTTCTTTATCTTCTGGAGATACATTATTGTTGCAATACACAACATAGTCATAATCAATTTCTGTATAATATGCACTTGACATTTTAAGTCCATATTCTATAAAGCTTGATATTGCAATAAATATTACAACACTTACAATTATTGAAATGACTGTTGTTCTATACTTTTTCTTACTTCTTTTTAAGTTTTTATATGCAATTTCTCCTCCTGTTTTAAATATTTTTGTTATTATTTTAGAACATTTTATTTTTTTAGCTTTTAGTTTTACATCTTCTGAACTTCTTATAGCTTCAATAGGAGTTACTTTTGATGCCTTTTTTGCAGATTTTTTACATGATAACCATATTGTTATAGTTGCAACAACAATACTAACTATAATAGCACTCCAAGATATACTATAGGTTAGTAAAGAACTGTTTGTAACAAAGTCTTTTAAGATATAATTTACAACTTGCACTAAAATATAAATTGCTAAAATTCCGCTTAAAATTCCTAAAGGAATCCCTATTATTCCTAAAATAAAGCCTTCAAAATACACACTTTTTTTTATTTGCTTTTTTGTTGCTCCTATGCTTGAAAGCATACCATATTGTTTTAACCTTTCTGTAATTGAAATTGCAAATCCATTTCGTATTACAAATACACTTGAAACTAATACTATAGCCATTATAAACGCTCCCAGACCATATATTAATTTTAAAGTTTCATCGCTTAAATTTGCGCCTTCATATGCTAATAATTCAGAGTTTATTTTTATATCATATTTATAGCTTTTATATTTGTTTCGTAATCCTCCAAAAGTATATTGTGGTTCTGTATTATTTTCGTTTTTTTCCATTTTATTTATATTTTCTGTATTTTTAACATAATCATAAGGATTTGTATATAAAACAGCTATATTAGCTTTATTTTCTATTTTTTGCATTTTTGTAAGAACTGTGAACCATGGAGCCTCCATAGGTTCAATACAAGTTTCTGGCCTTTCAATTATTCCTACAATTTTATAAGTTTTTACTTTGGAATTTATAATTTTCTCTTGTTGAATTTCTTTATTTTCACCTGTATTGTTTAAATAAGAATTATGTTTGTTTAATTTTGTACCATCTTCTAATTGTAATTCTCCTACATCTAATGTTATAGTGTCTCCAACTTTAAAATTTGTTTTATATTTTTCGTTTATTCTTGTTGAAATTGCAAGCTCTGAATCATTTTCAGGTAGTCTTCCCTCTTTTATATCTATTGCCATATTTTTTAAAAAGTTATCATCCATTGAAATAATATTAACATACGGCTTTTCTTCATCAGTTGTAACCTTTGCATTTGGTATGTAGCTAAATCCAAGTTCTTCAGATAAATAATAGTTTTCAACTCCCCTATTTTCTTCTATATATTTTAGCTCATCTTTAGGTACATCGTAAAAAATTGTATGATAATTTCCAGAATTTCTTTTTGAAGTTTCTACAAAAGTTTTTTGAAAGCTTGTTACTAAACCTGCAACTCCACATATTAAAGCAGTTGATAATATTATTCCAATTATAATTACTATTGACCTTTTTTTGTTTAGCTTTAAGTCTTTTATACTTAGTTCATTTAAAACTTTCATTATTTTCCATTCCTTTCATCTTTTATTATTTTTCCATCATCTATTGTAATAATTCTATCTGCCTCTAAGGCTATTTTTTCATCGTGGGTTATTATAATAACTGTTTGATTATATTTTTTATTTGAAAGTCGTAATAATGAAATTATTTCATCGCTTGCTTTAGAATCTAAGTTACCTGTTGGTTCATCTGCAAGCATTAATGCAGGTTCATTCATCATAGCCCTACCAATAGAAACACGTTGTTGTTGTCCTCCAGACAATTGGTTTGGCAAGTTAAAACTTCTTCTTTCTAGTCCTAAAGTTATTAATAATTCATTAAGTCTTTTATTATTAACTTCTCTTCCATCAAGTTTTGTAGGTAATGTAATGTTTTCTACAACATTCAATACTGGTATTAAATTATAAAATTGATAGATAAGTCCTACCTGCCTTCTTCTAAAAATAGCAAGATTATCATCATTTAAGGTATAAATGTCTTTACCATCTATATACACTTTTCCGGAAGTTGGTCTATCCACACCACCAATTAAATGCAATAAAGTAGATTTTCCACTTCCACTAGCTCCTATAATTGCAACAAATTCTCCCCTTTCAACAGAAAAAGAAATATCATCTACAGCTTTAACTGTATTTTCTCCCTTTCCATATGTTTTGCATAAATTTTCAACTTTTAATATTTCCATTTTTCTTCCTCCTTAAATATGTTGTATTTAGTATAAACATTTAAAGTGACTATTAAGTGACTCTCAAACTATAAAAATTGTCACAAAAAACTCACCAAAAATATTGGTGAGTTTTTTCACATTATAGAAAAAATTTATTTTATAAAATAATAATTATTAAAGTACAAAAAATTGTTAACTAATATAGCTTTCTCGAATTCAATTTCGTAATCTTCCATAAAAAGTATACAACTAATTTGAATTGCGTTACATGAAACAATTTTTGCAAAAAAGCGGATATCAAGTCCGTTTTCGTCACGTATTTTCTGTGCTCTTTCAAAAACTTTATTTGATTTTGGTAGAATTTCAACATATTCTTTTTTTATTGATTTAAGCTCATTTATTACAATTTCACACTGTCTATCATTTTCAATAGACAAATATTTTTTCCTGATAAGCCATTCAATTTCATTTACAAGTCCACCAAAACAAATCATCTCTAACAAACTGCTTACAATTATAGGAATGATAACATCATCAGTTGATTCTACAGAATTTATACCTCTTATAAGCATTACAACAGATACTACAGGAATACTTATAAAAATAAATATCAGTATTTTTCTTAGTATCTCCAAAAATTTTATACTCCGTTCCTTTTTTCCTTCCTGTTTCATAATAAAAATCCTCCTTCAAATAATTATATTTGTTGCATTAATTTATGTAAAACTCCTAAAAGGAGATTAAAAAATAATAATCGTTATAAATTTTAACATAATTAACTTACAAATGCAATGCAAAAATATTCTTTACAATAGCAATTAAAATTTCTTAGAATATAATTTATAGAGGTGTTTTTAATGATTAAAAATATATTTAATACTGCAAAAGCAAATATTAAAAGTGGAAACAAATACCCTAACTTAAAGGGTACTGTTACATTTAAAGAAACAAAAAACGGTACGTTAGTTACCGCAAAAATAAAAGGCTTGCCACAAGCAGTAGGAAAATGTAAAGGGAGATTTTTCGGTTTTCATATTCACGAAGGAAATTCTTGCACAGGAAATGCAAACGATGAATTTGCAAATGCTAAATCTCATTTTGATCCTACAAATTGTGAGCATCCTTTTCATGTTGGTGATTTGCCTCCATTAATTGAAAATAATGGCTATGCTTATATGAGTGTTTTAATAAATAAATTTAAAATAAAAGATATTTTAGGGAAAGTTGTTATTATTCACGATTCTCCAGATGACTTTAAAACTCAAGCAAGTGGAAATTCTGGAACAAAAATTGCTTGTGGTAAAATAGAATAGATTTTTCTATTCTATTTTATTACCCTAAATTCTATAAATATTCTTTTAAAAATTCTCTTGTTTTATTAATTAAAATTTGTTCGTCTATACCTAAATTGTTTTCAAAATCTACCTTTTGTAAGGATATTCTTAATGGTATTATTTCTTCTATATTTGTTTGATTTAATCTTTTAATTTCTAATTTTTTCATTTTTATTTACCTCTATATTAATTTTTTCTCTTTTTCGTAAATATATCAAATAATATGCTAAACTTATTTGAAAGATCATAAGTAGAGCTGATAATCCAAGCATATATCTTAAGCCTATTTCATACATTAAACCGCATAAATACACACCTATTGCTTCACCTAAAAACCTAATTATATGGCATATATTTGAAAAACTTAACTGATATTTATTTTCTAATCTGTTTATATATACTGCATCACAAATGTTTTCGTATGATGTTGAAATAAATATAGACCATGTAATTGCTATTAAGGAAATTACTATATTGTTTGATATAAAAGCTATTACATATGCAAAAAATCTAATTCCAAATTTTATGGTAATTGTTATATAGTCATTTTTAGGTGTTAAATATTTTAATGCTATAATTCCAAATATATCTGCTAGTAATCCTACAATTAACAAATAATTAGTTGCTACATTGTCGCTAAATTTAAAGTAATTTGTAAGTGTAAGCATTTTCAACCCTAACGCTGTTGACATTGCTATCGTTCCAATTAATATATATAGTGAAAATAAATTTAAAATTTTATCTTTAAAGATATTTTTTAAAGATATATCTTCATGTTTATT
>ERZ772819.3996-NODE-3996-length-9996-cov-3.991751_pt1 | contig 9996 bp, 7 predicted proteins | sample MGYA00580860_ERZ772819 | MGnify/ENA primary metagenome ERZ772819 (study PRJEB29015, sample SAMEA2737683) | human gut metagenome | biome: human gut; feature: human-associated habitat; material: faeces | place: China | collected 2012 ...
TATTCGGATCCATTCCGTACATATTGTACATTTTCATCATATCCTGCATACGGCGGCTTTCTTCAGAAAGAGTCATCATTGCAGATACATTTTCATTCTTCAGATTCTCTACATGTACTTCCAGTTTATCCTTGTGAAGATTCTTACGGAAAAGTTCTGTCAGTGCTTTTACAGTTTCTTCATCTGCTGTGCCTTCACCCTTCATTTCCTCTGTAAGGTCAGCGTCGATTCTCTTGAACTGTACATCCTGATGTTTCTGTTCCAGACTGGAAATAAATGCACTGTCAATGTTGTGTTTCAGGATAACAGCATCCTTTCCTGCCTCTTTGAACATATTAATATACTGGCTCTGCTGAACCTCATCAGTTACATAGAAGATTACGGTCTTCTCAGGCTCTTTCTCCTGTGCATCTTTATTTTCTTCAGATGCAGTATCTTCTTTCTTCTCTTCTGCCTGATTTTCCGGTTCTTCTGTTTCTTTCTTGTTCTCTTCAATGCAATCTTTCAGTGTCAGATATTTGCCGTCAAGATTCTTGAAGAGTACATAATCTCCTATTTTCTCTGCAAATTTAGTATCCTTGATGCAGCCATATTTAATGAATGGGCTGATGTCATCCCAGTATTTTTCATAGGATTCACGGTCTGTTTTGCACATTCCTGTCAGTTTATCTGCTACCTTCTTGGAAATATACTCGGAAATCTTCTGTACAAATCCATCATTCTGCAGTGCACTTCTGGATACGTTCAGCGGCAGATCCGGGCAGTCAATTACACCTTTCAGCAGAAGAAGGAATTCCGGAATTACCTCTTTGATATTATCTGCGATAAATACCTGGTTATTATACAGTTTGATTGTTCCTTCGATAGAATCATACTCTGTATTGATCTTCGGGAAGTACAGGATACCTTTTAAATTAAACGGATAATCCATATTCAGATGAATCCAGAATAACGGCTCTTTGTAATCCATAAATACTTTACGGTAGAATTCCTTATAATCATCATCTGTACATTCATTCGGATGTTTCATCCAGAGAGGATTGATATCACTGATGGAAACCGGACGTTTGTTGATCTTTACTTTATCCTTTGCAGGGGAAACTTCAACAACTTCCTTCTCACCATTCTCGTTTTCTTTCTCTTCTGTCTTAGCTTCTTCATGAATATGTTCAACAACTACATCATCATCTCTTAATTCAGCTTCATCGATCGTCTCATATTCCTGCGGTGCGTTTGCCTTGGAAAGATAAATGTGAACCGGCATAAAGGAACAATATTTCTCCAGAATCTCACGCATACGATATTCGTTTGCAAATTCCAGACAATCTTCATTCAGGAATAATGTAATCTCTGTACCGATTGTATTCTTGTTGCCTTCCTGAATATCATACTCTGTACCGCCATCACAGGACCAATGTACAGGCTGTGCACCTTCTGTATAGGAAAGTGTATCGATGTGTACTTCATCTGCTACCATAAATGCAGAATAGAAACCAAGTCCGAAATGACCGATCATCTGGTCATCTGTTGTTTTATCTTTGTATTTCTCAAGGAACTGGGTTGCACCTGAAAAAGCAATCTGAGTAATGTATTTCTCAACTTCTTCAGCAGTCATACCGATACCATTATCGATAAATTTCAGCGTCTTTTCATCAGGGTTAACAATTACCTGAATTTCCGGTTTATATCCTTCCGGGAAATTATATTCTCCCATTACTTCCAGTTTTTTCAGTTTTGTAATCGCATCACATCCGTTGGATACCAGCTCTCTTACAAAAATATCATGATCGGAATATAACCATTTCTTAATAATCGGGAAAATATTTTCACTGTTGATTGATAAACTTCCATGTTTTACAGCCATGCTGTCCACACTCCTTTTTTTGTATTTACTGCAACTTTTTATCTGTAGTTGCTTCTCTGAGAGATATAGTAATACCATTTAATCCAAAAGTCAAGAAAAAATTAGCACTCATTTAAAATGAGTGCTAACAGTTTGTTTTGTATTTATTTTTTCTTCTTTTTATAAACCACAACACCTGCGATACATCCTGCCGCAATCACCAGAATGATCACAAACGGCGCGATATTCGTTGTATCTCCTGTCTTTACAGCAGATTTTGCGGTTGCTCCGTTTGGCTGTGGAGTTGGAGTTGCCGTTACTATCTGTGCCTGAGTAATATTGAAGTTTACCTGTTTGGTATCCTGCTCTCCTGTATTTTCCCACTCTTTTCCATTATACATCTGGCGGTCAAATACAACAGTCAGTGTATAAGTTCCTGCTTTTGTAATTCCAAATGCTGCCGTATACGGTGCACTGCTCCAGCTGTTTGTGTTGATTACTTTCCAGTTATATGGTACATAGCGGACATCTCCTTTTCCAGGACTCTCGTTATCCATACCTGCACCAACTGCAGTGAAAGTAATCTTGGACTGCGTTGTATATCCCTCAGAACTGATTCCTGTGATCTTATTATCTGCCGGATCTGCAATCTTCGCTTTGCGAACAGTCTTAACTGTAAATTTGACATTTACCTTTGCACTGACGTTCTGATCAGTATTAACGGCGATAGCTTCTGTATAAGAACCAGCCTTCAAACCTTCTTTTGGACGAATCTTAAATGTCGCGCTCTCGCCCGGTGCAAGTTCTGTAGCAGAAAATTTACCAATTTTAAAGTTCTTAGCTGAAGGTGTATTTAAAGTAACATTTGTATTTCCTTCATTTGTCACAGTAACTTTCTGTGCTTCCGGTGCTTCGCCGTATCCGGCTTTTGTCTTTCCAAAATCCAGTTCTGTCGGATTAACAGATAATTTGTAAATTTTTTCCACTTCAGAAACAGTAATCGAAGCATTTACTGTTGTCAGCACTTCTTCCTGTCCATCAGCGTTTGTCTGCATAATCTGGATACTGTCCATATAGTCTCCGGCTGTCAGTCCTGTTACCGGAGTTACTGTAAATTCAGCGGTATCTCCCGGATTCAGTTCTGATGCAGAAAGTTCTCCGATATTAAAATATTCTCCCACCGGCTGTACCAGTGAAACAGTTGTATTTCCTGTATTTGTAAGTGTAACTGTTGTTGAATCAGGAGTATCATACCCCTCTTTCAGATCATCATAATTAACAGAGGCCGGATCTGCCTGAATCTCTGTAATCTGCTGTTGTGCTTCTTTTACTGAAATTTCAGCAGTCACCTGTGCGGTTACTTCTGATTCTTCATTGCTTCCAAATACCAGAGTATCACTGTAATCTCCCTTAGTCAGCCCTGTCTTTGGCTGTACCATGAACATAATGGATTCCCCTTTTGCAAGCTGTGTTCCTGATGCAGCTTCGCTTCCATCCTCATTCAGTACATTAAAGTATTCTGACTGTGGTATTCTCAGTGTAACAGTACTGTCGCCTGTGTTTGTTACTGTTACAGACAAAGTCTCATTTGCCTGTGTATAATTTTCCTCAACGTCACTGAAATTCAATGTCCCGGTATTTATATCCAAAGACTGTGCTTCAAGAGATGCGTCTGTATTATCATCTGATGTCTTTGAATCATCCGGTGTTTCAGCCGGTTCTTCTTTTGGATCTTCTACCGGTTCCAAATCCTCGTCATCTGCGTCAGATGATTCACCCTCAATCGTAATCTTTGCTTCAAAGGATACCTCTGTTCCCTCTTCTGTCTCGTAAGTGATCACATCATCATAATCTCCGGCTTCCAGTCCTTCTCTTGGCTGTACCCATACATTCACAGATTCACCTGCTGCCAACGGTTCTGTAATATCAGCAACCATAAAATGTTCCGGACTGATTTCCTGAAAATTTAAGGTTTCACTTCCTATATTTGTGATCTGCACATACTGTGCCTCAACATCTCCGAGATCACTCTGTGCTGTTCCAAAATCACAAACCGGATCTTCACTGTCTTCTACAGATGCAACAGCCTCATAAGCTTCTTTGCTGTCTTTTCCCGCAGTGTCTTCTGCGTTTTCATCTGTTTTGTCAGTCTGCACATTTCCATTTTCATCTACCTGAAGCTGTTCTTCTGTGTAGATTTTCATCTGAGAATCATCAGTTCCCTCTGTGCTGTCTGTCTCGTTATATGTCTGATCAGACGCATTTTCCTGTGAACCATCCGTCTGCTGTGCACTCTCATTATCGTAGTCAGTCTGTGTTTCATCCAGCTGGCCTTCTGTTTCCTGCACTTCATCATTCTGTGAATTTTCTACATTCTGATTCTCATCTGTCTGTGTTTCATCAGTAGTCTGATTCTCAGAATCCTGATTGTTCTCCGCTTCATCTGTAGTCTCCGCCAGCTGTGCTTTCTCCGTTTCATCCGGATTCTGCTCTGTAAGGGCTTTCGCCTCGTCCTCTGTAGCCGCTACTTCTAATGTTTTGGCTGTCAGCGTTCCTGTAAGACCACTTCCGTCTATCGGTGTGATATCAAGTTCCAGTTTATATCCCAGATCCTCCTGAGTAATCGTATACGTTTTCTCAGTCCCTATCTGTGTTAATTCCTTCTCTCCTGTCTGTCTTGACCAGGAAAAAGTAAAATCTTCATCTGTCACTCCCTCCGGTGTGACCTTTGAGTAATCCGCGCTCACAGTTGCCCCTACTGCTGCAAGCCCTTTAACCTTAAGCTTGCCACCAAGCTCTCCTGACGGAGCTGCCGCAAAAACCATGGATGGAATCAATGAAATAACCATCATCACAGTCATCACGATTGCAAGAAATCTCCTTCTCTCCATCTGTAGTCCTCCTTTTCATTTATAATAGAATTGTGATTTCATTACTGTTCATTGCATCTCCTCAATATATTTCGCAGGATATTTACAATGAGTGGCAATGACATCTCCTTCATTCTCTGCATAAAGCCATTATAACACTGTATTTTAAGAAAATGTAATCTGTATTTTTCTTCCTATAATATCAAAAAGAGCCACTGTAAACTTCATTACAGCAGCTCTAAATTACCTTTTACACCTATGGGTACTTATCCTGCACCATTTACCAACAATAGTTAACGTTCATATCATCATTTCCAAGACAGATACTGTTGTTTTATCCCTCTACGATCAGATATTTTCCATCTGGCAGTGCAAAAACTTCGCTTGCTTCTTCCAACTCTTCATCTGACATTCCATCCACATCAGCTCCGATCTCTTCCAGATACTCTCTGACCTCTTCGATAGAATCTACTACCTGTGCCATGCAGTCCTCAAGAAAAGCTTCTGCTGCCTCATAAGATTCTGCCACCGGCTGTGGAAAAAGCTGCTCCTGATTTTCCAGAAAAGTATTGATACATTCTTCTGTAAACATTTTAAATTACCTCCTCAATTTCTCCCTTTGCCAAAATCAGCTTCTCAAGGATCGGTTCAACCCGTTCTGTCACATAGGACGCTGCTGCCCGTACCCCCTCCTTGGAATGCGCCATGGCAAAGCCATATTTTACTGCCTTAAGCATCTCTATATCATTATATTCGTCTCCGAATGTCAGACATTCTTCCGGCGAAATATGATATCTCTTCTGATATTCTATAATTCCCTTTGCCTTATTAGTACCAAAAGGAATAAAATCAATCCATTCATTTCCCGACGTAACAACCACACAGTCTTTTCCAAATCTTCCGGTCCAGTATTTTACGGACTCTTCGGTAAGACCACCCGGCTCAAATACAGCCAGCTTCATAATCGGATCTGTCATTTCATCCAGACTTTTTACAAATCTGCACTCATTTTTTACTTCATATAACATATGATCATGAAATTTCTTTGTCTTCGGCATCAGATAATGGTAATCCTTTGCTGAACAGGTAAACTCTGCATCTTTCTTTTCCATGATTGCAGAAATGATCTCATTTGCAAGTTCCCTGTCAAAAGAATCCTGATACAGCACTTCCCCATGATCTACTGCCAAAGCACCATTTTCGGAAATATAAGAAATCTCTGACGCAACAGGTGCAAACAGTTTTCTCATATTCGGGTACTGTCTGCCACTGGCTGCAACAAATATGATTCCCATTTCCTGTAACTGTCTGATCAGTGGAAATATCTCTTCCGGCAAAGATTGTGCTTTATTTAAGAGCAAAGTTCCATCCAGGTCACTGGCAACTAACTTAATCATTTCCATGTTCCTCGCAAATCTTTACTAAGTCAGTCGGTGCTTCGGCAACTATATCTGCGCCATTTTCGTTGAGTTCCTCACGGTCACGGAATCCCCATAATGCACCAACTGTGAACATTCCTGCTGCTTTTCCTGTTTTCATATCTGTGCTGGTATCTCCTACATACATGCACTCTTCTGGTTTTACACCAAATTTCCCAGCAACCATCAGAGGACCGTCCGGAGCAGGTTTTCTGCGGATTGCATCACTCTGTCCGACCACCATGTCAAACTCTTCTCCGAAAAGCTGCGCGATAACTTTTACAGCTGCCGGATGCGGTTTGTTGGAGCAGACTGCCAGCTTCATTCCATGTTTCTTCAGCTCTTTCAATGTCTCCGGCATTCCCTTATAAGGAACTACTTTATACATCGGATCTGCTGCAAACATTTCTCTGTAAAGTCTCTCTCCTTCCTCATAATGAGTAAGCTCCGGGTCCCCGGCATCTTTAAGTGCACGGCGGATCAGCATGCTTGCACCTTCTCCGCTGTAATATCTGAAATTATCCACCGGAAGTGTCTTTAAACCAAATTTTTCCATGATAACGTTTGTGACATATGCCATGGATTCCAGTGTATCAGCTAACGTTCCATCCAAATCAAATATACATGCTTTAATCATCTTTTGTCATCCTCTCAAGTCAATTCCTGATTTCTTCATTTCATAAAATAATCTGGCGGCCGGAAGCCCTACCACATTATTGTAGTCTCCATTAATTCCTTTTACATATATTCCGAAAAACCCCTGAATTCCGTAACTTCCCGCTTTATCCATAGGCTCTCCTGTCGCAACATATTCTCTGATTTCTTCATCTGAAACCGGATAAAATGTCACATCTGTACTCTCATAAAAGGCATGTTCCTGCCATTGCCCATTCTTTTTCTCCAATACAGAAACGCCAGTGTATACCTGATGGGTGTTCCCCTGCAGTTTCTTCAGAGTATCTGCTGCGTCTTCCTGATCGTGTGGTTTTCCAAGAATCATATTCTGAAACACTACCACTGTATCAGAACCGATAATTACAGTTCCCTCTTCGGCATCCTCTACTGTCGCTTTAACAGAAACCGCCTTATCTCTTGCCAGCTGCGCAACTGCCTCTTTCGGGTCATCAGAAGTCCGATTCTCGTCTCCTGATGCGGGTATCACTTCAAATTTCACGCCTGCTCTCTCCAGCAGTTCTCTTCGTCTGGGTGAAGCAGATGCTAAGATAATTCTTCTCATATATAAACCTCTTCTGTTACTGTTCGAACGCCGTTATTCTGTAAAGTGTTTTTATCAGCGCCCCTCTTCTTTCGTGTCATAGTATACCTTGTATCTTTTTGCTATGCAACTGCTTTCAGAAAAAGTTTTGCTTTTCTTTTTATGCAAAACGTATTAAAATATGAATAACCAATCACTAATCTGTTTCATATTCGCAGAAATAGGAGAATATCAGAAAGGAGTTTATGATTATCATGGCTAAAATTAATAAATACTGGGGATTTGTTGCAGTCGGCGCTCTTACCGCAGCTGCTGCCGGTGTCGTTGCCGCTATTATCGCAAAGAAAGGATCCTGCAAAGAGGATTTTGATTTTGAAGATGACTTTGATGATTTTGATCTGACAGACGAAGAAGAGAAAACTGAGGAAAAAGCTGACGAAGAAGCTGAAACTGCAGAAGATTTCCAGTCCTGGGAACATACAGGTGAGCAGGCAGAGAATGACAGTGCTGAAGACAAAGCTGACGAAGTAGCAGCTGAATCTGATTCAGAAAATTCAGAAGAAGCTCCTGAAGCAGCCACAGAAGTTGAAATCAAAGATGCTGAGGAAGAAGATGCCGACGATCCAAAAGACTTCGAAGAAGCTATTGAGGCAGCAGCTGAATCTAAGGAATGAATCAACTTGTCGGCACACTAGTACAGCGTAATTATACTATATGTTGCAAACAGCCAGACGAATAATCGCCTGGCTGTTTCTTTATCTTTTATTGCATTATGCTTTCGGCAGTTTAAATGAGCTCTTAAGAGATACGATACGGTTAAATACCGGTGCTCCCTCCTTAGAGTCATGGATATCTGCGCAGAAGAATCCTGTTCTTACAAACTGGAAGCTGTCATAGCCTTTTGCTTCCATCAGTGCAGGCTCTACATAAGCAGTAACTTTAGTCAGAGAATTCGGATTTACGTTCAGTGAACCGTCTTCCTTGTTGTATACACCTTTTTCCTCATCTACGATATTCTCATAGAGACGAACTTCTGCTTTGCCAGCCTGGCTTGCTTCTACCCAGTGAATTGTTCCTTTTACCTTTCTGCCATCCGGTGCGTTTCCACCCTTTGTTTCCGGATCATAAGTACAATGTACTACGCGTACTGTACCATCTTCGTCTGCTTCGTATCCTGTACATGTTACAAAATATGCATTCATAAGACGAACCTCTGTGCCAGGGAACATTCTCTTATATTTCTTAGGCGGATCTACCATGAAATCCTCTCTCTCAATATAAAGTTCTCTGCCAAATGGCATCTTACGTGTTCCAAGTTCTTCGTTCTCCATATTATTCGGAGCTTCCAGATACTCAATTTCACCTTCCGGATAGTTATCGATCACAAGTTTGATCGGATCAAGGATTGCCATCAGACGCGGACGTTTCAGTTTCAGGTCCTCGCGGATACAGTACTCAAGCATTGCGTAATCAACAGAGCTGTTTGCCTTGGATACACCACAAAGCTCAACAAACATCTTGATAGATTCCGGTGTGAAGCCACGACGGCGCAGTGCTGCGATGGAAACCAGACGCGGATCATCCCATCCGTCTACAATTCCTTCTTCTACAAGTTTCTTGATATAACGTTTACCTGTGACAACATTTGTCAGGTAAAGTTTTGCAAATTCAATCTGTTTCGGAGGCTGCGGATATTCCAGTTCTCTTACAACCCAGTCATACAGCGGTCTGTGGTCCTCGAATTCCAGTGTACAGATGGAATGTGTGATTCCCTCGATTGCATCTTCGATCGGATGAGCGAAGTCATACATCGGATAGATGCACCATTTATCGCCTGTTCTGTGGTGTGTCATATGAGCAACACGATAAATAACCGGGTCTCGCATATTCATGTTCGGAGATGCCATATCAATCTTAGCGCGGAGTACTTTCTCTCCGTCTGCATATTTACCCTCTTTCATCTCCTCGAAAAGCTGAAGATTCTCTTCAACAGTTCTGTTTCTGTATGGGCTCTCTTTACCTGGCTCTGTAAGTGTTCCGCGGTATTCACGGATCTGATCTGCTGTCAGGTCGCATACGTATGCTTTTCCTTTCTGGATCAGCTTTACAGCAGCTTCATACATCTGGTCAAAATAATCAGATGCAAAGAAAAGTCTGTCTTCCCAGTCAGCACCCAGCCATTTGATATCAGCTTTAATAGATTCTACAAATTCGCTTTTCTCTTTTGTAGGGTTTGTATCATCAAAACGCATGTTGAATTTGCCGTTATACTCCTGAGCAAGGCCATAGTTTAAAAGAATAGATTTCGCATGACCGATATGAAGATATCCATTCGGTTCCGGCGGGAAACGCGTATGCACGGTGTCATAAACACCCTCTGCTAAATCTTTATCAATGATATTCTCAATAAAATTTTTGGAAACTGTTTCGTTCTCCATCTTTTTCCCTCCTGTTGTCGTATTTTATACTGTTTTTTCACACATCTATATATAAAAAATACAACTGAATATTTTTTATGTCGAATGAATTTATATTATCATTGGAAATTCCATCTGTCAACCGTTTACACAACAGTGACAGGCCTTATATTTCTCAGACGTTACTGTTCACTCCGTTCACAGTAACGTAGCCAAAATTCATTCCAGATTG
>ERZ772819.4012-NODE-4012-length-9966-cov-5.394915_pt1 | contig 9966 bp, 6 predicted proteins | sample MGYA00580860_ERZ772819 | MGnify/ENA primary metagenome ERZ772819 (study PRJEB29015, sample SAMEA2737683) | human gut metagenome | biome: human gut; feature: human-associated habitat; material: faeces | place: China | collected 2012 ...
ATAATTATAAAAAATTTAGCGAGTCGCCCTAAGGACGCCGCCCCCTACAATGTCTGACATTAATTATAGATTTTATTACAAATAGACAATTTTTCAAAATAGAAGAATTCAAGTGTTCACTTGAATCCTTCTAACAAATCTTGTACCTCTATTATTCCGAATTTGAGAGAAATTTCAGAATTATTGTTAATTTGAACTAGTTCTTCTAAGAAAGTTTTTAACCGTTCAAATTTTTCAGGAGAAATATTTTGTATTTCACCCGAATATATGCGTTTAGAGTTTTGATACAAATAAATCTCCGCATATTGCTTATGGTCTTCAATAATTTTAAAAATCCTAAAGTCATCAGGGTAAATCATAAAAATCTCTCCTTTCTATTCAATTATGTTCACTATTATATCACTATAATTTACAAAAATCTACTAAAATTCGACTTTTTCTTCAATCCACTTTTCAAGTTCATCTATTTTTACTCTTACTTGTTCCATTGTATCTCTATCTCTTATTGTAACACTCTCATCTTCAAGTGTATCAAAGTCAACTGTTACACAGTATGGTGTTCCTATTTCATCTTCTCTTCTGTAACGTTTACCTATAGAACCTGCTTCATCATAGTCACACATAAATTTCTTTGCAAGTTTTTCATATACTTCTGTTGCTTTTTCACTTAATTTTTTAGAAAGTGGTAAAACTGCAACTTTATATGGTGCAAGTGCTGGATGTAAATGTAATACTGTACGAGTATCTCCTTCAGCAATTTCTTCCTCTTCGTAACTGTTGCATAAAAATGCAAGTGTTACTCTGTCTGCTCCAAGTGATGGTTCTATAACATATGGTACGTATTTTTCGTTGGTTTCTGGGTCTAAATATGTTAAATCTTGTTTTGAATATTCCATATGTTTACTTAAATCGAAATCTGTTCTTGAAGCTATTCCCCATAGTTCTCCCCATCCAAATGGGAATGTAAATTCTATATCTGTTGTTGCATTACTATAATGTGATAATTCTTCTTTGCTATGGTCTCTTAAACGTATATTTTCTTCTTTTATTCCTAAATTTAAAAGCCATTCTTTACAGAATTTTTTCCAGTATTCGTGCCATTCTAGTTCTGTTCCTGGTTTGCAGAAAAATTCTAATTCCATTTGTTCAAATTCACGTGTTCTAAATGTAAAGTTACCTGGTGTGATTTCATTTCTAAATGATTTACCAATTTGAGCAATTCCCATTGGTAGTTTTTTTCTTGTTGTTCTTTGTACATTTTTAAAGTTTACAAATATTCCTTGTGCAGTTTCTGGTCTTAAATATATTTCTGATTTTGCATCTTCTGTAACTCCTTGGAAGGTTTTAAACATCAAATTAAATTTACGTATTTCTGTAAAATTATGTTTTCCACAATTAGGACAACAAATATTGTTATCATCCATATATTTTATCATTTTTTCATCTGGCCAACCATCTACAACTTCTTCACAATTATGTTCATGCATCCATTCTTCTATTAATTTATCTGCTCTATGTCTGGTTTTACATTCTTTACAATCTATTAATGGATCTGAGAATCCACCAACATGGCCTGAAGCAACCCATACCATTGGGTTCATTAATATTGCTGAATCTAAACCAACATTATATTTATTTTCTTGAATAAATTTTCTTCTCCAAGCTTGTTTAATATTATTTTTTAATTCAACACCTAAAGGTCCATAATCCCATGTATTTGCAAGTCCTCCATATATATCTGAACCAGGATATACATATCCTCTATTTTTGCAAAGTGCAACTATTTTATCCATAGTTAATTCTGACATTTTTCATTCCCTCTTTCTTACTTTAAAAGCTAATTTCTTAGAGCATTTTACCACATATAAAAATTGTAATCAACTATTTTACAATTTTTTATTTCTTATATATTACGATTATTTTACAAAAGTCATATTTTGTATTTTTTTGCTATTGTATTGTTTTCAGTATTTTGCATTTTTATTTTTTCCAATTATTACCATTTTATTACAATTATGTTACTTTTTATTTGTATTATGTAACTTTTTATAGTTTACATTTAGTTATACACATTTTTTGTGGATAATGTGGAAAACTTTGTGAATAACTTTAAATTAGCTATTTTCAGATTTGATTTATTCACTTTTTTTCAAGGTTTTTATTTTTCAAAAAAGTATTTCCAATTATTTACAGTGTGTTATGTAATTCTTTTATTGTAAATTTAGTTATATCAAATAAAAAAAATTAAGGCGACTAATAGTCGCCCCCTACATATTTACTTATATTTAACTAAGTAATATATAATTAACACAATTTCTGTAATTAAGATTGTGGGAAATCCTATATAAAATTTTGGCTTTTGTGTTTTGTGGTGAAATGTGTACATTCCAGCTATTCCACCTATTCCACCACCAAGAAGAACAAATGTCATTAATGCATTTTCACTTATTCTCCATTCATTTTTTATTGCTCTTCTTTTATCTATAAACATTGCCAAAAAAGCTATAAGATTTATTCCTAAAACATAAATGATTATATTTTTTATTGTTAAAATTTCTTCCATTTTATCACCTATTTTATTTTTTATTCAGGCGGACAGAGGCGTCCTCCACTACATTGTCTGACACAATTTTAAAATTCAAAGAAAGACATTTGATTACTTTGTGTCATTCCTTTTAAACATCCTGCATTTTTTAACATTTCTATTACAGATTTTCCTACTCCTGAACGTTGTTGCAAATCATCTATACACATAAATTTACCATCTTTTTTTGCTTTTTCTATCCCCTCTGCTGCAACTGTTCCAAGTCCTGGTATACTATTTAATGGTGGACGTATTCCGTCTTCTTCCATTACAAATTTGGTACTATGTGATTTATATAAATCCATTGGCAAGAAGTTTATTCCTCTTTCATACATTTCTAATACCAATTCTAATATTGCATACATGTTTTTTTCTTTTACTGTTGCTCCATTTCCTAGAAGGTCTATTTCTTTCATTTTGTTTTTTACTCTTTCTTCTCCATGGCACATTATATCACTATCAAACTCATCTGCTCTAATTGTAAAATATGCTGTGTAATACGCTTTTGGCTCGTGTACCTTAAACCATGCAATTCTGAAGGCATTTGTTACATATGCTGCAGCATGGGCCTTTGGGAACATATATTTTATTTTTTTACATGAATCTATATACCAATCTGGTACATTATTATCTTTCATCATTTTCTCATATTCTGGCCACTTTGGCTCTTTTCCTTTTGCAACTTTTCCTTTACGTACGGCTTCCATTATTTTAAATGATGGTTGTGGTTCTAATCCTTTTTTTATTAGATATATCATAATATCGTCTCTACAACATATTGCTTCATCCAGTTTTATTGTTCCTGCTTCTATTAAGCTTTGAGCATTGTTAAGCCACACATCTGTACCATGAGAAAGTCCAGAAATACGAATAAGTTCATCAAATGTTGTTGGTTTTGTATCTACTAACATTCCGCCTTACAAATTTAGTTCCAAATTCTGGTATTCCAAAGCTTCCTACTTCTGAATGTATTTGATCCGGTGTAACTCCTAAAGCCTTTGTTGAACTAAATATAGACATTGTTTCTTTATCATCTAATGGTACTTTTGTAGGGTCTTTTCCTGTTATATCAAATAGCATTCTTATCATTGTTGGATCGTCGTGTCCTAGTATATCTAGTTTCAATAAGTTTTGATCTATTGAGTGATAGTCAAAGTGTGTTGTTATAATATCTGAATTTGGATCATCTGCAGGATGTTGCACTGGTGTAAATTCATATATTTCTCTACCTTTCGGAACAACTATAATTCCTCCAGGGTGCTGTCCTGTTGTTCTTTTAATTCCAACACACCCTTTTGAAACTCTATTTATTTCAGCACTACTTACAGGTATTTGTCTTTCTTCATAATATTTTTTTACATAACCATATGCAGTTTTTTCTGCAACTGTACCAACGGTTCCGGCTTTAAATGTTGTTCCTTTTCCAAATATTACTTCTGTATATTTATGTGCTTTTGCTTGATATTCTCCAGAAAAGTTTAAGTCTATATCTGGCTCTTTATCTCCATTAAATCCAAGGAATGTTTCAAAGGGTATATCCATTCCATCTTTATCTAACCTATGTCCACATTTTGGGCAATTTTTATCTGGTAAGTCGAATCCATTCTTACATCCATAATCTGTAAAATCCGAATATTTACAATTTGGACATCTATAATGTGCTGGCAGAGAATTAACTTCTGTTATACCTGTCATATTTGCAACAAATGATGAACCAACAGAACCTCTTGAACCAACTATATATCCATCTTCGTTTGACTTCCAAACTAATTTCTGTGCAATTATATACATAACGGAGAAACCATTTTTTATAATTGAGTTTAATTCTTTATCTAGTCTTTCTTGCACTATTCCTGGTAATTGTTCTCCATATAATTCGTGAGCTTTACTATATGCTATATTTTTTATTTCATCTTCACAACCTGGTATGTGTGGAGGACATTTTTCTGGTGATATTGGGCTTATCCTTTCACACATATCACTTATTTTATTTGTATTTTTTACAACAACCTCATATGCTTTTTCTGGTCCTAAATATTGAAATTCTTCAAGCATTTCATTTGTTGTTCTTAAGTATAAAGGTGCTTGTAAATCTGCATCTGCATATCCTTGCCCTGCCTCCAGAATTCTTCTATATATTTCATCTTGAGGGTCCATAAAGTGAACATCACAAGTTGCAACTACTAGTTTACCTAGTTTTTCTCCTAATTCTACTATTTTTCTATTTATATCTCTTAGTGCTTCATCGTCTGCAACTACACCATTTCTAACTAAAAAAGCATTGTTTCCTATTGGTTGAATTTCTAAGTAGTCATAGTCTCTTGCTATTTCTTCTATTTCTTCATCTGATTTTCCTTTTTCTATTGCTTGGTACAATTCTCCTGCTTCACAAGCACTTCCTAGTATAAGACCTTCTGAATATTTTTTATACAAACTTTTTAATATACGTGGTTTTCTATAAAAATAGTGTAAATGAGATAGTGAAACTAATTTATATAAATTTTTTAGTCCTACATAATTTTTTGCAAGTATTATAGCATGGTATGATGGTAATTTTTTATATGCTTGTTTTTCAGCTTCTTTATCTGGGCCTACAATATCTATATCATCTATTGTTTTTGCACCTTTCTCTTTTAACATATCTATCATTACATTAAATACTTTAACTGTTGTATCAACATCATCTAAAGCTCTATGTGCTACTTCAACTTTTATTCCTAAGTTTTCTGCAATTATTCCTAATTTATACTTTTTATAATCTGGAAATAGCATTTTTGCAAGTTTAAGTGTATCTAAATATGTATTATTTAACTCATATCCTAATATCTTTGCATTGTGTTTTAAAAATCCAATATCGAAATCTGCATTATGTGCAACAAGCACAGAATCTCCAAAAAATTCTAAAACTTTTGGTAAAACTTGTTCTATTGTTTCTGCTTCTTTTACCATATCATCTGTAATATTTGTAACTTCTGTAACCTTTTCTGGTATATGCTTTTCCGGATTTACAAAACACGAAAATGTATCTATTACTTCTCCACATTTAATTTTCATTATTCCTATTTCTGTTATTTTTTCTGTTCTATATGAAAGTCCTGTTGTTTCTAAGTCAAATACACAATATGTTGTATCTATATCTTGTCCTTTAGAGAATGAAATTGTTGGAACTCTATCTGGTACTAAATATGCTTCAACTCCATATATAATTTTCATATCTTTGTTGTCTCTACCTAAAAGTTTATGTGCTTCTGGAAAGGCTTGCACAACTCCATGGTCTGTAATTGCAATAGATTTCATTCCCCATTTCATAGCTCTTTTTATTAAATCTGTTGCAGATGTCATTGCATCCATTTGGCTCATTTGAGTATGCATATGTAGCTCTACTCTTTTTTCTTCCGCTAAATCCATTCTTTCTTGTTTTTTTCTTCCTTGTGTTTCAATTATTGTATTCGCTATAACTCCGAGTTCTTTTGCAAATGGATCAAATTGTGCTGTTCCTTCTATTTTTAATCCTTTTGCACTTTGTATTTTCTTTAATACTTCTGCTCCTCTTTCTCCCGGTACGAAAGCTTTACAAGTTATTGTACTTGTTCCATCATATACATCAAACATAACAAGCCATTTACCACTTTTTAACTCTCTTGAATCTGTGTTTATTACTTCTCCTTCTAAACTTAGTTTTCCAGTATCTACTCCAATATCTTCTACTTTTACAAGTTCTTCTCTTATATTCATATTTCTTCCCAATATTAATGGTGTATTCTCTTCTGGCATTGGTGGTGGTGGCGGAGCTGGAACATAATCATTTTGAGAAACTTGTTTTGTTTCTTTTTCCTTTGATTTATTTTCCTTTGGTTTATTATTTTGTTTTTTATGTATTTTATTTTCTTCATTTTTTTCAATATCAATTGAAGTAGCAACTTTTTCTAATGCCATAATTTCTAAATGTTTTTTTCGTTGTTCTAAAATTTTCAAAGTTTCTTCAGAAATTCTTTCTATATACGTTACTTTGTATTTTTTCATATATAAACTTTCTATTAGTTTTTCTAGCACTACATTTAATCCTCTAGCATTTAAAAAATCTGCACCTTTCATAGTTAAATAAACCTTTAGTTTATTTTCTTCTAACTCTAATTTTGCATTAGCAAGTAATTGTCTTGCAATTGGATATTTTCTCGCAAGCAATGCCATTATATTTTTCCACTCGTCTTCTACACTTGGAATTTTTGCATTTTCTCCATAATGCATATTTATCCAAGTGTGTTCAATTCTAAATCTTTCACTAACAAAGGCCTCAAATATAGCAATAGCTTTAAGTTCAATAAATTCTTCTGATTCTAAATCTAATACTAATGTATTTTTTCTTTTGTATAACTTCATATTTAATATTTTTGCATTTTCTAAATTATCTTCAAATTTAAAATCTTTAAAAGTTTCTTTCATTGCTTTTATTGTTGCCATTTATTTTCCTCCTATTTTGAAATATTTTATCACAATAAGAAAAAGTTGCCAATGAAAATGACAACTTTTTTTATTTTATATATAGGAATTTTCTATTCTAGGTATAAGATTCCCAGTAGAAAAGCTATTTTTATGTATTTTCCCAGCTTAATATAGGATATCCATTATTTACCTCTGAATTTACAGTAAAATTATCCCATTTTAATTGTTTTATTTCTGTTTCACTTTTTTCTGTTGTACTTATTTTCTCATTATCTATTCCGCTTTTTATGCAATTTTTTAATTGCCAACATTCTGTTACAGGAAATGTTCTTCCAGTATATTTTATTCCAACAATCCCACCAGTTCTTCCAGTATAAATTCCAGTATTTTTATTAGTAATATTTCCTATATTATAACAATATTGTATACTTCCACTATATACATAACCAATTATTCCACCTATAGCTCTATAATTTGATTGAATATTTCCTGTATTATATGAATAAGAAACTGCAACATTTTCTCCTGTGCAACCAATTATTCCTCCAGTTCTAGAATAATAAGCAGAATCACATCCAGTTGAACTTATATATGCATTATTTACAGCTTGTTCTATATTTCCATTTTTTCTTAAATATCCTGTTATACCACCTACATAATTATTACCAATTATTTCTCCTGTATTTTTTACTTTTTTTATATTTACATTATTAGTGCCATCACCACTACAACCAGATATTCCTCCTATCATTGCTACATTATTATTTATATTTGAATGGTTTTCACATTCAATTACATTTCCCTTTTGTATCCAGCCAACTATACCTCCAATTCCATTATAACTTCCTATTATTGTGCCATAGTTTTTGCATTTTTCTATATTTCCACCATATTCTTCAATTCTACCTACAATTCCTCCTACTGAACTACTATTAGCACTTTGTGGTTCATCCGAATGATGACCTGTTGATTTTACATTTATCTTATTTACACAATTTTTTATATTTCCATAATTAACTCTTCCTGCAATACCACCTACATTGTATGTTCCTATTATATTGCCTTCTGCAGTTAAATTTGCAACTTCTGCATATTCATTTTCTGTTCCATATACATATGAAAATAATCCTTGGTCGAAATTAGCTTGATTTATATTTATACCTTCTATTGTATGTTCTTCCCCATCATATGTTCCAGAGAAATAATTCTGATAGGTTCCTATTGGTATCCAAGTAATCTTATTTAAATTTATATCTGCTTTTTGCTTTATGATACAATTTTCAAATTTATTTCCGTTATTTACCTTATTTCTAAAATCCAACAACTGTGACTTATTCCATATTTCATAGCTATCAGAATATGTTATATTTCCTATTGTTGTACTTCCTTTAGATTCTATATTTGTTACTTCTTTCCATTTTGCATATACTTCTATATTACTACTTACTTTTATAATTTTATCTCCAGTACCTTCAGGATTATTATACCAGCCTTCAATTATATATCCTCCTCTTAAAAACTTTGTTGTATCTAATGTTATTTCTTGATCTTTTGGTACTATTTCTTCTAGTTTTTCTTCTGTTCCATCATTTTTATTATATACTATTTTATATTCGTTCTCTTCAGGATCTGCTTCAACTTCATCTATATAAGTTACATTTTTATTCTCATCAATTTTAAAATAATAACCTTTATATTTTATTATAAAAACTTTTTCTTCACTTTTTTCTTTAACTTCTAAATTTTCATCATTTTTTCTTAATGTATTCCATACATTTTCGTAGTTAAACTTATTTCCTAAATTTTCTCCTGAATTTGCATTTGTTTCTTCTTCCACTATTGCTAATTGAATTTCCTCTTTTGCATTAGAGATATTCGTTTTCTGCATTGCTTGTTGTGCTTTTTTTATTATTCCATTTTCTCCCATTACCATATTTAGTGTTACACCGGCTAAAATTAATAGTACGATTATTGTTATTATTAAGGCTATTAAGGTGATCCCTAGATTATATTCTGCCATTTGTAGGGGTCGGCGTCCTCGACGACCCGATTTTCTATCTTTTTTTATTTGTGGATAGATGGAATTATATTTTGAAACATTGTTTGACATTATTTTATTGATATGTCTATTTTTTGCATTCGGGTCGTCGAGGACGCCGACCCCTACAACGTTTAATTTTATTTGTTCAAATATTGCAATATTGTTTTTATTTATTATTTTTGCATCATAATTTGAGACATTTTTATAAATGTCACTTTCACATATTTCATTATTTTTATTTAAAACACCTGTGTGTGTGTGTGTGTGTGTATACAGTTTCAACGTTTTCAGCAACTTTCATATTTTTATCTCCTTCTTTTGTATTTAAGGTACAGAACACTGTACCCACATATTTAATTTTTACACTTTTATTCTATATTAAAAAAATGTTTATTGCAACTCTTTTTTTGCTTTTTCTACTAATATATCTCCAAATACTTCTTCTTGTGTTGTTGTTACTTTGCTTCTTCTTGACATTTCTAACATTCCTGAAAATGCAGTTACTACTTCTTGTTTGTTATGTTCTTTTATTGAAAATAGCTTATTAAAAATAAATTTTTTTTGTTTTATTAATATTTTGAACATTTCTTTTACTTTACTTCCTACACTATAGCTTTCTGATATTGCTATTTTTTCTATATTTTTGGCATTTTGATTTTTCTTTTGCTCATTTTTTTCTACTATTTTTTTGTATATTTCAGGAATTATCTCTTTATTATATTCTCTTTCTAATTTTTGCTTTGGTAATTTAATTTCTTCTCTTACACCATATAGCCTATCTCCACTGTTTTCATATTGTTCTTTAAATTTTTTTATTATTTCTTTATATTTTTTATATTCTATAATTCTTTTTATTAATTCTTCTTCTGTTATTTCTTCTTCATCTTCTACTTGTTTT
>ERZ772819.4016-NODE-4016-length-9955-cov-3.950909_pt1 | contig 9955 bp, 5 predicted proteins | sample MGYA00580860_ERZ772819 | MGnify/ENA primary metagenome ERZ772819 (study PRJEB29015, sample SAMEA2737683) | human gut metagenome | biome: human gut; feature: human-associated habitat; material: faeces | place: China | collected 2012 ...
TACTTCCGTGCGGGTGTCGATGCTCGATGTCGCCTCGTCAAGAATAAGTATCTTCGGGTCGGCAAGCACCGCTCTTGCGATAGCGATAAGCTGTCGCTGTCCCTGACTTAAGTTGCCGCCGCCTTCGGTCAGCATTGTATCATATCCGTCAGCCATCTTTTCCGCAAAGTCGGCTACCTTTGCTGTCTTTGCCGCCGCAATTACCTCTTCATCTGTAGCGTCAAGCCTGCCGTAACGGATATTCTGCATTATCGTATCATTGAAAATAACCGTATCCTGAAGTACGATACCTATAGAGCCACGCAGTTTCTTTTTCGGTATATCATATATGCTTTCACCGTCAAGAGTTATGCTTCCGCCGTCGATATCATAAAATCTTGTGAGCAGATTTACGACTGTGGTTTTGCCCGAACCGGTAGCGCCGACAATAGCCAGCTTCTGACCGCTCTTTATCCACAGGTCGAAGTCGTGCAGTACCTTTTCGCCGGGTACATAAGAAAAGTCGATATTCTTGAACATAAGGTCGCCCCTTACGTTATCTATCGAGAAATCCTTATCCGTGCCTTCGTCGCTTTCAGGCTCTGTATCCATTATCTCAAATACACGCTCCGCACCTGCAATAGCCGTCTGTATTGAAGAATACTGCTGTGCTATCTCGTTTATGGGGCGGGTGAAGTTCTTTGTATACTGCAAGAACGCCTGAATCGTGCCGACCGTCATAACGCCCTTGAGGGCAAGTGGGTTGAAGTCGATTATAAGAAAATATGCGCCGAAGCCCGCAACAAGCAAAAAGCTGATATTCGATATGACATTCATACACGGTCCCATTATGCCGCCGCATATCTGCGCCTTTATCGCCGCCTTCTGAAGCTCGTCGCTGATTTCACCGAATTCCTCGCAGGCTTTCTTTTCTTTCGAGTATGCCGCTACCGTTCTGTAACCGGATACCATTTCTTCGATATGTCCGTTAAGTCTGCCTAAAAGCGTCTGCTGTAACGGGAAGTATTTTCTCATAAACTTTGTGAGATTCTTTGTAACAACAAGCGTCAGAACGACAGATGTAAGGCTGACAAGCGTCAGCATAGGCGAATAATAAAGCATAAACACAAGGCAGCCGACAAGCGTCAGAACGCCTGAAAACAGCGAGGCTATCGACTGAGAAACGGTGTTTGAGATATTCTCTACATCGTTTGTCATACGGCTCATAATATCACCGTGCTGATGAGTATCGGTATACTTTATCGGCAGGTATGAGATCTTGTCAAACAGATCCTTACGCATAGCCTTGACGGTCGTCTGCGACAGCTTTGCCGCAAATATACCCTGAAAATATGTGAGCAGTGAATTTACAAGATACACACATCCGAGTGCTATAAGGCAGTATAGCATACCGCTTATATCTACGTTTAATCTCTGATTTGAAACGGTTATCTTATCAATAGCAAGACCCTGAAGATAGGGTGCGACAAGGTTCAGCACAGTGATTATCAGCATAACGGATAAAAGCAGTATCATAAGGTATCTGTTCTTTCCGATATAGCCGACAAGCCTTTTCAGCGTGCCTTTTGTGTTCTTTGGCTTTTCAGCCATAAGCATTCTTTCGTGGGGCGGAGGGCCTCCTCTGCCCATCATTCTCATAGGAGGACGTTCATTAGCCATTTACCGCTTCCTCCTCTCCCTGCTTCATCTGTGAATAATAGATATCCCTGTAGACACTGCTTGATTCCATAAGCTCTTTATGAGTGCCGAAAGCGCATATTGAGCCGTTTTCAAGCACCGCTATCTTATCCGCTCTCATAACGCTCGCTATTCTCTGAGCTATCATTATAACGGTAACACCGCTTAAGTTTTCACGCAGAGCCTTGTGCAGCTTAGCCTCTGTACTAAGATCGAGTGCCGAGGTGCTGTCGTCAAATATCAGTATCTCGGGCTTTTTGATTATGGCTCTTGCTATCGCCATACGCTGTTTCTGACCGCCCGACAGCGACGCACCCTTTTCGCTTATCATAGTATCATATCCGTCATTGAAGCCGTCTATGAATTCCTCTGCCTGCGCTATTTTGGCGGCTGTCTTTACTTCTTCGTCCGTAGCCGTTTCACAGCCCCAGCGGATATTTTCCGCAACAGTTCCCGAAAAAAGCTCGCTCTTCTGTAACACTACGCCTATTTTGCTTCTCAACGTGTCAACATCGTAATCCTTAACGTTTACGCCGTCAACAAGCACATCACCATTAGTCGCATCGTAAAATCTCGGAACGAGGTTTACAAGAGAGGTCTTGCCACAGCCAGTAGAGCCGAGTATAGCTATCATCTGACCCTTACCGACTTTTAAATCAATGCCGGAAAGCACGGGCTTACCGGATGAACCGGGATACGAAAAGCCGACGTTTCTGAATTCAACGGTACCGCTGTTGTCGCTGTCGGCACTTTTATTTCCGTCGCTGATAACGGGGTTTGTTGAAAGCACTTCGTTTACACGCTTCATTGATGCGGCAGAACGTGAAACCTGCTGAAACATCATACCTACCATCATAACCGACATAAGTATCTGTGTTATATAGGTTACTGCGGCCATTACTTCTCCGACCTGCATTGCCTTTGCTTCAACCTGAAAACCGCCTATCATAATAATAGCGATGACAGAAGCGTTCATTATTATCATCAGTATCGGATTCAGTGTAGCAAGTAATTTCTGCACCTTGAGGTTGGTCGTCATAAGGTCGGTGTTTGCGTTGTCAAACCTGTTTATCTCATATTCCTCACGGGTGAAAGCCTTTACTACTCTCGCTCCCGAAACGTTTTCCTGTACCACACTGTTCACCTTGTCAAGTCTTGACTGAACGATACTGAAAAGCGGCGAGGCTTTCTTCATAATTATTGCCACGGCAATAAGCTGAACAGGCAGTGAGATTACCAGCACAATGCCGAAATTTACGTTAAGAGTGAGAATTACCGCAATGCCGCCTATAAACTGCATTCCCGTCCTTACAAACATTCTCAGCGACATAGCTACAAACTCCTGTATCGCCGTTATATCGTTTGTAAGTCTTGTGACGAGCGAGCCTGTAGTAAACTTGTCCGTCTGCTGAAAAGACATATGCATTACCTTTGCAAAAGCGTCTTTTCTTAAATCATTGCCCATTTTCTGAGCCGCCGCCGTGCCGAATGCCGCCGACGTTATACCGCCGAAGCAGCCGATAAGCGAGAACACCAGCATTTTAAGTCCCGTTATCAGAACATATCGTAGGTTTTCATCGGCAGCCGCATCGCCCAATATACCGTTATCTACTATATCTGACATAAGCGTAGGCTGTAACAGATCCATACTTACCTCAAGTATCATAGCGAGCGGACAAAGCAAGGCAAAAAGCCAATAGGGCTTCAAGTACCTTAGTACCTTCATCTTTTCTTCTCCTTTGTTCTACTTATAATATCAGATAAATTATACACTTTTCATTTCCGTAATGTCAACAAACAGTTAGGAGAGGTCAACGCTTTTTCAGCAAATTTTCACATTCCGACTTGAAATTAAACGTGCGATAAGATATAATAGATTATATCAGTTTGTAGAAAAAATCTGCTTATAAAATGGGCTTCTAATTTATTATCCCTATCCCCAAACCCCTTTCCCTCAGTGAAAGGCTGTGTATGCCCGGCGTCCGTGCCGGGCTGAATGTGGGGCTGCCGCCCTCACCAAGCAATGACGCTTGCAGTCAGTCGCACACAGTCGCTGCACGATGCAGCGACACTAACGACTGACAAACCGCATTGGGGCTACGCCCAAAGCAAGGATGCTTTGGTTGCTTGCCAAAAGTTTTGCACGATGCAAAACCAGCAGAGCAAGCAACACTAAACACCCCATTTCTAATAAAAATTTACAGGTTTATCAACAGCCTGATATAATTGTTTAACGCACTGAAAGAAGGACAAAAATGAAAATAGCAATAGTGGGTCTTGGTCTGATAGGCGGCTCTGTCTGCAAGGCACTGAAGAAAAATACATTTCATCATATAATGGGACTTGACGCTGACGGCGAGGTATGCAGAAAGGCTCTCGACAGCGGCGCAATAGACGAGATAATAACAGCGGACGAACTTAATGACGCTGATATGACTATGCTCTGCCTTTATCCCGAAACTATCGTTGAATTCGTAAAACAGCACAAGGACAAGTTCAAGCCCGGCTCTATCGTCACAGACTCCTGCGGTGTAAAGGAATATGTGGTTACACGCTGTACCGAGGTGCTTGAACCGCTCGGAGTTATATTTGTCGGTAGTCACCCTATGGCAGGCCGTGAGTTTTCCGGTTTTGACTATTCGACCGACGATCTGTTCAAAGGTGCAAGCTATATAATCACACCCTCGGAAAACACACCTAAAATGGCTATCGACCTCTTGTCAACGCTTGCCTGCTGTATGGGATTTGGCAAGGTCGTTACCGCAACACCTAAACAGCACGATATAAACATAGCCTTTACTTCACAGCTGGCGCACGTTGTTTCAAACGCTTATGTCAAAAGCCCGTCGCTATTCAATGCAGACGGTTTCTCGGCAGGCAGTTTTATGGATCTTACCCGTGTCGCAAAGCTGAACGAATATATGTGGAGCAGTCTGTTCCTTTGTAATAAGGAAGCGTTGCTGTTCGAGCTGAACACCATCATTGACAATCTGTGCGAGTACAGGGACGCTATCGGCGACGATGATACCGAAAGACTTCGTGATATACTCCGTGACGGCAGAGAGCGTAAAGAAAAGAGTAATGAGCTTTACGCAGAACACGCAAGGAGAAAAGTATAATATGCCTTCAACAAAAAAGACAAGAAGCTATGCCATTGCACTGAGCGGAATACTGAGTGCTATATGTATCGTGCTTATGTTCTGCACCGGCTTTATCCCGATAGGCGTATATATACTGCCTGCGGTGGCAGGTCTTGTCGTATGGATAATATACCGTGAAATAAGCAGGAAATGGGCGCTTCTTTGCTATGCGGCTGTGGCTTTACTTGCACTGCTTCTGACACCGGATATAGAGTCAAAGCTGCTGTTCACGGGATTCTTCGGATATTATCCCGTTATCCGTGACCTGCTCACCAAAGTAAAACCTGCAGTGCTGTCATTCCTTCTGCGTTTTATTTGTTTCAATGTCCCTGTTGTTGCAATATACGCACTGCTTCTGAACGTGCTTGGTATGGGACAGCTTATTGAAGATTTTGCAGGATTCGGACAGTTTGCGGTGCTTGCTTTCTGGCTTATCGGAAACTTTACATTTGTCTGCTATGATGTGTGCCTGAGCCAGCTTTCCTACGTTTATGAAAAATGGCTGAGGAGAAAGGTACACAGACTTATACGGTAGAAATACAATACGCTTATGGCGGCACAGGCGGCGGGAATGGATTATTTCCGGCTTCTCACAAAAATGCTTGAAACAAGATATTTACTCGATTAACTCACACCGATCGGCTATGTGTTGTTGACATTTGTGTCAGGTTAATGTATAATAGTGGTATTATAAACCGCATGGCTTCTGCCTATGCGGTTTTAAGCGTTAAAAACGCTTATAGAAAGGTATGAAATCTTATGCAAAACAAAATACTGTTTACAGCTCCCGGCAAATTTGACAAGTGGGAGCAGCAATGTCAGCCTATCGGAAACGGCTATATGGGAGCAAGTTTCTTCGGCGGCATTTCAAAGGAAAAAATAGTGCTGAATGAAAAAACGCTGTGGGCAGGCGGTCCTTCGGAAAGCCGTCCGGATTACAACAGCGGTATTATAGACGGCAGCTATGAGTATGTTAAGCAGGTACAGCAGCTTCTCTATGACGGAAAGTATGACGAGGCGGTTGCACTTCTCCCCCATCTGACAGGTGCAACGGACGGATACGGTGCTTATCAGCTTTTATGCGATATGATGCTCACCTTCTCCAATATAGACGAAACTCAGGCGACCGATTATACAAGAACGCTTGACCTTGACAATTCTATATTCACAACACAGTTTACATATCAGGGCGCAGTTCATAAGAGAGAGGCTTTTGCAAATTACCCTTCAAATGTTATATGCCTTAAGCTAAGTTCTGACAAGCCTCGCAGGATATGCGTAAAGCTGTCGCTTGACAATCTCCAGTGCGGAAGCGTTACGGCAAACGGTGATACGCTCACATATGAGGGTGCGTTATGGGATAACGGACTTCGCTACTGCACCGTTTTCAAGGTGGTAAACAAGGGCGGAGAGCTTATTGACGCAAAAGACAGCATAATGGTCGAACACGCAGATGAGGTTTATATCTATCTCACAGCGTCAACCGACTATTCAAATAAATATCCGACGTTCAGAACAGGCGTAAACCCTTCAGCCACAGTAAATCAGCGTATCGAAAATGCCGTAAGCAAGGGCTTTGACGCACTTTACGAGGAACACCTTGCAGACTACAAGGCACTTTTTGACAGAGTTACACTGAAAATAAACGAGGACACGGACGATATCATCCCCTGCGACAAGCTGATAAGAGAGTATAAGGAAAACGGCTCACGGAGCATTGCGAACCGTCTTGAAACGCTGTACTTCCAGTTCGGCAGATATATGCTTATAAGCTCGTCAAGAGCAGGCTCGCTCCCTGCAAACCTTCAGGGTGTATGGAACGAGAGCAACTGTCCTCCGTGGTGCTGTGACTATCATATAAACGTAAACCTTCAGATGAACTACTGGGGAGCATATAATACAAATCTCAGCGAAACTGTTCCTCCTCTGGTTGATTTTCTTGACAGTATGCGTCCGTCCGGCAGAAAGTCCGCCGAGGCGTATTACGGCATAAAGTCGGACGAAGAACATCCCGAAAACGGCTGGTGCGCTCATACGCAAAGCACTCCGTTCGGCTGGACAGCTCCCGGCTGGAATTTCTACTGGGGCTGGTCTACAGCGGCTGTCGCATGGCTTATGCAGAATATATACGAATATTTTGAATTCACAGGCGACAAGAAATATTTTGCGGAGCATATCTATCCGATAATGCGTGAAAGCGTTCGTTTCTATACGCAGTGGCTTATATATGACGATAAGCAGAAGCGTCTTGTTTCTTCACCGACATACTCGCCCGAACACGGACCTGTGACAATAGGCAATACCTATGAGCAGAGCCTTATAGAACAGCTTTATAACGACTTTATTACGGCAAGCGAGGCACTCGGTACTGACGAAGAACTGCGTAATATCGTGAAGAATCAGGTGGTTCAGCTCAAGCCCTTCAGCGTAAGCAAGAAAACAGGACTTCTCAAGGAATGGTTTGAGGAGGACGATGATAATTTCGACCACAGCAAGACGCAGAAGAATCACCGTCATATCTCGCACCTGCTCGGTCTTTATCCCGGCAAGGCAATAAACTCGCATACACCGGAGCTTATGACTGCGGCAATAAACACGCTCAACGACAGAGGCGATGAATCTACAGGCTGGTCAAGAGCATATAAGCTCAACCTCTGGGCAAGAGTAAAGGACGGCAACCGTGCCTACTCTATCTTACAGGGATTGCTGAGAGGCTGTACATTTGACAATCTGTTTGATTTCCATCCTCCGTTCCAGCTTGACGGAAACTTCGGCGGAAGCGCAGGAATTGCGGAAATGCTGATACAGAGCCACGAGGGTTACATAGAGCTTCTTCCTGCGGCACCCGATGCATGGAGGAACGGTGCATTCACGGGACTCTGTGCAAGGCACGGATTTGTAATCGACGCAAAGTGGGAAAACTTCAATCCCACAGCAGTAACAATAAAATCGACTGTAGGCGGTGTCTGCCGCATCAAGTCAAGCTGTGAGGCTATCCTCTGCGACGGAAAATCGGTACCTATGCTATCAAATGACGGCATAGTTTCCTTTGAAACACTGCCCGACAGCGTGTATACTTTTGTGTTCTGATTGCACAAAAGCCACAGAAAACATCTGATATAATTGTACAAGTTGTTGATAAGTAAAATTTTTTCGAGAAATTATAAAAAAACACTTGCAATTTGTTGTGGTTTCTGTTAAAATATTAATGTTGTATCGCTATATGTTAAATAGTGAATGGCGGACTCGTTATCCGCCGCAAGATAAAAGCAAGTATTGAAGGAGGTGCAAACCCCATGGCAAAATGTGATATCTGCGGAAAGGGCGTATCTTTCGGCATCAAGGTTTCTCACTCACACAGACGTACAAACAGAGCTTTTAAGCCCAACGTTCAGAAGGTTAAGGCTATCGTAAACGGTACTCCTTGCAGAGTACACGCTTGCTCTCGTTGCCTTCGTTCAGGTAAGGTTGAGCGTGCTAACTGATTATAGCTAAAGCTGCAATAAAGATTGCTCCCTGTTATACGGGAGCATTTTTATTATCATTTTACTTGTCCGCTGTGCGTTTTCTATTGACACGAAAGCTAAAATATAGTAAAATTAGTTAGTAAGGTTTCACCTTATAATCACACTAAAGCAATTTTGGAGGAAATATAATGGTAAGCAACGTACTATTACGTTTAAAACCCGAACTGGCGCTGACCCTTGACGCAGACAACCACGCCTGCGGTACATATGTAGGCTACGGGTTTACACTTCTGGCACTCAATGATAAAAACTGTATTATTTTCAACTCGTGGGCAAGAAAAAGCGCCCTCACAACAAAAACTGCCGATGACTTTTTCAAGGAATATATGTCAAAGCCCGAGAACAGTTTTGTAAAGGCGTACAAGGCAGGCGAGCCGAATATATCGGCTGTACTTTTCACAGGAAACGATGACGCTCAGGCAGTGCTTGACATAAAGCGTTTCATTACCGATATAGTAAAGTATTACTCCGCAAACTACTACAGCAACGCCTGTGCTAAATGCAATTCTTCGATTGGTCTGAGCTTTGCAAAGGCGTCCGACGGCAATGTTAAACAGCTTTGTAAAATGTGCGTTCAAAGCGAAGAAGACGCCGCAGAAAAAGCGGCTGTGACGCAGAGTGCAAAGCCTGTCGATTCTCAGCCTGTACCGCAGCCTATGCAGCAGCCTGCTGTAAATCAGACACAGCAAACAGCGAATAGTGCTGTTGGAATTTACGGAATACCCGTTCCTGCGACCCAACCGATAGCCGATGATCAGGCTGTAGTTACGCCGACAACGGTTCTTCCCCCTGCGACGAGCAACAACTCAATGGACTCTGTCGACCCTGCAACAGCACCCGAAAGCACGGGATATTCAACCGCTCAGTCACTTGCAGAACTAAAGCCCCCGACAAACGGCAATCTCCCTCCTATCAATGGTGGCTTTTCGCAGCCTGCATATTCACCGATGAATAATAACGGCGGCTTTGTTCAGCAGCCTATGAATAACGGAGGATTTGTTCAACGGCCGATGAACAGCTTCGGCAATGACGGACGATTCGTTGCAGGAAGACCAACCGCTATATCACAGCCTGCGAACCCTGTTATGGGTATACTCGGCGCTATCATCTTCTCGCTTATAGGCTGTGCCGTATGGATACTTATAGGTAAGCTCGGATATATTTCATATCTCGGCGGCATTGCAATGGCATTCTCGACAATATTCGGTTATCACCTGTTCGGAAAAAAGTTTGATACACTGGGACTTATAATCAGCATTGTAATAGTGCTTATTATGGTTTTTGTAAGCAATATGTTCATATATACATGGCAGATAGTAAGCGAACCGGGAATAGATGAAGCTCTTTCTCTACTGGGTTATGAAGGCTTCTTCGGCGTGTTCTTCGGACTTTTTGACCTTATGAAAGAGGTTGACCTTTATGCAGGGCTTGAAGGTCTTGACTCAATGACAGGTTCTTTTATCAGAGATCTTGTCATCGGATACATCATTTCCGGCATAGCAACAGTTGCTATCGGCTTATCAATGCTCAAAAAAGACAGATAAAACCAACAAGCTGCAGACGTTGAGAAACACACGCAGACAAGGAAACCGCCCCGACAGGCGTACAAAG
>ERZ772819.4031-NODE-4031-length-9925-cov-3.687741_pt1 | contig 9925 bp, 9 predicted proteins | sample MGYA00580860_ERZ772819 | MGnify/ENA primary metagenome ERZ772819 (study PRJEB29015, sample SAMEA2737683) | human gut metagenome | biome: human gut; feature: human-associated habitat; material: faeces | place: China | collected 2012 ...
GGTCGCGCAAGCGACATTCTTCCATTCCGCCGCAGTGCGATCCGTGCGAATCGTTTTTATTTTATAGGACGCATTTTCCTATGAAACAATAGAATGCACGCTCTGCGAGCATTCTATTGTCATGAATAAAAACGGACGGTCGGAAGATTCCGACCGTCCTGATTGATCTGTTTGAATGATCTGTTACTCGGCTGATGCTCAAGCCTTGTCTACAGAACCGAACAGTTCCATTTTTTCTTTTACAGTAGCCTTGATCGCTTCGAAGCCAGGAGCCAGCAGCTTACGAGGGTCATAACCCTTGCCCTGCTCGTCTTTGCCTTCTTCGATGTACTTTCTGGTAGCTGCAGCAAATGCAAGCTGGCACTCGGTGTTAACATTGATCTTAGCAACGCCAAGGGCGATTGCTTTCTTGATCATGTCAGCCGGGATACCTGTGCCGCCGTGAAGAACCAGAGGAAGATCACCAGTCAGCTGCTGGATAGCATCCAGAGTTTCAAAGGACAGACCCTTCCAGTTTGCAGGATATTTGCCGTGGATATTGCCGATACCAGCTGCCAGGAAGTCTACGCCCAGATCAGCGATTCTCTTGCACTCGTTGGGATCTGCGCATTCGCCCATACCTATAACGCCATCTTCTTCGCCGCCGATTGCACCAACCTCAGCTTCGATGGAAACGCCCTTTTCATGAGCAGCCTTAACCAGCTCAGTGGTCTTTTCAACGTTCTCGTCGATCGGGTAATGAGAGCCATCGAACATGATGGAAGAGAAGCCAGCTTCCAGACACTTGTAGCAGCCGTCGTATGAGCCGTGATCCAGATGCAGAGCAACGGGAACGGTGATGTTCAATTCTTCGAGCATACCGTTAACCATGCCTACAACGGTCTTGTAGCCGGTCATATACTTGCCTGCGCCCTCGGATACACCAAGGATTACAGGGGAGTTCAGCTCCTGAGCGGTCTGCAGGATAGCCTTTGTCCATTCCAGGTTGTTGATGTTGAACTGACCAACTGCATAATGGCCAGCTTTTGCTTTGTTCAGCATTTCTGTAGCAGATACTAACATCTTATTTACCTCCATAGAAATAAAATTATTATCTAACCGATGCTATTATACCCTATCTTTTTCAAAAAAGAAATACGGCATACGCATTTTTTTCCTCTTTTTCCACTTTTTCCACTAAATCAGTAGCTTTCACTGCGCTTCTTTTTCTTCTCCCGGCACCATGATATGCAGCGCCTGCTTCTGATTTTCGATGACGATTTCTGTGTGCCTGCCGCCGAATTCGCCGTCCAGCGTCCACGCAACCTCTTCCTCTGTCTCCACCTTCAGCCAGGAGGTTTTAAAGCAATACATCTGTGCCGTGTCGATATCGCGCTGTGCCAGGGCAGCAAGCGTCTGATTGAGTTCGTCCAGGCTGCGCGGAACCTTTACGAGCGTCACCTCAAACATTCCATCGCTTAAATCCACATATTTTCCGGTGATTCCCTTAAATCCTCCGACCGAAACAGAATTCGTAATCATTCCATACAGAAAATCGTCCTCGATGACAGTGTCCTGCGTCGTAATTTTCATGTGGTAGGATTTGATATCCCGGAGCTTTTTCATGCCCTCCAGCAGATACGCCATATGCCCAAGCACATTTTTGACATCCTGACTGGTTTCATAGGACACCTCCGTAAAAAGTCCGAAGGCCGCAATATAAACAAAGGTTTTTTCGTTAAAGGAACCGACATCGCAGGCAAACATTCTGCCGCTGACTGCGATTTTAGCAGCCTCAGCCATGTTTTTCGGAATATTCAGGCTCTGGGCAAAATCGTTTGTGCTGCCTGCGGGAATATACCCGATCGGGCGGCGTCGAACACTCTTCATAATGCCGGTCACCACCTCATCCAATGTGCCGTCTCCGCCGCTGCATACCACGAGGTCATATTTTGCCGTTCTGTCTGCCGCAAGCTCTACGGCTTCCCCTGCATACTGAGTCGGTCTTGCTGTCACGACATAGCCTGCCTTAACGAACGTATCAATGATATCCAGCAGATTATTCCGGATCTGTCCTTTTCCCGCCCTGGGATTATAAATAAAAAGAAGCTTTTTGTCGTCCATCCTTTCCCTCCTTTCTGCTTTTTTATCCTTGTTTCGCCCCTGCGCTCCCGTAAAGTGTACTTGCTTCTATAACAACAAGCTTACTCTGGAAAATAGAAAAAGGGCAGCCACTTTCCGGTGGACACCCTTTCGTTTTCTTTATTCTGCCGCGCTGCTTAAATAATTTTCCATTCCGAAAATCGCGTCGTCTTCATCCGTTCCGTCTGCAATCACGGTTACCTTTTCGCCGGGTGCAAGCGCAAGGCTCATCATTCCCATGATGCTCTTCGCGTTCACTTTTCTGCCTTCAGACTCCAGATAAATATTGCTGGCATGCTTGCTTGCAACCTGCACCAGCATTGCTGCCGGGCGAGCCTCAAGCCCCTGCTTCAGCTTTACTTCCACAGTTTTCTGTTTCATAATAAAACTCCTCCTTTTAAGACCTCATGTCATCCGCCAGTTCACATAATTTCCGCAAACGATGATTTACGCCCGATTTTCCAACCGGAGGATCCAGATACATCCCCAGCTCCTTAAGCGGTGCTTCGGGATACTCCAGACGTACTTCAGCCATCTGACGCAAGCTCACCGGCAATTTTTCAAATCCATATTTTTGCTGCAAAAAAAGAATATCGTCAACCTGCCTCGCCGCCGCTGTCACCGTCTTGGTAATATTGGCAGTTTCGCAATTGACGCGCCTGTTTACCGTATTGCGGACTTCCCGGACGATCCTGGAATTTTCAAATTCCATCAGCGCCACATGCGCCTCAACCACATTCAGAAAATCCGAAATTCCGGCTCCTTCTTTTATGTAAACCACATAATACTTTTTTCGCTGTACAATCCGCCCTTCGATCTCGAACTCGGTCAAAATCTCCAGAATCTGCTGTGCCTGCAGCGGTCTGCTGCATACAATTTCCAGATGATATCCTTTCCCGGGATTGCTCATCGAACCGGCTGCCAGAAACGCGCCTCGTAAAAACGCTCTCTGGCAACAGGAATTTCGGATTAAAAGCCTGCTCACCGGACATCGTAAACCATCCTGTAGGCTCTCCTCACCGAACGTCGGGCTGCCTGTCTGATCCAAAAATTTGATCCCCTGCAGAATCCTGAGGATCAGTTCCGGGTCATCTATCCGACAGAAATATCCGGTTTGCTGATTTTCCTGTTGTACACGGGTTTCCGTACTTATATTAAATGTTTTCTGTAATAATGTAAAGCATTTTCTCACAACGAGCGCATTTTCCGCATGAATCTGCAGAAAAGTCCCCGTCGTACCGACGCCGATGCTGCCGTTAAAATGGAGAAGTGCTGCCAGCTCCGCCAGCTGGCAGTGCCTTGCCGGACTGATGTGCCGATACAGCTCTTCTTTTACTCCCGATGAAAATGACATATGAAATATCCTTAAATATCCCTGTGGCTCAAAGATACTCCATACTTGGCTTCCCTGTTGCGAAGCTTTCTATAAAGCTCATTGGCCAGCGTTACGCTCCTATGTTTGCCGCCGGTGCAGCCGATCGCCACCACCAGCTGGTATTTGCCTTCTTTAATATAATTTGGAATCAAAAATCGCAGCAGATCTGTCAGCTTGTCCAGAAAAATCCCCGCCTCCGGGAAGCTCATGACATAATCCTGAACGCCCCTGTCGTTGCCGGTCAGATATTTCAATTCATCTATATAAAAAGGATTCGGCAGGAAACGGACATCAAATACCAGATCCGCATCTGCCGGAATTCCATGCTTGAAGCCAAAAGAAAGAATATTGATCATCAGACTGCTGTACTCTTCATTTTTTACAAAAATCCGATCCAGCTCCTCTTTCAGCTCCCGGGTCAGCAGCTTGGACGTGTCAATCACATAGTCTGCATCCTTCTTAACCTGCTGCAGGATTTTCCTTTCTTTTTCAATTCCGTCTTCGATTCTCGGATTTTCTGCTGAACACAGTGGATGCATCCGTCGGCTCTCTTTATAACGTTTCACAAGCACTGCATCAGAAGCGTCCATAAAAAGAACTTCGAACACCATACCGTTTTGTCTTAAACAGGAAAGTGTTTTTTCTACCCTGGCAAAGGACTGATCCGTGCGGACGTCCACGCCGATAGCAACTTTTGTTATTTCCGTATTCGGTGTGGACAAAAGCTCAACGAACTTGTCGATCAGCTGAATCGGCAGATTGTCCACACAATAGTATCCCATATCCTCCAGCAGTCGCATCGCGGTGCTTTTGCCGCCGCCGCTCATGCCGGTTACCATTACAAATCTCATTTTTCAAAATCTCCCAGGAAAATCACTTCCGGCTCCAGCGTTACGCCGAATTTTTCCTGCACTGTTTCTGTGACTTTCTGAATTAGTCCCGCCACGTCCGCAGACGTCGCATTTTTTCGGTTGATGACAAAACCGCAGTGCTTTTCGGAAACCTGTGCGCCGCCGACGCACGCTCCGGCAAGTCCGGCATCCATAATCAGCTTGCCTGCAAAATATCCCTCCGGACGTTTAAACGTACTGCCCGCACTCGGATATTCCAGCGGCTGTTTTTCCCGACGCTTTGCAGAAAGCCCCTGCATCGTAGCAGAAATTTCGCTTCGGTCGCCTTTTTGCAGCTTTAAAACAGTGCTGAGCACCACACAGGGCTTTGTTTTTACAATGCTCGTGCGATAGCCGAACGCCATTTCTTCCCTGTTGTATACACGACATCTGCCATCCGGTTCCATCACCTCTACCGACTCTGTCACACCCGCAATCTCACCGTTGTAAGCGCCCGCGTTCATCCGGACTGCTCCGCCAATCGTTCCGGGGATTCCCGATGCAAATTCCAATCCGGTCAGCCCTGCTTCCATCGCGCTTCTTGATACAGCGGAAAGCATCGCGCCTGCGCCGCATCGGATCGTAGCTTCGTCGATTTCAGTTTTTAAAAATTCCCCCGCCAGATGCAGGATCGCGCCGCGGTAGCCCCGGTCCCCCACCAAAAGGTTGCTTCCGTTTCCGAGCAAAAACCACGGCAGCGCCTCTTCCTGCAGCCAGGCAAGCACCTGCGCCAGCTCTTTCCTCGTCTCAATCACAAGAAAATAGCGCGCAGGACCGCCTGTCCGGAATGTCGTATGCCTGTCCATTTGTTCTTCTGTTAAAATCCGCTCTTTCGGCAGAATTTCATTTAATCTGTCACTCAAATGTCCTGACCAGCCCTTCTGCTCCGGCTTTGCGCCGGATACGTTGTTATTTTATGCGGATCTTTTGCAGATGATACCGGTATTACTTCAATACCAGTCTGGCAGCGCCGTAAATACCAGCGTCATTGCCCAGAGTTGCCAGGGTAAACAGTGCGCCGCGGCAGCCCTTGAACGCATATTTCTGGTAATATTTCTGAATGTAATCCAGCAGCACATTGCCGGCTTTGGAAACACCGCCGCCGATTACGAAGATCTCCGGGTTGGAAACATTGGCAACCAGCGCCATCGCCTTGCCCAGATACCAGCCAAAGTCCTCTGCGACCTCGATTGCTACCGTATCTCCTGCTTTAACCGCATCCCATACGTCCTTTGCACTCAGGTCGTCCTTGCGCATTATGCTCGGACGGTCATCCTCTGCCAGCTTACGCTTTGCCATACGGACAATACCCGTTGCGGAAACATATTCCTCCAGGCATCCGCAGTTGCCGCAATTACAAGGCTCTGTCTCATCATCATTGACATGCATATGTCCGATCTCGCCTGCGGCTCCGGTTGCACCGGCAACCATCTTACCGTTGATGATAATACCGCCGCCAACACCGGTTCCCAGGGTTACTACAACGACATCCTCATACCCCTTTGCGCCGCCCTGCCAGGCCTCGCCCAGTGCTGCTACGTTGGCGTCATTACCAGCTTCTACCGGCATATTTAAAAGTGTCTGCAGCTCTTTTTTCAGGCTCATGGTTCCCCAGCCAAGATTGACTGCACCATAAAGTGTGCCCTCAGAGTCGATGGGGCCCGGTGCACCGATGCCGACGCCGACTACCTCTGTACGATCCATTTCACGCTCATCCATTTTTTTCAGGATGCTCTTTGCACAGTCCGGCAGAATCGCTTTGCCGTTATCCTCTGTCACTGTAGGGATTTCCCACTTTTCCAGCAGATCGCCATTGGTGTTAAAAAGACCAAGCTTTACTGTCGTTCCTCCTACATCTACACCAAAACAATACTTACCCATTTTATCTTCCTCCCGCTTCTCGCGTATTTTCAAAAAGCTTTTCAGCTGTCTGATCTATGATGATGCCTTACTCTTTTGTACGATCCGCCAGCTGCATCGCTGTACGGAGCACTATTGCTTTCATTCCGAACATTTCGATATGCCTGACCGCTTTAGTCCTCATCCTCGTCCTCATTCCGCTTACGTGCAAGGGAATTCTGGACTCTTGTATACAGCTCCTGCGCTGCATTGTATCCCATCTTTTTCTGTCTGTGATTGACAGCTGCCGCTTCGCAAATAATTGCCAGGTTTCTGCCGGGACGGATCGGAATGTTGTGGCAGACAACCTTGTTGCCCAGATATTCCGTATATTCCTCTTCCAGTCCGAGACGGTCGTATTCTCTGTCCTTGTCCCACTCTTCCAGACGGATTACGAGGTCGATATTCTGTGTCTCGCGGACACTCGAAGCACCGAACAGCGCCTTGACGTCCACAATACCAATACCGCGCAGCTCGATAAAGTGCTTTGTGATATCCGGTGCAGTTCCGACCAGTGTTTCCTCACTGACCTTGCGGATCTCTACAACATCGTCCGTTACCAGACGGTGTCCTCTCTTAATCAGCTCAAGCGCCGCCTCGGATTTACCGATTCCGCTCTCGCCTGTAATCAGGACGCCTTCGCCATATACGTCAACCAGTACGCCGTGAACAGAAATGCAGGGTGCCAGCTTGACATTCAGCCAACGGATCAGCTCTGCCGTAAACGAACTCGTCGCACGCTTGGTCATCAGAAGCGGAACGCCTTTTTCAATGGCAATTTGCCGAAACAGCTCATCCGGATGCAGTTCACGACAGAAAATAATGCCGGGAATCGGGTAATCCAAAAGCTTCTCCAGCATCTCCTTCTCTTCTTTTTCCGACATTCTCTTAACATAAGAGTATTCTACGAATCCAATCACCTGCAGACGGGTCGCCTCAAAGTGTTCAAAATAGCCCGCCATAGGAAGTGCCGGTCGGTTGATATCCGGCAACGTAACCTTAATCCCCTTCAGGTTGATTTCAGGAGTCAGATTTTCCAGCTTCATTTTTTCTGCAATCTTCATTAAACTGATGCTTGCCATAATCCATCCTCTCTTTTCCAGGACATGCAGACAGTAGTTCCTGACATCAGAAACTCTGTTTTTATGCCATACTTTGTTTTATTTTATCACAGATCATTATTCTCGGCAATCTTCCTCTTGGTGGTTATGAAAAAATTCATAGATTTCTTCCGCCACGGACATTGGCAAATCTGCCTGCATCGCAATCTGCTCTGCCGTCGCGTCCCGGATCTCATAAATCGATGGAAAGCTTTTCATCAGCGCCTTTCTCCGCGCAGGGCCCACGCCCGGGATTTCATCCAGCACGCTCTTGACCTGATCCTTGCTGCGCAGTGACCTGTGGTATTCGATTGCAAACCGGTGCGCCTCGTCCTGCACTCTTGTAATCAGCTTGAAGGCTTCAGAATTACGGTCGATCGGCAGCTCCACATTGTGAAAATAAAGTCCTCTCGTCCGATGGTTGTCATCCTTTACCATGCCGCAGACCGGAATGTTTAAATGCAGCTCGTCCAGCACCTGCTGCGCGATGTTGACCTGCCCGCGTCCGCCGTCCATCAGCAAAAGGTCCGGAAACCGTGCAAAGCTTCCGAACTCCCCGGACAGATTTTTTTCTTCCAGCTCTTTCGTCTCTTTTAAGCCGTGTTCAAAGCGTCTCGTCAGAACCTCGCGCATGCAGGCATAGTCATCCGGTCCTGCTACCGTTTTGATTTTGAATTTTCGGTAATCGCTGCGCTTGGGCTTTCCCTTTTCATAAACGACCATCGAGCCGACATTTTCAAAGCCGCTGATGTTGGAAATATCGAACGCCTCCATCCGGTCGAGCATCGGTAAATCCAGCAGCTGTGCGATCTGCCGCACCGCACCGACCGTACGCGCCTCGTCGCGCGCAATTCGCTCCCGGTCTTTTTCCAGGACGAGCTTTGCATTTTTTTCCGCAAGCTCCACCAGCTTTTCCTTCTGTCCCTTCCGCGGCACGCGGATATATACCCTCGCGCCCCTGCGTGCGGTCAGCCATTCTTCCAATACCGGTATGTCATCTATTTCTTTCTGTAAAATCAATTCCCGCGGTACGAACGGTGTTCCGGCGTAAAACTGTTTCACAAAATCCAGCAGAATCTGCGCCTTATCCGAATCCTCCACATGCGTCATATAAAAATGCTCGCGCCCGATCAGCTTGCCTCCACGCACAAAAAACACCTGTACCACTGCGTCGCTTCCGTCTTTGTCCAGCGCAATGATGTCCTTGTCCTCCCCGTCGCTGTCCGTGATTTTCTGCTTCTGGGACACCTGCTTTACGCTGTTGAACAGATCGCGGTACCGGGCAGCTTCCTCGAATTCCAGGGCCTCCGCCGCTTCTTCCATTTTTTTCTGCAGATCGTTTAAAATCATATTATAATTGCCGTTTAAAAACTCCAGCGCCTTGTCCACATGTGCCCGGTACTCCTCGCGGCTCACATAATCCTGACACGGAGCCATACACTGCCCGATGTGATAATTTAAGCACGGGCGTTCCAACCCACAGTCCCGCGGCAGTACCCGGTTACAGGTACGCAGTTTGAACAGCTTATTTAATAGCTCGATCGTATCCTTGACCGCCGCCGCAGAGGTAAAGGGTCCGAAATACTTCGATTTGTCCTTTTTCATCAGTCTGGAAAACTGCACGCGCGGATATGCCTCCCCGACTGTGACCTTAATATAGGGATAGGTTTTATCATCCTTGAGCAGTGTGTTATATTTCGGATTGTGTTCCTTGATCAGATTGTTTTCCAGAACCAGAGCTTCCAGCTCCGAATCCGTCACAATATATTCAAACCGGGCGATCTGCGTTACCATCTTTTCAATCTGTGGTCCGCGGTTAATTTTCTCACGGAAATACGACTGCACTCTGCTGCGCAGGCGAATCGCCTTGCCGACATAAATGATATTGTCCTGTGCGTCGTGCATCAGATACACACCGGGCTTCTGCGGCAGTTTTTTCAGCTCTTCTTCTATTACAAACATGTCGCGTTCTCCCCTTCTAATACAGCAGGGACTATGTTTCCATAGTCCCTGACAAACTCTCTTTCACTCCGGTTCTGCCGCCATGCATAACACTTCGTGTATCGCATTTACGATAAGCTTTCCTATTTCTTCTCGTCGTCCGGAAGGGCGGCTCCTGAAAAACGTCCTACCGGGCCTTTATTCTCCGGCTTCGGCGTCGGAGGAATCCAGGGCTTATCCTGTTCCTGGCTCTGTTCGGCATCAGATGTATCCGCCGGCTGCTGTGTATCTCCCGGCTGCTGTGCATCTCCCGAGAAGAAGCTGTCTTCTCTTTCCTGCTGCTGGCGTGCGAACTCTTCCCATGGCTTCGGCGTGGAAGACTGCGGCTGCGCTTCGGTGTCTGTGCCCGATGCAGGTGCTGTGCCATAGCTGTTTCCTGAATCGGACTGACTCGGGTTCGCCGTGTCTGCAGTCTGTTCTGCCGCCTTCATCTGTGCGCCGTCAGTCTGCTCCGGTTCTTCCTGCGGTAGTCCCTTGGCCTGTCTGTAGATCTGCATGAATTCCTTGCCGGTGATCGTCTCTTTTTCAATCAGATGCGC
>ERZ772819.4033-NODE-4033-length-9919-cov-4.207624_pt1 | contig 9919 bp, 5 predicted proteins | sample MGYA00580860_ERZ772819 | MGnify/ENA primary metagenome ERZ772819 (study PRJEB29015, sample SAMEA2737683) | human gut metagenome | biome: human gut; feature: human-associated habitat; material: faeces | place: China | collected 2012 ...
GTTGTTATGCTACAGATTCTGTTTGAGGACTGGCAGAGTATACCGGTTGAGCGTTTGGACGAAGCTTGTCAGAAGGCATCGGTGTTCATCGACTGCGGACAGTTGGACGATAATCCGAACAAACCTAAATCTCGTTTGATGGACTGGGAACAGGACGGAGACATGATCGTTCCGGCTGTAAACAAGGTTGCCGGAAAAGAAATCAGAGCCGTACCGTATATGCACTGGTGGACATTTTTTGGATATTTCATGGAATCTGGAGAGTGCTTATTTAATACGGTCGTTGGAATCCGTTCAAAAAAAGCAAAGGGTGAAAAGCTCGATAAATGGGAAAAGAAATTCTATCAGGAAAATAAAAACACAGTTGACATAAAAACACGTCTCAGCGACGAGGAGCAAGCTTATAAAGATAAGCTGAATGAGATGTTGAACCTCAAATAGTTAGGAGGTGAACGTATGGCTGCTGATGGCTCAGTCATTATTGATACCAGAATGGATACAACCGGTGTCCGAAATGGAGTATCAGCTATAAAACAGTCATTTAACGGCCTTGGAAGTGCTGTAAAAAAAATCGGTCTGCTGATTGGAGGGGCGTTTGCAGTTGGCAAGTTAGTACAGTTCGGAAAAGAGTGTGTGGAACTTGGCTCTGACCTCGCAGAAGTTCAGAACGTGGTCGATGTTACATTTACAACCATGTCTGACAAAGTTAATGAATTCGCAAAAAATGCTATGACCTCTGCCGGACTGTCAGAAACAATGGCAAAAAGGTATGTCGGCACGTTCGGCGCAATGTCCAAGTCGTTCGGATTCTCCGAAGCGCAGGCTTATGACATGTCAACAGCTCTGACACAGCTGACTGGTGATGTGGCATCATTTTATAATATCAGTCAGGATCTGGCGTATATCAAACTGAAATCAGTGTTTACGGGCGAAACGGAAACACTCAAAGATCTCGGCGTGGTAATGACCCAGTCGGCACTAGACCAGTACGCACTGGCGAACGGATATGGTAAAACCACATCCGCCATGACCGAGCAGGAGAAAGTAGCTCTCCGACTGGCTTTTGTGCAGAAACAGCTTTCGGCTGCATCTGGAGACTTCATCCGTACTTCTGACAGCTGGGCGAACCAGGTACGAGTGATGCAGTTGCAGTTGCAGTCTCTCAAGACAACAGTCGGGCAGGGACTGATTAATATTTTCACGCCTGTTCTGAAAGTGATCAATATTCTGCTCGGTAAACTGGCAACTCTGGCGAATGCATTCAAAAGTTTCACAGAACTGATTACTGGAAAGAAATCATCAGGCCAGACGAGCGGAAGCGGCGCAGGCCTCACAGGCGATGCAAGTGGCGTGCAGGATACGGCAGATGCTTACGGACAGGCAGCAGACAATGCCGGCAAGTTAGCAGATTCTACAGAAGATGTAGCCGATGCAACAAAAGATGCGGCAAAAGCGGCGAAAGGACATCTTAGCCCACTTGATGAGATTAATCGGTATTCTACGCAGGATACATCATCAACAGCAAGTAAAACTCCGTCGACATCCGGTAGCGGCAGTGGCGGTGGCGGAGCATCTCTTCCGAGTGCAGTCAGCAACGTAGATTATGGAAAGGTAGCTGAGGGTGAAACTGCTCTGGATAAGGTGAGCAAATCAGCCGAAAAGCTTGCAAAGCTCCTTAAAAAGCTTTGGAAACCATTCCAGGACGCTTGGAAAAAAGAGGGTAAAAACACCATTAATGCGGCAAACATTGCTTTGTCGGGAATCGCAAAGCTCGCTAAAAGTGTAGGTAAAAGCCTTGTAGAGGTCTGGACAAATGGCACAGGCACAACGATGCTTACAACCATGCTGAGGATTGCTCAGAACGTTCTTAAAACTATCGGGAATATTGCATCCGGTTTTGCGGATGCTTGGAATAAGAACAATGTTGGAACACAGATCGTGCAGAACATTGCAGACGCTCTTGTGGTGGTCATGAAGTTTGTTGAGAAAATTGCAGGGGATACGGCGACATGGGCGGCAAACTTGGACTTCTATCCGTTGTTAGAATCTATCAGTAACCTGACCAGTACCTTTGCACCGATCATTGAAGCAATCGGAAATGTGCTGGATTGGATATATAAAAACATTGTTCTCCCGATGCTAAAGTGGGTTATTGAAGTGGGGCTTCCGACAGTGATTAATCTGGTGTCAAAAGTAGCAACATTTCTCGCGGAACACCAGCCGATCGTTGAGGCATTTGGTGCAGCTCTGATCGGCGCATTTGCGGCGGCGAAGATTGCGGGATTGGCATCGAGCGTTATCAAGAGCGTGTCCGGAATAGCCACAGCCGCAAAAGGACTTATCTCGTTAATGACTGGTACTGGTGGCATCATGGGTGGAATCAAAGCTATTGCAACAGCTATCGGACCAGGTGGAGTCTTTGTCCTTGCGGTCAGCGCAGCTATAGCAATCGGCGTTTTGCTATACAAGAACTGGGACAAAATCAAAGAAATGGCTGGAAAGGTATGGGATTGGATTTCTAATAAAACAAGACGTTTTGTTGAGGATATTGGAAAGAAACTCAGAGTCCTAGCTACCAAAATGACGACCATCTGGGGAAACATAAAGGCCAGTGCACATCAGAAATGGAATGCTATATGGTCTACCGTTAGTGGTTTTGCTGAAAGAATCAAGAACGCTATTGTTGATAAATTCACATCCGCTAAAAACACTGTAGTCAATGTATTTAATGGAATGAGAGATGCTATTAGGTCTGTTCTGAACAATATCATAAGTGTTGTAAACAGTGCCATCAGTAAAGTGAATGGGGTTATTAGCGCAGTTGAATCGGCGTTCTCATTTGGGCCTTGGAAAGTACCGACTCCATTCGGCTCAAAGACCATAGGATTTAAAGCTACTTTTCCACGAGTTCCGACAGTTCCATATCTGGCAAAAGGTGCAGTTATTCCACCTCGAAGTGAGTTCCTTGCGGTCTTAGGCGACCAGAAGCAGGGAAACAACATCGAGACGCCGGAAGCTCTACTCAGAAAGATTGTCCGGGAAGAAACAGCAGGGCGGCAGACTGGCGGTGGAAGTTACCGATTTACGGCGCAGATCAATCGCAGGACGCTGTTTGACGAGATGATGAAAGAAGCACAGATGAGACGAGATACAAGCGGTAGAAACCCGTTTGAGATGGCATAGAAAGGAGGGCGTTATGGAAAAGTACAAAATCAACGGAACAGTAATTTGGCAACCGGACAAAGACCTTGCGCTCTCCTTTGCCACGACTTACACGGAATCCAGCCAGAGGACACAGTACGGTGTAGGCTGCTTTACGCCGATGTTTACGGTTGAGCAGTATACATACAAAGCCAGTGACATCCCAATGACAGAAGCAACCAAGATTTTACAGATGGTAGCGAAAGGATATAAATTTACACTTCATTATTTCTCACCATATTACGGGGCTTGGCGTAATGCACCGTTCTATGTAGGACAGACGCAGAACATAGCTATCGGGGAATTGTCGAACGATAGAAAGTTTATGTCATCATTAGGATTTAACATGACGGGGGTGAATCCACTGTGATTAACGTAAGTAACGCATTTAGAGAAAAACTTGAAGCTGGCGAGCCGGTCAGGATGATGGTGGATATCACCTTTCCTGATGGAACAAAAAAGACCATCAATGAAGATATCATGAACGGCGACAACGGGTTTTCCGATTGCGCGGAAAGCAGCAGTTTTCCGGTCGGCGCTACTATCTGTAAAACACTGACGCTGAGTATTAATAATGATCAGGAGCAGTGGAAGAACTACAACTTTTACGGAGCTAAGATTCATGCTTATCTGAAACTTCAGACGTCGTATGCGGCGCCGGAATCTGTAAGCACACTGTTAGATGAAAGTTATAACCCGATTCTGGACAGCACCGGTGACCCTATCATCGCAACACAGGCAGCCACAAAAGACATCATTGAAACCATTGACAAGGGGGTCTATACAGTCACTACGCCGGAACAGTATTCGGATATCATCAATGTTACGGCACTGGATGATATGTACAAGGCGAATAAGGTATATACCAGCGGATTGAAATTACCACAGTCGCTCATCAACCTTGTCAGAGATGCTTGCAAGACTGTCGGCATAGGTATGAATCTAACTATGGACCATGGCGATATTATAATAAGAAGTATTCCGGACAGTATGACGTTTCGTCAGTTGTTCGGGTATGCGGCTATGGTTGAGTCTGCGAACGCCCGAATTGATTATTTCGGGAATCTACAGTTTGTGAAATGGGATTTTGAAAAAATGGAATCTGACAATACTGCGACCGTGGATGCAGATGGATTTATTCATTTTGGTGATGCTAACCCATCTATTGATACCGACAGTTTTGTTTCTCTGCCGGGATGGACTATTAACGCAGAGGGATTCCTGGATCTCACATCCGGCCCGGGTAGTGACGTTCAGAGACTGATGGCTTACGCGAACCCGCCTGCGCTTTCCAGTGATGATATCGTTATTACCGGGATTCGATTGAAAAACGGAGAAACGGACAATAATACTGACACAGATCATTCCGGCATGTACGGAGAGGAAGGGTACGTCCTTGAACTTGAGAACGAGCTGATTGATTCCGACCAGCTTCAGACAGTAGCGAATATCATCGGCGAGCAGATCGTAGGGGCACGATTCCGGAATCTTGAAGGTGATCTGGTGTACAACCCGCTCGTCGAGTTTGGCGACATGGTGTACACTTACGACCGATTAGGGAATAAGTATCTTACTCCTCTGACAGATGTATCAGGTAATGTAGGCGGTCTGACTACAGTTAAGACACAGGCCGATGATCCGATCAGGGGCAGCAGCGACTTTTACGGGAATAGCACAAAAGCTATAGTTGCGGCACGTCAGATGGTGCAAAAAGAAACATCCGCAAGAGAAGAGGCTATACAGAGATTAGCTGAAACGCTCAATTCCTCGAGCGGTCTGTATATGACACAAGAGCCGCAGCAGGACGGTAGTATCATATACTATATGCACAACAAAGCAACCATAGCAGAATCCAACATAATCTGGAAACTGACAGCGGAAGCGTTTGCAGTGTCAGTTGACGGCGGGAAGACGTATCCTTACGGTTTTGCGGTGACTGGTGAATTAATAACCAGACTGCTCTATGCAGAGGGCATCAATGCCGATTATATCAACGCAGGAACGCTCATTGTAAGAGATAAAAATGAAAATGTGATATTTGAAGCGGATATGGATACCGGATCAGTTACCCTTGACGGAAGTTATGTGACGATCGGCGGTAAACCACTTGATGAAAAAATTGAAGATGTTGAGAACATGGCAGCTCTAGCCAGAAACATGACCATGCAGCTCGACAACGACTATCAGGGAATCCCGGTTGACAGCGACGGCAACTATACGGAGTTTCCAGAGTGCGCCACAACAGCGACCGTTATGTACGGTACACAGGATATCACGGATAACTGTACGTATACGATCACGACATCTCAGAATATACAGGGAAGTTGGGACAAGGAAAACAAGACATACACTGTCACCGGTTTGACCGCAGACAGCGGATGGGTAAACATCAAGGCCGCATATCTGAATAACCTTGTCGTATCGAAACAGTTCTCACTTGCGAAACAGTACGCCGGCAAAGACGGAGCGAACGGCATCCCGGGAAAAGACGGTAAAGACGGAAAGACACAGTACACGCACCTTGCATATGCCAACAGTGCGGATGGAAAGAAAGACTTTTCGGTATCTGACGGAAACCGTGAGTATATCGGAATGTACGTGGACTTCGTGGAAGCCGACAGCACCGACCCGACGAAGTATACATGGTCACTGATTAAGGGAGCGGATGGTGCACAGGGTGTTCCAGGAACACCGGGAGCGGACGGAAAGACACCGTACTTTCATATCGCATACGCCAACAGTGCGGATGGAAAAACCGGCTTCTCTGTGGATGATAGCGTCAATAAGCTGTATATCGGGCAGTACACCGATTACACGCCGAATGACAGCACTGACCCAACCAGGTACAGTTGGACAAAAATCAAAGGCGAGCAGGGAAATGCCGGAAGGACTTACTTCTTCCAGAGTAATGCAGATGTATTACTGATGGGGGCAGATAAGAAGATAACACCGGCGCCGCTCATTGTGGATTCGTTCTACAGGGATGGAAACGGCGAAGTTGCACAGTCGCAAAAGGGATGGTGGAAACTGGAAAAATCCACCGACAACGGCGCTACATGGTCGGCACTCACGGTATCGCAGACTGCGGCACTTGACCGGTTGAGTATTAACGTCAATAACCTGTCGCTCAAGGCTCACAACATGCTCAAGGTTTCGCTGTATTTTGACCAAGCAAAAACGAAGCTTGCAGACTATCAGACGTTTTCCGTGGCGGTTGATGTGGCATCACTGACACAGGAACAGATAGTTGATATCCTATCAGACGGCGGAAAGTTCAAGGGTCTGTATTATGGCAAGGATGAGAGTGGAAACACGACACTGTATATATCTTTCAATGCCATGAAAGGTGGTGTTATCAGTCTTGGCGGCATGAATAACGGAAACGGTCAGCTGAAGATTTACGATGCTGACGGAAATCAGATATCGAGATTAGGATATACCGGATATGTCGTACTTAACAAGAACACCGGAAACCCGATGGTATCTCTTAACACTGCCGGATTGCGATTGTATACGGACTACACAGATGCAGACAACTACAATGCGCTGATGCTTGGAAAATATGGACTGTATGCACAGAAAGTCCAAAATAAAGTGCTTGAACTCTGGATGGAAGGTGATACGAGCAAAAAATGGGAAGGCTATATTGTTCGCTATCTGAACAACAAAGTTCGAATAAATACAAACTCACTTTTTACGGACGGATGCGAACTTGGAGCAAATTTTTCGACAGATGGAAGTGCAACTATTGGCAAAAGCTTGAGCGTAGGTGGAAACGCAACTGTCAATGGAACTCTTATGTTTTACGACTTGGAGAATCAAGCAAAAACATCTGGCAAAGTCAAAAGACAACCGGTAGCGTCCGTAAGCGCAGATGATTCGCAAGTGGCCTATCTTTTTTCAGGAACGGGTAGTAAACATGGAGACACGGCAACATACAGACGTTTAGGAATCCGTGCTAAATGGGGTGGATCTGGCTTTAGCACAGACTATCTATATACAACCTCACAAGTTTCCGACATCCGTCTAAAGGAGAACATCGAAAACAGCGAAACAGACGCCCTCGAAACGGTCAATCGCATGAAAGTCCGTCAATTTGACTGGAAAGAGCGGATGGGCGGATGGCACCAGGACATCGGTTTCGTGGCTGATGAGTTGGAAGAAATCGACCCGAACTTGGCACTGGGCGGCGGATATGATGAAAACGGCGAGATGGACATTAAACAGATTAACAGTCCGTATCTTCTCAATTACGCTATCAAGGCCATACAGGAACTTAGTGCAAAGGTTGACGAGCAAGAAAAACGTATCAAGGAATTAGAAAGGAGATTACAGTAATGGGTAAATTTAACGAGTACACACAGAAAGCAACACCGGCGGACAACGACACGATGATGATTTACGATGCGGCGGCGAAGGCAAACAAGCTTTCACCATTCAGCGGAATCTGGAACTGGATCGTTGGGAAACTGACCAATGCAGTCATCAGCAACTTGCAGACGAGCAATCAGACGGTACTGGGGGCGATTAATGAATTAAATAGTAAGCCCTTTCTGAGGTACGAAAAAGCATTTGGCGAATCGCTTACTATCAAAAATGTACGTGCTGCCACTCATGGATTAATCATAATCGAGAAAGCGATGGTTGTTTTCTACCTCGGAGGTTCTATCGATATTGGTTATACCGTGACCACATCAGCACTTCCGGACGGTATCACTGTCAGCAATTCGGATAGGACCGTAACAATAAAATCGACAAAAACTCAGGTGATCACATGCTTTTATGCTTTTTTATAATTTTCCTCTTCCCATTTAGTTGATTAAGAAACTTTGAAAATTTCATAAAAAGGAGTTGATGAATTGGAAATTAAAGGAATTGACGTATCATCCAATCAAGGAAAACCAGACTGGGCGAAAGTAGCTAAATCTGGTATTAAATTTGCGATTTTGAGAGTGCATCAGAAAGCCGGTATTGACGGCTCATTCGAGTACAACTACAAAGGTTCTAAGAGCAACGGAATCCTTATCGGCGGATACAAGTATTCATACGCTCTGACACCGGCACAGGCTATTGACGAAGCAGAGGATGTGATTGCCGCGCTCAACGGACGCGGACTGGACTTTCCAGTGTTCTATGACCTTGAGTGGACTAATCAGCGGAAACTCGGCAAGCAGGCTATTGAGAACATTGCAGTCGCATTTCTGACCAGAATGAAGAAAGCCGGTTATAAAGTGGGCATATACTGCAACATGGACTGGTACAACAACGTCCTGACTGATGCACTCAGAAAGTACGAGTGCTGGATTGCACGATATCCTGCCAACGACAATGGTTCTGTACAAGAAAGGTTACGTCCGTCTGTCGGTGTGGGCTGGCAGTATTCAAGCAAAGGAAAAGTATCTGGCATCAGCGGAAATGTTGATATGGATGTGTTCTACAAGGACTATAGAGGAGCAACGCAGAAAGGAGAAACAACAGTGAGCAAAACAAAATTACAAAAATTCACAGAACTCGGTGATTATTATGCTTCAAATGATGGATACCTGGAAAAGAAAAGCAACGCCTATCTGGATGATTTTAAGAAAAATGCCGGATACAACAATTACACCAGATTTGCTCGTGATGTAAATTCCTGGGGACAGCCAGGATGTCAGGCTCAGCCATGGTGTGCAGAGTATCAGTTCTGGAAACTAGTTAATGTTCTGGGAATCACAAGAGCGTTACAGATTATGGGCGGCGGATTCTATAACTGCAAGAGCATCACGAATCACGCAAAGAGCAACGGAACATGGCATAAATCCCCCAAGGTAGGTGCGCTGGTAATCTTCCGCAACGGTTCCCATGTTGGAAGTGTGCAAAAATTTGACAGCTCAAGAATCTATACCAATGAGGGCAACACCTCAAGTGCGGCAGGAGTGGTTGCAAATGGCGGAGCTGTACGCAATAAATCCTATTCCATTAACGATTCTGCAATCGATGGTTATGTCTGGATTGACTGGGGAAGTGAGGGGCAGACTGCAACTTGGAAAGCAACCGGTACAGCTACATCTACAGCAGACGATTTGTATGTCCGTGAAAGCCCGAACGGATATGTTCTCGGAAAAATCAACAAAGGAAACCGTGTTGAAATCAATGGAGAAAAATCCGGTGCATGGACTAGAATCAAGGTAGCCGGAATTGGAATCGGCTGGGCTGCTACGAAGTACCTTGCTGTTGATGGGGCAAAAAACGTGGCCACTGCAACAATCGCCAAAAAGCAAAACAAGAATCAGAGATTGTACACCGGACAGGTTACAGCTTCCAGCCTTAATGTCCGCACATGGGCCGGAACAGAATATCCGAACATCAAAAAGTATCCGACATTAAGCAAAGGAAACAAGGTTGATGTTATGAACTTCACTCAGAAGGCAAGTGACGGTAGCTCCTGGTACTACATCCGCATTGCTGGAAAGTATTTTGGATTCGTTTCCGCAAAACACATCAAGAAAGCATAAAAATTAAGCCCCTTGGAGTTAATCCTTGGGGCTTTTTTCTTTTAGCCAAATTTATGTTCTGATTGATTTATCATTCAAAACAGGTTATACTACCAATAGTCGCACAGGGATTGAACTTATGATGTAAAGCTTCCTGTGTGGCTAGCACAAGTGAAGAGTGCAGACTGGTCTGCCGTGCATTGATGAAAGAGCTGTATGTTCCAATTTGGGGGCTGTTAGCAGCG
>ERZ772819.4036-NODE-4036-length-9914-cov-4.285222_pt1 | contig 9914 bp, 7 predicted proteins | sample MGYA00580860_ERZ772819 | MGnify/ENA primary metagenome ERZ772819 (study PRJEB29015, sample SAMEA2737683) | human gut metagenome | biome: human gut; feature: human-associated habitat; material: faeces | place: China | collected 2012 ...
ATAATTTTATAATTTATATTTAACTGTTAACAACCTCCTACTGATTCTTATTTATGATCTTTGTCTCATAAGTTCCGGTTGCAATATCAATATAACGCACAAAAAGTGAAACTTTATTGTCTGCATTCAGACTGTTCCATACAAGATCTGTAAATGCTTCCATATCATCCGGAATGCTGACAAGCTTTGGCTCCCCTTCAAAACTTGGAAGTGGATTACCATCACACTTGTATGTATGGATAAAATGTCCCTCTCCTGCTGCTGGATTCTCATATGCAAAGGTATAGCGGTGTGAACTCTCCGGATTACCATTGTTGCTCTTTAAAATAGACATTGCATAGTTGTATGTTCCATTCTCAATATGCATGATTCCGGAAATACGAGGAGTATAATTCGGTCCGTCCGGCTCAAATGTACGACTTCTCAGTGACTGTTCAAAAGTGAGCTGCTTGTCCATGCCTTCATAAACCGTGTCTGTCTGGTCACCATTCGTCACAATGGTCTTATTACCAAGCACACGCACCGGTGCATAAATGATCAGACTTGGATCTGTAAGCTTTGACGGATCAAATGCCTGTGTACGGATTCCTTCTCCGTCTTCTACGAACACGCGGTTTCTGCTGTTCTCACTTCTTCCCATAATAAAATATGCGGTCACAGCCTTCGTACCGTCCGCACTTCTACCAATAATAATTCCACGTCCCGGGTAGGAATTACTCTGTAATTCTTTTTCAAGATTCAACATTTCCATGAATATTCTCCTCCACAAGTATTCTAGTAACTGATCAAATCACATAATTAATAGATTATATCCTCATATGATCACCAATTACTACGCGCTATGCGCTCTTACAACTATTATATAAAAAATAATGATGTTTTTCCAGTCTTATTTGTGGTATATTATAAATAACTATTTAACCATTTTCATACATGGTTTTATATTTATCTGAATACGGAGGAAGAAACTATGAAAAAAAAGCATTTATGCCTTGTGTTAACGCTTATCTTTGCGTTGTTACTTGGCGGATGTGCCAGCGGTGAGACCGCAGACAAGTATGTAGGAGATCTGATCACTTCTATCAAAAAAGAGGATCCGTCTTCTTTATCTTCTTTTCTGGAACAGGGAATTTCAGATGAGAACGAAACGTATGTACTTCAGTTTCCGGACGAGCTAAAAGATTCTTATCTTAAGTTCCTTCAGGCATCATTTAATGCCGTAGAATTTGAGATAAATGGTGCTAAAAAAATTGACGATGAACGTTATTCTGTGCAACTTACTTTTACTCCACTGGATATTGAAGCAACTACAAAAGACACTTGCGAAAAATATAGTCCGGCCATCTCTTCTACAGATTTGAATACTGAGATGACAAAGCTTCTCGAAAAAGCAACGGAAGCTGTAAAAAGCTCTCCTTCTTACGAAGCCTCCACTCAGCTTACACTGGAGGTTAAGAAGTCAAAAGACGGTTACAGCCTTGATGACGAGCAGTTACAGAAATTATTCTCTGCTACTATGGATAACATTATGGCACCATATGATAGTGTATGCGAGATACTGGACGCTCAGGATTACCTCACATCCTGTCTGAATGCACTGTTTAAAAATGATGTGGCTGAATATGCAAAACATACTGGCGAAGACGAGTCTTCTGTCCAGTCTCAATTAGAAAGTTCTATGTACGCACCACCGGAAGAGCTCAGCGCCTCATACACAGAGCGTTACAGCGCCGCGCTGAAAGCAATCTGTAATAACTGTCAGTATTCTGTTGGAACACCAAAGAAACAGGACGGATTATTCAATTACATTATTGATGTAACCGTAACTCCGAATACAAGCTTCCAAAGTGCTATGAATGAACTCGAAACCGGAACTTACTATTCTGAGGAAGAAGTAGATCGTGCTCTTGTAGAATTGATGGAAAAATACGCTGCTGCACCAACTTATGGTGCACAGACAACGGTTACCGTTTCTCTGAACTTCAAAACACTGTCAGCGGCCGGTGCCGAAGATTCTGAGATCACTTCATTAATTGATACCATACTTCCAGTAGAATAGAGCATTCAGAATAAAACTGTATAAAAGAACCTGCCCCAAAATTGTGAGGCAGGTTCTTTTATACTTATATCACTATGGATCCAATATTGAATCTATTTTGTCAGAAGCATCATAATATCATTGCTTCTCTGAACAAATGCTGTCATCTCTTCTGGATTTAATGGCTTATGTGCCAGCATAGCCAGATCATACAACTGCTTGCAGATCAAAGATGTATTTTCTCCATCTTCATGTTTCTGTACATACTGTACCAGTGGATGATTTGCGTTCAGAATCAGGGTATTCTCTCCACCCATATCCATTCCCATGGAATCCATTCCATACATCTTCATCATCTCCTGCATACGGCGGCTCTGCTCTGATAATGTCATAATAGAAGCTACATTGCTGTCTTTCAGTTTCTCAACTTTCACATCCAGCTTGTCATTACCAAGCTCTTTGCGGAATGTTGCAGTCAGACTGTCTACAGTCTTCTGGAATGCTTCCTTTTCGTCTTCAGCAACTTCCTCTTTTGCATTATCTGTAACATCTGCATCAATTCTCTGGAACTGAACATTCTGATAGCGCTGCTCAAGCTGTGTAATGAACGGAGAATCAATGTTGTGTTTCAGTACAACTGCATCCTGTCCCTGTGCACGGAACATATTGATATACTGACTCTGCTGAATCTCATCTGTTACATAATAGATAGTTGTCTTCTTCTCTTCTGCATTTTCCTCGGCATTGTCTGGTGCCGCATTTTTATCGAGTTCTTTCAGCTCTCCACCATTTGCTTCTACGCAGTCTTTCAGTGTCAGATATTTTCCGTCGATATCCTTAAAGAGAACTGCATCTTTCATCTTGTCACAGAACTTCTCATCTTTCAGACAGCCAAATTTTATAAATGGACTGATGCTGTCCCAGTATTTCTCATAATCTTCACGTTTTGTCTTGCACATACCTGCAAGCTTGTCTGCAACTTTCTTGGAAATGTACTCAGCAATCTTGCCTACAAATCCATCATTCTGAAGAGCGCTACGTGATACATTCAGTGGAAGATCCGGACAATCAATAACTCCCTTTAATACCATCAGGAATTCCGGAATGACTTCCTTAATATTATCTGCAATAAATACCTGGTTATTATACAGCTTGATCGTTCCTTCAATAGAATCATATTCTGTATTAATTCTCGGGAAGTACAGGATACCTTTTAAGTTGAACGGATAATCCATGTTCAGATGGATCCAGAACAACGGCTCTTTATAATCCAGAAATACTTTGCGGTAAAACTCTTTGTAGTCCTCATCACTGCACTCATTCGGATGTTTTGTCCAGAGCGGATGAATATCACTTAAGGATTCCGGACGCTTTTTAATCTTTACTTTATCTTTTGCAGGTGATACTTCTACAACTTCTTTTTCACCATTTTCATTCTCTTTTTCTTCGGTCTTGGCATCTTCATGAATGTGCTCAACAACCTCATCGTCCTCTTTCAGGTCTGCCTCGTCAATTGTCTCATACTCTGGCTCTGCATTTGCCTTTGATAAGAAAATCTCTACCGGCATAAAGGAACAATACTTCTGGATAACTTCTCTTACACGATACTCGTTCGCAAACTCCAGGCAATCATCGTTCAGATACAATGTAATCTCAGATCCTACAGTCTGCTTGTCTCCTTCTGTCATCTCGTATTCCGTTCCACCATTACTTACCCAGCGTACCGGTGTTGCTCCGTCTTTGTAAGATAATGTGTCAATATGAACTTCATCTGCAACCATGAATGCAGAATAGAATCCCAGTCCGAAATGACCGATCATATCGTCTTCTGTTGTCTTGTCTTTATATTTTTCAAGGAACTCTGTAGCTCCTGAAAATGCAATCTGAGTAATATATTCTTCAACTTCCTCTGCTGTCATACCAAGACCATTATCCATGAACTTCAAAGTCTTCTCTTCCGGATTCACTTCTACATGAATTGATGCCTTATAATCATCCGGTAACTGGTATTCACCCATTACATCCAGTTTTTTTAATTTTGTAATGGCATCACAGCCATTGGAAATCATCTCTCTGACAAAAATGTCATGGTCAGAATATACCCATTTTTTAATAATTGGGAAAATGTTTTCACTGCTGATTGAAAGACTACCTTTTTTTGCTTCCATTCTAATCACTCCTGTTTCTGATATTTTAAGCTGATTTAATCATTTGTGTTTTTGATGCCAGGGATAAAATCGAAACCTACATGAACTTACTCATAAGTAAGCAAATACAAAATCTTGAAATCTCCCCGATTAAATCTATGATAATCCCTTGCTTTTTAAAAGTCAATAGAAAATCAGCACTCTTTTTCATTGAGTGCTAACAATTCTGTGAATTTTATTAAGAAATAATAAACTTCCTTACGTTCATAGTTTGTTCATGTTTATTTTAAAATTCTTTCATCTCTTTAACATTGTTTCTCCACAACTCTTACATATAATAAAATCATCAACAACAGAAGTTCAGTAATACATTTTGAATAAACTTTTTCATAATACGTGCCGGGTGCCGCTTAGCGGTTACCCGGCATCCTCCCTTTTATGAACCTTTATATATTATTCTTCGTCTGCCTGTTCCTCTTTCGCACTGTCTTTTTTGCGTCTACACAATACCACACCGACCATTATTAATAGTATTGTTATTATACTTCCAATCACAATCCATTTCAACATGGCAAAATGACGGTTTTCTTTTTCTCCTTGCCGATTTTTCTGCTCCTTTTCTGTCTTTCCAGATAATATTTTTTGAATTGGCGCTGCCGCCTTTTCCAATATCGTCTTCTCTGGAACGATTTCAAATGATATATTTTCTTCTGCTTCATTCCCTGCCAGATCCGCTGCTGTCACGCTTACTTCATATTCGCCTGGATTTATAATCTGAAATGTATACTTCCCGTCTTCTTTTTTTAATGTCTGCCTTTTTCCATTAATCAACACTTCTTCTATCCAGTCTTCTTTTTTTCTGGAATCTACTTGAAAGTTCAGGATTCCTTCATACTGTGCCCCTTCCTCTACCTGATAAAACTGAATCTTCGGAGGTGTGTGATCTATTACGAATTCCGCTCTTGCCACCGCTTCATTTCCTGCGGCATCTATGGCATTTACCTGTAATGTATGACGCCCCTCCGTATCAATCTCTGTCCCAATCGGATATAACCTTCCGTCCATCTGGATCTGATGGACAAATGTCGTAAAGTCCTTGATAAATACATCCACCGGATAATCCCATGAAAACTTTTTCAGATACTTCCCCTGCAGTTCGTCCACCATCTTTATCACTGGATTCTTAGTATCAATCATAAATTGCAGGAAATGTTCTGACTTCTGTTTTGCCTTATCCACAGCCTGTACACTGGTTTTATAGATTCCATCTTCCTGAAATGTCTTTACAAGACTTGTGGATCCGTTCTTTAAACTCCACTTTTCTTCCGAATCTATGACCTCCGTTTTTTTCTCTCCTTCCGGTTTTTCATAATCAATCACTGCCCGACAGCTTTCTAATTTATTTTCATCAGTTGCCTGGTATTCTATCGTCACGGGCTGACTGGTAATCAGATAATCGGCTGCCCCTGTTAAACTTACTGTCGGTGCCAGACTGTCAATGTATAACTTCTGCGTTTTCTCCGTTTTATTACCTGCCTGATCTGTGACAGTCACTGTTACCGGCACACCTTCTCCACTTTTTGAAGTCTGTGTGATTAAAAACTCTGACTGATTCTCCTTTGATTTTCCAATAATTTTATTCCCAACATAACATGTAACCGTATCAACCTGGCTTCCCCATGCACCATCTTCTGATACCACACGAATCCACGCTTCCTTCTGATACCAGGTAGAAAATCCTTCCGGCGCCTCCAAGGTCACTGTCGGACTTTGTGTATCTATCCGTATTTCTATTGTCTCATCATATTCCGGAATCACATTGCCTTCTTCATCTTCCATAAAGACATGTAAAATATTTTTTCCTTCCTCAAATACTTCACCCTCAAGAGAAATCTTGGTTTTCTGCTCTTCTGCTTCTTGTGATACTATGTATTTTATTCTCCCCTGTAGCAAAGTATCTTCCCCATGTTTTAATTCGTACACAGTTGTTCCACAGGCGCCATTATGTGTGATCATAACGGACGGCTTTGATAGATAATATCCATTTTTTCCATCAGCCTTGGAGATTTCCAGCTCATATCTCTTAATCTCGGGCTGTTCCGGTTCCTTGTCTTTGTCTTCATCTTCCCCTCCTGGCTTCTCTGGTTCCTTATCCCCTTCTTCCCCTCCTGGCTTCTCTGGTTCTTTATCCCCTTCTTCCCCTCCTGTCTTCTCTGGTTTCTTGTCTTCTCCATTAGTTCCATCTGAATTTTCCGATTCTGTTGTCTTTTTCATGTTTTTTTCTGCCTCATTCTGCGCATAAATAACTGCCTGCTGTGTATAAATCATTACCAGGACTAATATCAATAACGCTCCGGTTCTTATCTTCCTACCCATACATTTTCTCCTTCCATGACTATTCCGTATTCCTGTGCTAATTTTTGAAATTCTGTTTCTTCCTTAATTTCCGGGATCTGATTCAAATACTCTTTTACTGTCTGTGCACAGATTTCTCTGGAAATATCTGAATCTGAACACTGCATACGCATATAAAGAATTCTAAGCTGCTTTGAATCTTTTAATTCTTCTGCTCCTTTCCTGCATATTTCAAGTGCCTGATCTTTTAAGCCTTTTTCTCCCTGTATTTTCACAAGCTTCTGATAAATATCTTCTTTCTTCGACTCCTCTTCCCACTCAAGCATATCTGTATACATTTCCAAAGCCATATCCCAGTCTCTTGCCGTTTCAGCCGCAGAAGCCATATAAGAAGTACATTCTTTTACCAGTCTCTCCTCTGGCTTCTCTTCCAGAATTTTCTTACCAATTCTTAAGATTGCTTTTGCATGTTCTTCCGATTCCTCCACTGCATAGCCCCGAATCAGACAGCGCTCATAATCCAGCCTTGAATCGTCCGGCATCCACTCCTCGATTTTCCTGAATATGTTCTCTATTTTCTTTTCATTTGCATATTCCTTTTTCTCATTGCTGCTCTCTTTATCTTCTATCCCAGCCACATACCGCACTAATGCAGCCAGATTTTCCGACATCTGATCTTCCCTGGCATCTTCAAATGCCTGAATACTTTTTTCGTAATCTTCCAGCTCCAGAAAATACAACAATCCCATGGATCTCTGCGCTTCTACGAATGCTTCGCGCTCTGAAACTTCTGACATATTTAAACCGTCTGAACTTTCCATCTTAAGTTCTGTGTTCCTCTCATCTCCTTTTTTCTGAATGACCCGGACACTTACTGCGGCTACGAATACACAAATACTTATCATTGCCATAACCGTTCTTTTTTTCGTCCATATTCGTCTATCTTTACTTTTCTTCTCTGTTACATTTGGAATTTCTTTTTGAATTTCGGACATCTGCTTAAATGCCCGTTTTGAATGCCCATCCAGGCATCTGGATATTATTTTTTGAAACTTTACCGTCTCCCGTCTGGTTAATTCCGGGATCGGGTCTGTTACTGACAACAGGTACTGAATTGTCCTGCCTAGTCCGTATATATCTAATTCAATGCTGGCAGCCTGATAATAATTGACTTCAGGTGGAAGAAAGTTCTCCCTCACACTTCTTCGATTCATCTGAACCAGCATTTTTTCATTGGATTCCACACTCATATCAAGAAAATGTAGTGTCATATCCTCCGTGACGATCACGCTGTACGGATTCACATACTGGTAACAAGGGTTTCCCCGGCACTTATGTATGCACTCCAGTTGATCTGCAAGATCACGGATCCATAAAAATAATTGTTTTTTTGTAAGGTTCGGGTGATATTTCAACCACTGAATAAGTGACTTTCCTTCTACATAATCAGAGCTGATATAACATTTTTGATTATGTTCGATCAGGCGAAGCACCTCGTAACCTTCCCTTTCGCCCATCCGCATTCCTCCTATCTGTATTACTTTTTTGGAATTATCGGTGTGATTTCATATTGTGACAAATTCTGATTCTCTTCGACCTGGCAGAAGTTTTCTCAGATAAATTAGAGTGATTATTATCATACGCGAAAAAAGAGAAAAATGCAAGAAACATTTTGTTGCATTTTCCTCTTTTTATTCATAATTTTTCTTTTTTAAGCAGCCTGCTTAGTCTGTTGCACCGCCTCAGCTTGAACCGGCTCCTGCTGTACAGGCATAACAGTGTTTATCCATCCGGATTTTCCGGGCTGTGTAAGGTTTTCCTATCCAATCAGCTATGGTCTCCTTCGAAAAGATTGGAAGCCCTGCTGCCAGGTTAAAATCACAGTCATACAGCTTTCCATCATAATCTACCGAAATCTGAAAACGACACATCAAAGCTTCCACCGTTGCCGGGTTGAAAGCATCATACAACTTCTTCATATACCCTGAAAGATTCCCGGATCTTCGGAGAAATGCTCCAAATCGTCCCATTGGATTGTTGTAAAGTGTATACAGGGAATTGAACACAATTCCAAAATCTGCTTCCAAATGCTCTTTATACTCTAGTTCCATAGCGGTCTGATCCGGTGGGAAAAAGGCTCCCGCCGGATTGTACACCATGTTCAACACCAACTCAGGATTCTTTCCATAACCAAGTGTATTTAATTTCTGTAATACCTGTATTGCCCCGTCAAATGTACCGGTTCCCCGTACTCGATCCATCTGATCTGCCCTATAATAAGGCAGGGAACATACAATTTCTACTTTCTGTCTGGCATAAAATTCAATCAAATGTTCATATTCCGGATTCAACAGAACTGTCAGATTGGTTCGCACGATCACATGACTACAGACTTTACATGCCTCTGTAACAAGCCATTCAAAATCCGGATTCATCTCCGGCGCTCCCCCTGTAATATCAATGGTCTGCACTTGTTGTTCTCTTGCAAATTGAATACAATCTGCCATCACTTCCCGGGACATCACTTCCGTCCGGTTCGGTCCTGCACATACATGACAATGCTTGCACGCCAGATTACAGACACGGCCAATATTCATCTGAAGCACATCCAACCTGTCTGCTGTATTCATCATCTCTGGATCAATCTGTGTCTGAAACACAGGTATCTGATCCAAATCATGAAAATCATTAATTATCTCATCCATAAAAACCTCTTCATATATCTGCTAGAATATCTCTGCTAGAATATCTCTTTTAGTATAGTGATACTATCTTTTACGACTTCCGGACAGAAATCAAATAACAATCCTTCATCCAGAATCTTCTGCATCTCTTCCGGCTTGGAAATATCATGCTTTAACAGCCCTTTACAATTACAGACAGCATATTTTTCCTGGAATTTCTGTAAAAATTCTGCACGTTTTGCATTCATAATATCCTTCTGCCCCATATGCTCCACTTCGCAGTGTCCATATTTTAATCCAAGAACGATCATTGCTCCGACAACAGCACCACAAGTCTCACCAAGACCCATACCGCCGCCAAATGCTGCAGACATCTTGTAAGCTTCCTCTGTTGTAATTCCAAGCTCCTCTGCAAATGCTCCAACTACAACTTGTGAGCAATCAATTCCTTTCATAAATAACTCTGCAATTTCTTTTTTCTCCATAATATTTCTCCTTTCGTGTCATTTTCAAGAATATTTACGGCTCCAGATAGCCCCGTATATTTTTTAAGAAGTCCATATCCAGATATGCATTCAACTTTTTGAATGTGGATTCATTGAAAATCAACTTATCCGGCTGCTGGTATTGAACCCATGCCATAGCACACCATGTAATCCCGCGCAGACATGTGATTGGAATAAATGCATG
>ERZ772819.4056-NODE-4056-length-9873-cov-6.952944_pt1 | contig 9873 bp, 9 predicted proteins | sample MGYA00580860_ERZ772819 | MGnify/ENA primary metagenome ERZ772819 (study PRJEB29015, sample SAMEA2737683) | human gut metagenome | biome: human gut; feature: human-associated habitat; material: faeces | place: China | collected 2012 ...
GAACCCGTGTTACCGCCGTGAAAGGGCGATGTCTTAACCGCTTGACCACGGAGCCAAAACTATTTTGGTGAACTGTTTTATAACAGTGACCGAAAATTATAATAGCATAACTATATGATTTTGACAAGTGTTTTTTTGAAAAAAATAAAATTTTTCGGCTAAATTTTTAGCTTAAGGAGAAAATGAGGAATATCTGTGTCGGAAAGCTGAAAATTCATAAGATGAAAAAAAGAGCCGATACAAAACTGTATCGGCAGAGTAGAGAGAAGATATATATAAAAGGTATAGGTCAAAGACATATGCCTGATTTTTTAGGCGGACATCCTGATAATCTTACAGAGTTTATATCATATAGGATTACCGGCGTCCCTTAACTTTATGCATTTAGTATAACGGGAAATTATGGAAAGAATGTGACGGGCAGATAAAGAAATCCTGAAATATCTTAAAAACTTCTGAAGAAGAGATAAATTTCAGCAAAACAGTTGACGTATATAGATTATCGATATAATATGAAGGTACAAAGTATATAGATAATCGATATAAGGAGGGAGAAAGAAATGGCAGTTGATAAAAGTCTGATATCAGGGAGTACGACTCTTTTGATCTTAAGCCTTCTGGAAGAGAAGGATATGTATGGATATGAGATGATCGATACGTTGAAAGGAAAGTCAAACAATGTATTTGAACTAAAAGCGGGAACCTTATATCCGCTACTGCATTCTATGGAAGAAAAGGGATGGCTTACCGTATATGAGCAGGAGGCCGGTGGAAAGATGAGGAAGTATTACCGGATTACCAGAGATGGGAAAAAGCAGTATCAGGCAAAAAAGAAAGAGTGGAAAGAGTATTCGGAAGCTATTTTACAGGTGATCGGAGGTGTGTGTTTTGGAACGGCGTGATTATCTGGAATTGATGACCGGTCAGATCCGCTGCAAGAAAATGTGTCCGGTTATTGCAAAGGAAGTAGAAGATCATATTGAAGATCAAAAGCAGGCTTTTATGGCAGAAGGGATGAAGGAAGAAGAAGCTGAGAAGGCAGCTGTGGAGGAGATGGGTGATCCGGTGGAAGTCGGAGTGGAGATGGATCAGATCCACAGACCGAAGATGCCATGGAAAGTAATTTTTGTAATCGCTCTGATGCAGATTTTAAGTGGAATGTTTGCAGTTTTCTTTTTGAAACAGAATGAAAGTTATGGATATATCGCAGGAATCCGGCAGATATTCCGGCTTGCGATGGCATTTTCGGTTATGATCCTGGTGTGTTATATGGATTACAGCTGGATCGGGAAGCACGCAAGGCTTTTGGCAGGCAGTTATCTGTTGTTTATGGTTCTGATGAGACATTTTTTTGCCCTTCAGATTAACGGTGCAGTAAGATGGATTGGAGTCGGCGGCTTTAGTGTAAGTCTTTCGCTGATGAGCTGGCTGTTTCTTCCATTGTATGGTGCAGTGTTGTATCGGTACCGGGGAGAAGGATATGGTGCTGTTCTTAAAGCCATAGTCTGGATGCTGCTTATCGCAGGGATCCTGATCACCTGTCCGGATCTTGTGATGGCAGGGACGGTTGGACTTTCCTGTGTCTTTATGCTGATGCTGGCACTGGAAAAGGGATGGTATCAGGTTGCGATTACAAAGGTGATGACCGGAATAGGTATCAGTGTTGTTGGAGTTCCGGTTGGCATACTGGCATATTTTTTCTTCTTTGGTGCGGAATATCAGAAAAGCCGTATCCTGGCGATGTTTGCAGTGAATAAGTCACAAATGATGGAAGGGACAACGCTTGGGGCAGTACGGGAATTGCTGTCGAAATGTATGGCAGTTGGACGCGCCACCGGAGTAGAGGACTTTTGGACTGGGGACCGTATCAGTTCCGCGGATTATATGATGCTTGGAATTGCGGGGTATTGTGGAATTCTTGTGATGGTTCTTTGTATTGCAATAATTGCCGGTTTGCTGTGCTGGTTTTTAAGAAGCGCGCTGAAGCAGAAGAACCAGCTTGGTATGATGATGGGATTTGGCTGTGTGATGGTTCTGGCAATTCAGTTTCTGTTATCACTGCTGGCGAACATTGGGGTATCCAGGTTCGGTCAGGGAGCCTGGTGTCTGTTCTTCGGATATGGACGAAGTGGCCAGATGGTTTCAGCAGTATTGATGGGAATTTTGCTGAGTATTTACCGGTATCAGAATGTAACTCCTGAGCTTGTAGTTGAAAAAAGAGCGGTGGCGAGCTAAGATAGAAGAAAAAAGAGGAGGAACAAGATGCTGGTTTGTGATTATATTGTAGAGAGAATCGATGGAGATTATGCGATGCTGAAGCGGACCAATCTGCCAGAGGAAGAGGCAAAGGTGGTAGCAAGAGCACTTCTTCCGGAAGAGATCCGGGAAGGAAGCCGCCTTCATTATGAATTACTTCAGTATACAATTGTTGAATAAAGGTATGGAAAATGTGTGTGCCCTGGGACTGGAAAGTGCCGGAGCACACTTTTTTCAAAGTGTAATTTTCTGTTTAGAAATTTTTCAGAAAATATTAAGGAAAATGGATGTGCATATTTAATAAAAAGAGAGTAAACTCTACTTCCGAGGTGAAGAATATGGATAAGATTTCGGTAGTAGTACCATGTTATAACGAAGAAGAGGCATTGCCTGTTTATTATAAAGAAATGTGCCGTGTAATGGACGAGATGAAGGATGTTGTATTTGAACTGATTTTTGTAGATGATGGTTCATCAGATGCGACGCTTGGTATCATGAAAGACCTGAATGAAAAGGATAGCAGGTGCAGATATCTTTCATTTTCCAGAAACTTTGGAAAGGAAGCTGCGATTTATGCAGGACTGAAAGCATCGGAAGGCGATTATGTTGCACTTATGGATGTAGATCTTCAGGATCCACCGACGCTATTACCTGAGATGTATGAGATCCTACAGGAGGATGGATACGACAATGTAGCGACAAAAAGGGTCACAAGAACCGGAGAGCCACGTATCCGTTCTTTCCTGTCAGAAAGCTTTTACAAATTTGTCAATGCTATTTCAAAGACAGAGATTGTAGATGGAGCGAGAGATTACCGGCTGATGAAGCGGAAGATGGTGCAGGCAGTTCTGGAAATGAGCGAGTATAACCGTTTTTCAAAGGGAATCTTCGGCTGGGTTGGATTCCGTACAAAATGGCTGCAGTACGATAATATTGAGCGCTCTGCCGGAAAAACCAAGTGGTCCATGTGGAAGCTGTTTAAATATTCGGTGGAGGGAATTACTGGATTTTCAGTGGCACCGCTCTCACTGGCTTCGGTAGTGGGTGTACTGTTCTGCGTGCTTTCCTTTATTATGATCGCAGTAATCGTAATAAGGACGCTGGTCTGGGGAGATCCGGTATCCGGCTGGCCGTCACTTGCCTGTATTATTTTCATGGTCAGCGGAGTACAGCTTCTCTGTACCGGAATTGTAGGGGAGTATCTGTCAAAGACTTATCTTGAGACGAAGAAACGTCCGATTTTTATTTTAAAGGATTCCAGCGATGATAAGGAGCAGAAGCATGAAAGAACGTAGAAAAGGTCTGCTATGGGAAATGGCACTGATCCTGCTTACGGTTGCCGCCTGTCTGTACTCTACAGGCGCAGGAAATATTTTCGGGGCAAAGGTGGACTGGAGCAGTCAGCACAGTGTGTTCCCGGAATATTTCCGGCAGCAGTTTTATCGTACAGGGCAGTTTTTTCCTGAGTTTGCATTAAATATTGGTGGTGGTCAGAATATTTACAATTTTTCTTATTATGGATTGTTTAGTCCGGTCGTTTTGATCGGTTATCTTCTGCCGAATGTGAAGATGTCGGATTATATGATGGTGGCAAGTATTGTCTGTCTGGCAGCAGCGGTTATAATTTTGTACAGGTGGCTGAAAAGCCGGGAATTTACAGCTGCGGTAAGCGGGATGACAGCGCTGATGTTTCTTTTCGCAGGACCTATGATCTATCAGTCGTCGCATCAGATTATGTTTGTAAATTATATGCCATTTCTTTGTCTGACATTTTTTGGAATCGACCGATATTTTGAACAGAAAAAATCCGGTCTGCTGATCGGCGGAACCTTTCTGATGATCATGACAAGCTTTTATTTCAGCATCGGTGGAATACTGGCGCTTGGTCTATATGGAATTTACCGGTATGCAAGGACAAAAGAGCGGGCAGAAGAGATGATTACGGTAAAAGGATTTCTAGGTGACGGACTGCGGTTTGCAGGAAGGATCCTGACGGCAATCATGCTTGCAGGAGTCCTTCTTGTGCCGACTGCGATGGCTCTTCTCGGGAGAAGCGGAAGCAAGGGAGAAAAAACAGATATCTGGCAGCTTCTGACACCGCAGATCAATTTGGAAAAATTTCTGTATGGGGCATATGGACCGGGACTTAGCTGTCTGATGCTGATTATTTTGCTGACCGGACTTTTTTATAAAAAGGCTTATGAGAAGATTTTGTCGCTTGGTTGTCTGGTGGTGCTGACAGTTCCGTTTTTTTCGTATCTGCTCAATGGTGCACTTTATATCAGACCGAAGTCGCTGATCCCGTTTTTGCCGCTTTTGTGCTATCTTACGGCAAAATATCTGGAGAAGCTGAAAAATCAGAAAATAGCGAGAATCTGGATGCTTCTTCCATGTCTGGCAATTATCATATATATTTATCTGAAGAAGGATGATGTGAAAAGCGAAGTCCTTTGGAAACTACTTTTGCTGGATGCGGTCATAACACTGTTGATCTGCGTGGCACAAGCGTATAGTGCATGGATTCGGAAGTATCTGACAGTAGCCGTTCTGGGACCGGTGATCCTGAGCCTTATTGTTACCGGAAGCTATTCCTGGGAAAAGAGTGGAAATCTGGAGAGCAGGAAAGCGTATGAGGAAGATACCAGCCGGTCCATCGGGAAAGCTGTGGACAAGGTAATTACATCAGATAGTGGATTCTACCGGGTCGAGCAGGTTGGAAATGAAGAGGAAAATGCGGAAAATCTGAATCGTGTGTGGAACAGTGAGCAATATATTACATCCCTGTATTCATCTTCCTATAATGCTGATTACCAGAATTTCCGTAAAAATGATTTTCAGGTAGAGCAGCCGTACCGAAATTTTCTGATGCAGTCGGTTTCGCAGAATCCGGTATTCAGACAGCTGATGGGAGTGAAATATCTGATCTCCAGTCAGAATATACCGGGATATGAGAAAAAGTGGATGACCGGGGGAGGGGATGTGTACTGTGATGAAAATGCAGCACCGATTGCCTATGAGACGGATCAGACGATGTCGGAAGCGGAATATGACAGACTGGATTTCCCATATAATCAGCTGGTATTTACCAGATATGCTGTGACAAAGGACGGAACTGTATCGGCAGGACAGGTGAAAGAAAAACTGGCAGAAGACATAGAGAAATGTGATTTTCGGATTCCGGAAAAGAATAACGGGATTTCACTGGTTGTCCCGACTGAAAACGGATATCAGGTGAAAATGAAAAAGGAACAGGAGTTTGAAGTGGCTGTCCCGGAACAGGAAGAGAAAGATGGAGTTCTGTTTGTACAGTTTCGAATCGAAAATAAAAAACCGAAAGAGGATATCGAAATATCCCTGGAAGGAGAGCGCAATAAACTTTCGTCAATCCAGCATGTGTATTATAACAGAAATACCGTATTTACCTATGCAGTAGGACTGGAAAAGGGGCAGAAAACGGTCCGTTTATCTCTTGGAAAAGGAGAGTATACGATTAAAGATATGAGTGCATATAACGGCGTATTAAATGAAGATACCGGCCTTTATCAGAGTGTATTCAGGGTGGATAAAGAGCAGACGAAAGGGAATCTGATCCAGGGGAGAATCAAAAGTCAGAAGGATGGAATGTTCATTACGTCCATTCCGTTTGATAAAGGGTTTGAAATGACGATAGATGGCGTAAAGGTGAAATGTGAAAAAGTGAATAAAGCGTTTCTGGGATTTCATCTGGAAGCAGGAAAACATAAAATCAGAATTTTGTATCATGCGCCTGGAGTAACAGCAGGAAAGATACTGACAGGTCTTGGCGTTCTGATTGTGATCGCAGGGGCAGTAAGAAAGAAAAAATGCGCGAAGTGAATCTTTAAGATTCTGAAATAAAAAAGGATACAGTCTTAGAGCTGCATCCTTTTTTTATTTGACAGAGAATTCCGAAGAAGCTTGCTTTTGCCATCCATGTATCTGCAGGTAGTAGTTTACTCCTGACGCTTGATCTGAAAATGAACGGCATCATCAGACCAGATCTTATCGGTATATCGGATTTCGATGGTAGACCAGTTCAGTGGGACTTCCAGAGAAAGATATCCTTCCAGGGTTTCGCCGGGAGCGATCGTTCCATCGAGCTTTGGCTGGTCGCTTGTGGTTGCAAGAGCAGTAAATGCAGCTGCACTGTAGTCAAGTTTGGTATCGTCACAATAATTTTCAAAGCTTGCCATACTGCTGATGACCAGATCATCAGATGTCTGATTGACAATTGTCATATGGACAAACATAAATTCATTGCCTTCTGTCGGGACAGACCAGTCATCTCCTTCGGATTCTACGTAGCTGTCCATCGTGATCTCAATGCCATTGTATGCGGCGGTCTCATTTTGCTTATAGATCTCTTTGGTGGCATCAGCTGTCTTCTTCGGTGTTGAAGTGCCGGAAGAATTGTCAGAAGAAGTGTGCATTTTGGAAAAAAGGAATATAACCGCAATAATGATCAGGATGAGAATCAGGATGATAAACGGCAGACTTTTTTTGTGTTTCTTTTTGGGGGTTGTTAGCTGGTCTGGTGAAGTTACATCATCAGAAGATGCATCGGACTTTGTGCCTGCAGTATCGTTTTTGGAAACTGGCGTTGGTTTGGCAGCAGGTTCATCTGCCTGACCGGAGCTGATAACTGGTTCTGGAACTGGAGCATGCTCCTGTACGGAGGATTCATTTCCGGAAAAGGGTTTGTCTGTAGAAACTTTTTCAGTCTCTTTTTTTTCAGTGGCTTTCTTCTGAGCTTCTGCTTCTTCTGCTTCCGGAACATTTTTACGCATGCTGCGCATGGCAGCAGCTGTGCTGTGGTAGATCTCCGGTTCGTTCAGGGGATCGTCGAAAAAAGCCTGCTGTCTGGCAGCCGGGCGCTTTTTTCCGGAAACAGATCCATGCTTATGAGCAGAAGATCTGGCACTTCGGGTATCTGTATCATCCGGAATCACAGCGGATGCCGGAAATCTTTTACGGCAGGTATCACAGAGATATTTGCCGGGATATTTTTTGCTGGGGCGGACTTTGTGACCGCATACAGGGCATTTCATTCTAAGTTAAGTCTCCTTTATGATTCAAGTGTTCTGTTTTTTATTATAGGGGAAAATCCTGTCAAAAACAAGGAGGTATTCTTGTCGAACAGACAGAAAAGTGATATCATACTGACTAAGTAACGTGGCAGAAAGTCGAAGCTGTCAGATACAGGAAAACAAAAGAAAGCAGGGAATGATATGACATATCAGGAAATGATGGAAAACGCAAAATTATCTATGGGGTTTTACTGCAAAGCCTGTCCGGTTTGTGATGGAAGAGCATGTAAAAACCAGATACCGGGACCGGGCGCAAAAGGTGTTGGTGATACTGCGATTAGAAATTATAAAAAGTGGCAGGAGATCCGCGTGAACATGGATACGATCTGTGATGGCGGAGAGGCAGACACTTCTGTGAATTTATTTGGAAAGGAATTTAAGATGCCGTTCTTTGCAGGACCGGTTGGAGCCGTGAATCTGCACTACAGTGACAGGTATGATGATGTTTCTTATAACAATGTACTGGTATCAGCCTGTGCAGATGCCGGAATCGCCGCATTTACCGGAGATGGAGTGAATGCAAAGGTAATGGAGGCTGCAACGGAGGCAATCCGTGAAAATGATGGATGCGGGATACCTACAGTAAAGCCTTGGAATCTGGATACTGTCCGGGAGAAGATGGAACTGGTGAAGAAGTCAGGAGCATTTGCGGTAGCGATGGATATTGATGCGGCAGGACTTCCGTTTCTGAAAAATATGAATCCGCCGGCAGGAAGCAAGAATGTACAGGAGCTTTCCGAGATTGTGAAGATGGCTGGAAGACCACTTATCGTCAAAGGCGTGATGACAGCGAAAGGCGCGAGAAAAGCAAAAGAAGCAGGTGCCGATGCGATCATCGTATCTAATCACGGAGGAAGAGTGCTGGATCAGTGTCCGGCAACTGCAGAAGTGCTGGAAGAGATTGTAAAAGAAGTGAACGGTTCTATGAAGATTCTGGTTGACGGAGGGATTCGCTCCGGTACAGACATTTTCAAGGCACTTGCACTTGGTGCTGACGGTGTACTGATCTGCCGGCCGTTCGTTGTAGCGGTCTATGGCGGTGGAGAAGAAGGTGTGAAGCTTTACATTGATAAGCTGGGAGCAGAGCTCAAAGATGCCATGCAGATGTGCGGTGCACATTCTGTTTCAGAAATTACAAGAGATATGGTAAGATATTATCAGGACTAGAAAAATACATGCAGGAGGATAATACAATGGGAATGAGAGTGAACGCAGAGCTGCCATTACCGGCAGACTTGAAAAACGAATATCCGTTATCGAATAAATTAAAAGCTATCAAGGCGAAGCGGGATGAGGAGATCCGTGATATTTTTACAGGGAAATCAGACAAATTCGTGGTGATCATCGGACCATGTTCGGCGGACAATGAAGATTCGGTATGTGAGTACGTGAACAGGCTTGCAAAGTTAAATGACAGAGTATCGGATAAGCTGATGATCATTCCAAGAATCTACACGAACAAGCCGCGTACAACCGGAGAGGGATACAAGGGAATGCTGCATCAGCCGGATCCGGAGCAGGCACCGGATCTGCTTGCCGGAATCATTGCAATCCGTAAAATGCATATCAGAGCCATGCAGGAGACTTATCTGACAGCAGCAGATGAGATGCTTTATCCGGAGAACAGAAGTTATCTGGATGATATTCTTTCTTATGAAGCGATTGGTGCGCGTTCGGTTGAGAACCAGCAGCACCGTTTGACTGCGAGCGGAATGGATATCCCGATTGGGATGAAGAATCCGACAAGTGGAGATTTATCGGTAATGCTCAATTCTGTTGTTGCAGCACAGGGACCGCACCGCTTCATTTATCGTGGGCAAGATGTGACGACAGGTGGGAATGATCTGGCACATGTGATCCTGCGGGGCGGCGTGGATAAATATGGTACAACGATTCCAAACTACCATTATGAGGATTGCAAGAGACTTCTGGATATGTATGAGCAGAAGAATTTGAAGAATCCTGCAGCGATCATTGATGCCAATCATTCCAATTCTAACAAGCAGTACAAAGAACAGCTCAGAATCGTAAGCGAGGTACTGCACACAAGAAATTATGATTTAAAGCTGAAAAAACTGATCAAAGGTGTAATGGTAGAAAGCTACTTGGTAGAAGGAAGACAGGATATCGGCGGAAATATGGTATACGGTAAATCGATTACGGATCCGTGTATTGGATGGGAAGATACAGTGAGACTGATTGATAAGATTGCGGAAGATTGTTAATTGTAAAAGAAGTGTATCAAGGTTGAAAAACTTTGATACACTTTTTTTGCAGAAATGATTGCAAAATTACAGTAAGATATATTTTCAGGGCAGATAGAATGTATGTTGTAAAAACATAAATTGTATGTTAATGAGAAAACTTCTCGAAAATTTCTATAGACAAAATCCCACTAATATAGTAGACTATAGATAGTTAGAAAAAGCTAACTAAAATAAATTAAAACAAACCCACACAAGAGGAAAACAACATGAACTGGATGCAGAAAGATGTACAGACATCTGCTCAG
>ERZ772819.4058-NODE-4058-length-9869-cov-2.691054_pt1 | contig 9869 bp, 9 predicted proteins | sample MGYA00580860_ERZ772819 | MGnify/ENA primary metagenome ERZ772819 (study PRJEB29015, sample SAMEA2737683) | human gut metagenome | biome: human gut; feature: human-associated habitat; material: faeces | place: China | collected 2012 ...
ATCTTCTGCTAGTAGATATTAACATACCTGGAATAGATGGTATGGAAGTAATTAAATATGCAAGGAAAAAACTTCCAAAAGCTGTTATTATTATAACAACGGCATATGATGATTTTAATATTGCGCATAGAGCAATAAAGTTGAAGGTGGATGATTTCCTGCTCAAACCTATCAGAAAAGAGGTTTTACTTGAGTCTGTGAAGTCATTTGCAAGCCGTTTAGGAGAGGGACGACAGACCGGCAAGAGTAATAAATTGCTTTCAAAGTTCGAAATGGAATTAAAAAAATGCTCTTATAAAGCTTCTGTAGACATTTTAAGAGAGTACATAGACCAGTTATACTTAGAGGAGCATGATGTTAATATTATATCAAAGAGACTGCAGGAGGTTGCTAAGACAATCGTGCGTATCAGTGAGGAACTTGGAATCGTTGATACGAATGAACTTGTAGTTCAGATGGAGAAGCTTAAGATTAAGTATCTTCTTTATAATAATAAACATGATGCCTATAATGAAATTATTAAGATGGTAGACATTCTCTTTGATAAGATGAATATCAAGGGTAAGCTCTCAGAAGGGGGCATGAAGGCGGTTATCGATTACATAGAGAGAAATCTCAAGAAGGGAATCAGCCTTGAGGATGTTGCAAACCATGTGAATATCAGTACTTATTATTTAAGTAAGATATTCAAAAAAGAGATGGGTGTGAACTTTATCACCTATGTCACAGACCGGAAGATGGACCTGGCAAAAGAAATGCTGGTTAACACAGATATTCCGGTGCTTAATATTGCCTTGGATTTGGCGTATAATGAAGCGAATTACTTCAGTAAGGCCTTCAAGAAGAAGACCGGATTAACGCCGTCTGAGTATAGAGAAAAGTACAGAAACAGAAAGGAGGAGGAAAATGAAACGGTTTAAACTTTCCACTGAAGTTTTATTCAGTGAAGACGCCATAGACGCACTTCTTGAAGAAAAAGATGAGAATGCGGTCCTGATCACTGATAAGTTTATGGTAGATTCAGGTATGGCAGACATAATCTTAAAGAAGCTGTCTAATTGTAAAGAGGTTTCCGTTTTCAGTGAAGTTGTCCCTGATCCACCAATGGATCTGATTGAAAGGGGTATCGCATTTTTGCAGGATAAGGACTGTGATGTCGTAGTTGCTCTTGGAGGAGGTTCTTCCATTGACGCGGCGAAGGCCATTGTATATATGGCTAAGAAGATTGACGAAAAGCAGAATCCTGATAATCAGAAGAAGATCAAACTGATTGCCCTGCCGACAACAAGTGGTACAGGTTCCGAAGTTACACAGTTTGCTGTTGTAACAGACAGTAAGACAGGGGTTAAGATTCCATTGATTGATGAGAGTCTTATGCCAGATATTGCTATCCTTGATCCGGAACTTGTTAAGTCAGCACCTCCGTTTATTACAGCGGATACAGGAATGGATGTTATTACCCATGCTCTTGAAGCTTATGTTTCAGAGACAGCAAGCGATTGTTCTGACTGTCTGGCAGAAAAAGCTGCAGAGCTTGCTTTTGAATTCCTTCCACGTGCTTACCGCAATGGTTATGATATTAAGGCGAGAGATAAAATGCACAGAGCATCCTGCCTTGCAGGTATGGCATTTAACCTTGTAAACCTTGGTGTAAACCATGGTATCGCTCATGCTTTAGGAGCAATCTTCCACATTCCACATGGAAGAGCCAATGCGTTAGTGCTTCCTTATGTTATTGAGTTTAATGCTGATATGGCAAGAGAAGGCGCAAAACACAGCAATGACGCAGCAAAGAAGTATCAGAAGATGGCAAGAATCGTTGGCCTGCCAGCTCCTACACCTAAAGTTGGTGTGGCTAATCTGATTGCAGAGATCCAGCGTCTGTTAAAATATATGGATCGTCCACAGTGTATGTCCGAATGTGGCGTCAGTGTAGAAGAATTTAATAAACACAGAGAAGAAATTGTGCGTCGTGCATTGGCTGATGCATGTACACAGGCTAACCCTAGAAAGGTTACAGCAGAAGATATTAATAAAATTCTTGATCATATTGCAAAATAGTAGCGTTTGTATACAGAATCATTTGCTGCTCTGTGGTGAATATGGCAACAAAGTATCATGAATATAAATAAATGCATGAGTTTTTATGTGTTTAAAAGCTAAAATTTATAGGCACTAGCCAAGTAATTTTGTGAAAATTGCTATATAATGATACTATCCTGTAAATCAACCAAAATAAAGTCTGCCAGAACAATCAACCACGGGGCAGATAAGAATTTTATAAGGAGGTCAATTATGCAGAAAGAAGCTTTAGGAATGATTGAAACCAAAGGTTTAGTTGGCGCAATTGAAGCAGCCGATGCCATGGTTAAATCAGCAAACGTAACATTAGTAGGATACGAAAAAATCGGTTCCGGTTTAGTTACAGTTATGGTAAGAGGTGACGTAGGAGCTGTTAAAGCATCTGTAGACGCAGGTACAGTTGCTGCAGATAAAGTTGGTACAGTAGTTTCCAGCCACGTAATCCCAAGACCACATACAGACGTAGAAAAGATCTTACCACAATAGAGTTAGTCCTTGTCTGATCAATTATTAATGGAGGTATAATTCAATGAAAGATGAAATGATGGCTAAAATCATGGACGAAGTTATGAAAAAAATGGGTGGCACAGATGCTCCTGCTCAGAGTATGGCTTGCGAAGCTCCTCAGGGAATCAATGAAGACCTTTGCGGTTTAACAGAGTATGTTGGAACAGCTATGGGACACACAATCGGTTTAGTAATCGCTAACCTTGACTACAGTGTTCATGAATTATTAAAGATCGACCCTAAATATCGTTCAATCGGTATCCTTGCAGATCGTACTGGTGCAGGTCCTCAGATCTTCGCAGCAGATGAAGCTGTTAACACAGAAGTTTGCATGATCGAGTGCCCTCGTGATACAGAAGGCGGCGCTGGACATGGATGCTTAATCGTATTCGGTGCAGAAGATGTTTCTGATGCAAGAAGAGCTGTAGAAGTTGCATTAAGCTTCGTTGGCAAACACTTCGGTGATGTATACGGAAACTCCGCTGGACATCTTGAGTTCCAGTACACAGCACGTGCTTCTTACTGCTTAGAGAAAGCATTCGGCGCAGTTGTTGGTAAAGCATTTGGTATCACTGTAGGAGCTCCTTCAGGTATTGGTATCGTATTAGCCGATACAGCTTCTAAGACAGCTACTATCGATCCTATCGCTATCGCTACACCAGGTAATGGTGGAACATCCTTCTCTAACGAGGTTAACTTCTTCTTCACAGGAGATTCAGGAGCAGTTAGACAGGCTATCATTGGTGCAAGAGAAGTTGGTAAACAGTTACTCAAAGCTTTAGAGCCAAGTGAGCCACTGGAATCTGGTACTGTTCCATATATCTAAGAAACGCTCTGATTTTTAAAGCTTCTTTATACGGGGTGAGAGCCGCATAAGGAATAATGCATGAGATATCCATAAAGCGGGGGTGAGAGCCTGCAAGTGGATATTGTAATCCTTTTATTTGAATAGATTTTAAATAAAAGATAGTTTAATTGAGAATTTGAGAGGTGTTGAGACCGTGAGAAGTAAACGTTTTGAGTATTTAGATCAAAGACCTGTTAATCAGGATGGTTATGCAAAGGAATGGCCAGAAGTAGGCTTTATTGCCATGAACAGCCCATTCGACCCAACTCCATCTATCAAGATCGTCAACGGCGAAGTTGTTGAAATGGATGGAAAAACAAAAGATGAATTCGACATGCTTGACGCATTCATCGCAAGATATGCCATTAATCTTGACTTTGCAGAAGAAGCAATGGCTACAGACTCTCTGGAGATTGCGCGTATGTTAGTTGACATTAATGTTAACAGACAGGAGTGCTTAAAATATACTACAGCAGTTACACCTGCTAAGTTAGTAGAAATCGTTGGTAACCTCAGCGTACTTGAAGCTATGATGGGTATTACCAAGATGAGATGTCGTTTAAAACCAGCTAACCAGTGCCACGTTACAAACGTAAAGGATAACATGGTTCAGATCGCAGCAGATGCAGCAGAAGCTGCTGTACGTGGATTTGCAGAGATGGAGACAACAGTAGGTATTGTACGTTATGCTCCATTTAATGCTATCGCTATTATGTTAGGTGCTAACGTTGGACGTCCTGGTATCCTTACACAGTGTGCTGTAGAAGAAGCTACAGAGCTTGACTTAGGTATGAGAGGTTACACCGCTTACGCCGAGACAGTATCCGTATACGGAACTGAAGACGTATTCATGGATGGTGATGATACTCCTTGGTCAAAAGCTTTCTTAGCATCCTGCTACGCATCTCGTGGTGTTAAGATGAGATTTACATCTGGTACTGGTTCAGAGGTTCAGATGGGTATGGCAGAAGGAAAGTCTATGCTTTACCTTGAGGCTAGATGCCTCGGTGTTACTCGTGGTGCTGGTGTTCAGGGAACACAGAATGGTTCTGTATCCTGTATCGGTGTACCTGCCGCTGTACCTGGTGGTATCCGCGCCGTTGCATGTGAGAACTTAATTGCCGCTATGCTTGACCTTGAGAACGCTTCCTCTAATGACCAGTCATTTACACACTCTGATCTTCGTAGAGTTGCTCGTTCTATTCCACAGTTTATTCCAGGAACTGACTACATCTGTTCCGGATATTCATCCACACCGAACTATGATAACATGTTCGCAGGATCCAACTGGGATGCAGACGATTATGATGATTGGTGCGTAATTCAGCGTGACTTAAGAGTTGATGCTGGTCTTCTTCCTGCAAGAGAAGAAGAAGTTGTTGCAGCACGTAATAAAGCTGCAAAAGCTATTCAGGCACTGTTCCGTGAATTAGGTTTACCTGAAATTACAGACGAAGAAGTTGAAGCTGCCACATACGCTCGTGGTTCACAGGATATGCCTGACCGTGACGTTGTAGCTGACCTTAAAGCTGCTACAGATATGCTTGATCGTGGAGTTACAGGTATCGACTTCGTTAAAGCTCTTTACAAGGGTGGATTTGAAGACGTTGCTGAGTCTATCTTCAACATTCAGAAAGCTAAAGTTGTTGGTGACTACTTACATACAGCTTCCATGCTTGATGATAAATTCCATGTAATTTCTGCTGTTAACAGCCCTAACTGCTATGAAGGACCTATGACAGGTTACCAGATCAGCCCAGAACTTTGGGAGAAGATTTCTGATATCCGTACTGCAGTAGATCCGGCTAAGCTTTAATCGAGTAAGGAAGGTGAACCATAATGGCAATTGATGAAAAATTATTAAAAAGTGTTATCGCTGAAGTTCTTAAAGAAATGAATACTGCAGATACTTCCGCAGCTTCTGCTGTAGAGGGAGAAACTTATGAGTGCCCTGGAATGCAGATTACTGAAATCGGTGATGCAGAAAAAGGCACAAATCCTAACGAAGTTGTTTTAGGTTTAGCTCCTGCTTTTGGAGAATCTCAGACAACAAATATCGTAGGTATTCCTCATGCAGATATTGTAAAAGAGGTTATGGCTGGTCTGGAAGAAGAAGGTGTTTCCTGTAGAATCGTTAAAGTTTACAGAACATCCGATGTATCTTTCATCGCTCATGATGCTGCTGAATTATCAGGTTCAGGCATCGGAATTGGAATTCAGTCCAAAGGTACTACTGTAATCCATCAGAAAGACCTTCCACCGCTGTCTAACTTAGAGTTATTCCCACAGTGCCCACTGATCGACCTTGAAACATACAGAGCAATCGGTAAAAACGCTGCTCAGTACGCTAAAGGAGAATCACCAAATCCGGTACCTGTAAAGAATGACCAGATGGCAAGACCGAAATTCCAGGCTTTATCCGCTGTACTGCATATCAAAGAGACAGAGCATGCAGACAGAGATAAGGCTCCTAAAGCTCTTAAAGTTGTATTTAAATAGACGGAGGTGTCAATCGTGGATCAGGAATTATTAGTAAGACAGATTATGCAGGAAGTTATGAAAAACATGCAGGGTTCTGCCGCAGCCTGCGAATGTGAAAGCAAGGTTACGGTTGAGGATTACCCACTGGGAGAGAAAAAACCAGAATTAATCAAGAGTGCTTCTGGAAAATCTTTAAATGATTTAACTTTACAGGGAGTTATTGATGGAAAGTTAGATGCAAAAGATTTCCGTATCACAAAAGAAACTCTGGAATTACAGGCTCAGGTTGCTGAATCTGCAGGACGTGGATTCTTCGCAACGAACTTAAGAAGAGCTGGTGAATTAATCCCAGTACCTGATGCAAGACTTCTTGAGATTTATAACGCTCTTAGACCATATCGTTCAACAAAAGCTGAATTATATGCAATCGGTGATGAGTTAATCAACGAATACGGTGCTACAGTAAGTGGTAACTTCGTTAAAGAAGCTGCAGACATTTACGAAAAACGTAACCGTTTAAAAAAATAATTAGTTGATTGATTTCGACGGAGGTATGAGAAGTGAAATTAGTTGCGGGCGTTGATATTGGCAATGCAACAACGGAAACTGCGATTGCCAGAATCGATGGTAAAAATGTGACATTCCTTTCGAGTGGTATTACAGGTACTACTGGAATTAAAGGAACGAAACAGAACATACACGGAGTTTTTCAGTCACTGAAGAATGCCCTTGATGAAGTTGGTTTTGAAATCAGTGATCTTGATGAAGTTCGTATTAATGAAGCCGCTCCCGTTATCGGTGATGTCGCTATGGAGACTATTACCGAAACTATTATCACGGAATCTACTATGATTGGACACAATCCCAATACTCCAGGGGGTGTTGGGATTGGTGTTGGAACATCTCAGAGGATTGATCGTTTAGATACGGTTAAAGAAGCTGAGGATGTGATTGTGGTTATTCCGGCAGAAGTTTCCTTCGAGACTGCCGCTGTGCTCATTAACCGATATAATAAAATATTTAACATTACAGGTGCCATTGTCCAGCGCGATGATGGCGTTTTGATTAACAACAGGCTTGAAAAGAAGATTCCTATCGTTGATGAGGTGGGTATGATCGATAAAGTACCTCTCGGAATGTTATGTGCAGTAGAAGTTGCACCTGTTGGTGGAGTGGTAGAAGTACTCTCTAACCCATATGGTATCGCAACATTATTTAAACTGTCAGCGGAAGATACAAAACAGGTTGTACCAATTGCTCGCGCGTTAATCGGAAATCGTTCTGCTGTTGTCATTAAAACACCGGAAGGAGACGTAAAAGAAAGACGTATACCAGCCGGTTCTATTGAAATTATTGGCGAGAAGAAGAAAGTAATCGTTGGTGTAGAAGAGGGAGCCGAAAAGATGATGGAGGCGGTAAACAGTATTCCTGTTATCGAAGACATCAAAGGTGAACCGGGAACGAATGCCGGCGGTATGCTTGAAAAAGTTCGTCAGGTCATGTCAAATCTTACAAACCAGCATCCAAAAGATATTAAGATTCAGGATTTACTTGCAGTAGATACTTTTAATCCTCAGAAGGTAAAAGGTGGTCTGGCAAATGAATTTTCACTGGAAAGTGCAGTAGGGATTGCTGCGATGGTAAAAGCAGATCGTCTTCAGATGAAGATGATTGCAGAAGAGTTGACAGATCGTTTAAAGATTCCTGTATATGTTGGCGGTGTTGAGGCAGATATGGCTATTAAAGGAGCTTTAACGACGCCTGGTACAAATGTACCACTTGCCATAGTAGATATGGGAGCAGGATCAACGGATGCTTCAATTAAGGACAAAGAAGGAAATGTAAAGCTTGTCCATCTGGCAGGAGCCGGAAATATGGTAACTTTACTTATTCAGTCAGAACTAGGGCTGGAGGATTTCAATACAGCAGAAGATATTAAAAAGTATTCTCTTGCAAAAGTTGAGAGCCTTTTCCATATCCGTCACGAAGACGGAACAGTTCAGTTCTTCGAAAAACCGTTAGATCCAAATGTATTTGCAAAGGTTGTCTTAGTCAAAGAAGAAGGAGAGCTTGTTCCAATTGAGGGACAGGATTCCATGGAAAAGATTAAGATGGTAAGAACCAATGCAAAGAAGAAAGTATTTGTAACAAATGCGATTCGTTCATTAGCGAAGGTAAGTCCTACCGGTAATGTTCGTGATATCGAATTTGTAGTATTAGTAGGTGGTTCTGCACTCGACTTCGAGGTGCCGACTCTCGTAACTGATGCATTATCACAATATAATATAGTAGCTGGTCGGGGAAACATTCGCGGATGCGAAGGCCCTCGTAATGCGGTAGCAACAGGACTTGCGATGTCTTGTGCTGATGTATAGGAGACAATTATGGAAGGAAGCAATACAGTAATTGATAACAGACCTTCAGTGAAAGTTTTTTATGACTGTGATCACCTTTCTGAAGCTGATTTTGTCAGTGTCCTTCTTGGAATCGAAGAGGAAGGCATCCCCTATGATGTTCAGGCAGAGCATTGCAGTTCCGTATTAGAACTTGCACATAATGCCAGCTTGAATTCAAGATTAGGGGTGGGCGTTGGTATCAGCAAAGAAGGCGTTGTTCTTCAGCATGAGAAGCTGGATAAGGCGGCCCCTCTTTTTAAGATTAAGTTATATCAGACAGAGCTGTTCCGGAAAATCGGCGCTAATGCCGCAAGACTGGTAAAGAAAATGCCATTCAAAGTTCTGGATTAAGGCTTTACAATCAATTAATTCTGAAATGTGAGGAGGTGTGAAGGTGTCTAACAATAAATGTCTTGGTTTCATCGAAACCTTTGGTTTAGCTGCCTGTGTGGCAGCAGCAGATGCGGCTGTTAAGTCTGCTAATGTAAGACTGCTTGGTTATGAATATGCAAAAGGCGGCGGAATGTGTACTGTAAAAGTAGAAGGTAACGTCGGAGCATGTAGAGCAGCAATCGCAGCAGGTAAGAAAGCAGCAGAAGCAGTTAACGGTTCATTAAGTGGAACAAAGAGTACACTGTTAAAGGCAAGACCGGCAGACGGCATGAGAGAATTACTCGTAGACAACAGAGAAACTGTTGGTGGAGATATTGCTCTTGCAGAAGGTTATCGTCCAAAGGGTGATACTAAGAAAGCGGTACTTGTAAAGAACTGGAAACCAAAAACAGAACCAGAGGTTGAGGTAGTAACCGAGGAAGCACCTGAACCGCCTGTAGTGGAAGAATCCGAAGAAGAGCCGACATCAGAAGAACCTGAAACGGAAAAGGTCAAAGAGGAAGCTCCTGTAGAGGAACCAAAAGCAGAAGAACCTGCAGAGGAACCTCCTGTAGAAGAAGCTCCAGTGGAAGAAGCTCCTGTAGAAGAGCCGAAGGCAGAAGAACCTGCACCAGAAGCTCCGGCAGAAGAGACTCCAGTAGAGAAACCGGAAACAGAGGAAGCAGCACCTGAAGAGACTGAAACGAAGAAAGATTCTGATAAAAAAGCAGAAACTTCTAAAGGAAAGACTTCAACAGGAAATAGAAGAAGCAGATCCAGAAGAAAAAAGAACACCGATAATAACGATAACAAATAAATCGGAATAATCGGCTCTGGATTATCAATTTAGAAATCAGGCAAGGAAAGGCTTCCCGCCTTTCCTGCCATAGTATCAATAATAACGTACTTTTTGTACATACAAATATGCGCAATGGATGCATGTGGATACCGAGACAGACACATGCAATCCTGACAATAATGATTCGGTATTCGAACATTAGAATGAATAAGGGGATCACATGAACGATTACAATAACGTTTTAGTTGGATTTTCGGAGCTTATCAAAAATGAAGAATTTCGTCCCTATGAAGGGGATTTGAGATTGGGTGTCGATCTTGGAACCGCCAACATTGTAGTATCTGTTGTAGATTCCAACAACACACCAATTGCCGGGGCTTCCTAT
>ERZ772819.4060-NODE-4060-length-9867-cov-3.538219_pt1 | contig 9867 bp, 9 predicted proteins | sample MGYA00580860_ERZ772819 | MGnify/ENA primary metagenome ERZ772819 (study PRJEB29015, sample SAMEA2737683) | human gut metagenome | biome: human gut; feature: human-associated habitat; material: faeces | place: China | collected 2012 ...
GTTAGAAATTATTTAAAGTGTGAGCTTTATACGTATTCTGTAAAAACACTGGCACTTTTTATTTTGTCAATCGAACATAATCCGGAATATAACCGTTATCTTGCTACAATGCAGAAGATGGTACAGGCATATGGATATTCTTCTTTAGAAGAAGCAGAGAAGGCAATGGCATGATTTCAGACGGGTGTAACTGGCACAGGCATAGGGAGATAATTGTATATGTCAATGTGTCAGTATACCGGGAGATAAGAAGGGAGAATTGACATGCAGAAAATATTGTTACTGGCAGGAGATTTTACAGAAGATTATGAGACTATGGTGCCGTTTCAGGCATTATCTATGCTCGGATATCAGGTAGATGCTGTTTGCCCGGATAAAAAAGAAGGCGAATTTATCAAAACAGCAATTCATGATTTTGAAGGAGACCAGACTTATACAGAAAAGCCGGGACATCTTTTTAAATTAACGAAAACATTCGATGAAGTAGATTTTGATGATTATGTTGGATTATTTATTACCGGTGGACGTTCTCCAGAATATATCAGGATGAATCATAAAGTAATTTCTCTTGTGAAATGTTTTGTAAGAAGTGGGAAACCGGTAGCGGCAATTTGTCATGCAGCGCAGGTACTGACTGCAGCAGATGTTGTGTGTGGAAGAAAGCTTACCTGCTATCCGGCTTTAGCAGCTGAGGTGAAATTAGCAGGAGGAAACTATATTGAAGTTGCTCCGGATGAGGCAGTGGTGGACTGTAATCTTATTACTTCTCCGGCATGGCCAGGAAATACGGCAATTTTAAGAGAGTTTGTAAAAGCTTTAGGATGTGAGTTTGTTTTTAGATCATAAGGAAATAAATATTATAGATTATGACGGATTTTTGTTTTGAATAGTTATTACAGGAGGTATAGATATGGGATCTCTTTTAGAAGAAATGCATAAGATGCGTTTAAAAGAAAAAATTGAAGAGTTAGAAAGTATAGGAGGTAATCCACATGTAGAAGATCATGGACTTGGAGGAGTCTATCGTTGTAAGGTCTGCGGATATATTTTTGATGAAAACAGAGAAGGAAGACCATTTACAACACTTTCTCATTGTCCAATCTGTCATGTAGGACAGCAGCAGTTTGAAAAGATAGAGTGAATGCCTATGAAACTAGAGCGCTTAAATGAACTTTTAAAAAAGCTTGTGCAGATGGAGGATGCCGAAGAGAATCTTGAAATGGTTCCGCTTTATGAGGAAGCGTTAGAGCTTTCAAAAGAGATTTATGGAGAGCATAATTTAAAAACCCTGGAAATTTATAATAATTATGGAGGACATCTTCGGAATCTTGGACTTTATGAAAAGGCAGAATATATTTTACGAAAAGCAGTAGTCTGTGCAAAAATTGTGCGGGGAAAAGAGCATCCGGATTATGCAACAACGCTTGTTAATCTTGCCAATTTACTTCGAATGATGAAACAGTGGCAGGAAAGCGAATCTCTTTTTTACCAGGCGCTGGCTCTCTATAAAATAACAATTGGAGAAGAACATTTTATTTATGCCGGAACGATGAATAATTTGGGACTTCTTTATTATGAGATGGGAAATCTTGAAAGAGCAAAGGAATGTTTAGAACACAGCCTTCATATTTTAGAAGGCAAAGAGGAGTATATCATTCCTTATGCAACAACCCTGCATAATCTTGTTGATATTTACAAGAAAGAAGGGGAGATTTTCAAGGCAGAACAGACTTTAAAACAAGAAATAGAGATTTACAGACAGCAGCATTATGAAGGAACGGTTCTTTATGCAGCAGCGCTGAATTCTCTTGGAATTTTATACTGTGAAAAGGAACAGTATGAGAAGGCAAAAGCTGTGATGACTGAAAGTGTGGAAATTACGAAAAAACATCTCGGAGAGGCAAGTGATGCCTATAAAACCAGTGTGAAAAATCTGGAAATGATTCATGAGAAACTGCAGGAAAAAAAGATGCAGAAAAATCATGAAATTTTACAGGAAACATTAAAGGGTATGACTTCTGCTGCCTGTGCATCAGAAAGCAATCTGAACTGTGAGAAAGGTTCTGAAGAACGGAACCATACAATAGATAAAGATACGGAAAAAGGATTTGTAAAGGGACTTGATTTGTGCAGAGAGTATTTTAATCAAGTATGTTATCCTCTTTTAGAAAAAGAATTTTCAAATTTCCTTCCGCGTATGGCAGCAGGACTAATTGGAGAAGGTTCAGAGTGTTATGGATTTGATGATGAGATATCAAGAGATCATGATTTTGGACCATCTTTCCAGATTTATATTCCGCAAGAAGATATGCCGATTTATGGAGAACGGTTAAAACAAAGACTCAATACACTTCCAAAAACTTTCCAGGGCTTTGGTGCAAGAATCGAAAGCCAGTATGGAGATGGGAGAGTCGGTGTTTTTTCTATTGAAGATTTTTACAGAAAATTCATTGCAGCGGAAGGAGTGCCGGAAACACTTTCTCATTGGAGACAGATTCCGGAGAATGCACTTTCAACCGTAACTAATGGAGAAGTTTTCTTTGATCATTACGGAAAGTTTACAAAGATTCGCGAGGAACTTCAAAAAGGCTATCCGGAAGATATCCGGTTAAAGAAGATTGCTGCCCGCCTTATGAAAATGGCGCAGAGCGGTCAATATAATTTTCCTCGTTGTAATAAACGAAAAGAATATGTAGCTTCTCACCTTGCACTGAGTGAATTTATGTCCGTTTCGATGTCTCTCGTGTATTTATTGAATCATTCATACAGACCATATTATAAATGGGTACATCGGGGATTGTTATCTTTGCCGGTTCTTGGAAAGGCAGCGTATGATAAGATGCAGAGATTATCTGTTTTATCTCTGGAAAAAGATTACAAAGAAATGGAATGGATCATAGAAGAATTTTGTGTGGACTGCGTGAAAGAGTTAAAAAAACAGGAATTGACTTCTTCTTCTGAAGCATTTTTGCTGCTGCAGGGCCCCGAAGTATTAAAAAGAATTAAAGAACCAGCTCTAAGAAATAGTAACCCATGGGTTGAATAACATGTTCTTTTTTATCATATAGTTTTTTTAATCATATACTGATAAAAAAGGAATCATGGCTATGGGAATGACAAATGTAGGAAATTTGTTAGAGTTGAGAAGGATTTACAGCCGTGGTATTACCGGAAAAGGTATTACTACGGCTGTTTTAGATACAGGAATTTATGCACATCCGGATTTCTTTATTCCAAGGAACAAAATAGTATATTTTCAGGATTTTATAAGAAATCGAAAGGGACCTTTTGATGATAACGGACATGGGACTCATGTCAGTGGCATTATCGCATCCGGAGGAAGGCTTGGAGATGGGAGCGGAATAGGAGTAGCCCCGGAAAGTGGAATAGTGATGTTAAAAGTACTTGAAAAAGATGGCAGCGGTAAAATAAAAAATATGCTAAAAGGAATGGAATGGATTCTTTTAAATCATGAAAAATATGGAATTCGGATCGTAAATATTTCTGTCGGTATGCCTGTGAAAAATATAGAAAATCCGGAAGAAGAGGAACTTGTAAAAAAAGTAGAGCAATTGTGGAACACAGGACTTGTTGTTGTTGTAGCAGCAGGAAATGACGGACCGGCACCATATACGATTACAAGCCCGGGCACAAGCCGTAAGGTAATTACTGTGGGAACAGGAAAAGAAGCAGGGGGAGATTATTCCGGACAGGGACCAGTTCCGGGAACCTGCGTTTGCAAGCCGGATATTATTGCTCCGGCGATTAATATTTTAAGCTGTGATAATCATGGGAAAAATTATAAAAGAAGAAGTGGGACTTCCATGGCAACACCGATTGTATCAGGAACCGTAGCCCTTTTATTATCAAATGAACCATGGCTTTCTAACAGAGATGTAAAAATACGCCTGATGCAAAGTGCGCTCGATTGTGGTATGGCAAAAAGCCGGCAGGGATGGGGTCTGTTAAATCCTGAAGGAATATTGAGAATTTAATCAGAAGGCAGCTCTGCTATAAAACGACAAAAAAATATCAGTATATATAATAAAAACAAGAACGTAGTACTGAAAAATACGTTTGAAATTCACAAAAAAATAAATAGAAAACGGAAATTTACAGTATTATTTCATAAAAGAATCTTTTTCGTTAAATGAAGAACTGTTATAATAATAACATTAAAAATTATAAAGCACACTCAGTAAAGGAGAAGGGAATCATGGCAAACTGTATTACACTTAACCAGACATCTTATCATGGAGCAGGAGCAATCCAGTCTATACCAGATGAAGTAAAGGCACATGGACTCACCAAAGCATTTGTATGTTCTGATCCGGATTTAATTAAGTTTGGAGTAGCAAAGAAAGTAACAGATGTATTAGAAGCTGCTGAATTAGAATATGAAATTTATTCTAATATTAAACCAAACCCAACAATCGAAAATGTGCAGACAGGTGTAGCTGCATTTAAAGAATCCGGAGCAGATTACTTTATCGCAATCGGTGGCGGATCTTCCATGGATACAGCCAAAGCCATTGGAGTAATCATTAATAACCCTGATTTTGAAGATGTAAGAAGCTTAGAAGGAGTAGCCCCTACTACAAAACCAACAGTACCGATTATTGCAGTACCAACAACAGCAGGAACAGCAGCAGAGGTAACAATTAACTATGTTATCACTGATGTCGAGAAGAAGAGAAAATTCGTCTGTGTAGATCCGCACGACATGCCTGTTATCGCAGTCGTGGATCCGGAGATGATGTCTTCTATGCCAAAGGGACTGACAGCTTCGACAGGTATGGATGCCCTGACACATGCAATTGAAGGATATACAACAAAGGCAGCATGGGAAATGACAGATATGTTCCACTTGAAAGCGATTGAACTTATTTCAAAATCTTTAAGAAGCGCAGTTGCAAATGAAAAAGAAGGACGCGAGGGAATGGCTCTTGGACAGTATATCGCAGGAATGGGATTCTCTAATGTAGGACTTGGAATCGCACATTCTATGGCACATACACTTGGAGCTGTCTATGACACACCACATGGTGTTGCATGTGCAATGATGCTTCCAATCGTTATGGAATACAACGCGGAATGCACGGGAGAAAAATATAAAGAAATCGCAAAAGCGATGGGCGTTGAAGGCGTAGATGATATGTCTGTAGAAGAATACAGAAAAGCAGCGGTAGATGCGGTACGTAAATTATCTGTAGACGTTGGAATTCCTACAAAACTGGAAGCTTTAAAAGAAGAAGACCTTCCGTTCCTTGCAGAATCTGCTCACGCAGATGCATGCGCACCTGGTAATCCGAAAGATGCCAGTGTAGAGGATCTGAAAGATCTGTTCAGAAAATTAATGTAAGATCATGATACGGGAATGGGTTCCTGCGTACAGATTATAAAATGAAATTGCTATATCTATTGAAAAGGCTGGCACGTTTAATTATAATAAACGATGTCAGTTTTTTCGTATAAAAATGGAGGAAGTTATGTCAGCATTATTTTTTGATATTGATGGAACAATTTTAAGTGAGATTACGCATGAGATACCGGAAAGTGCACTTGTGGCATTACGCAAAGCACAGGAGAACGGACATAAGACATTTATCAATACCGGGCGCACCATATGCAGCGTACCGCCTATGATAAAAAGAATTCCGTTCGATGGTTTTTTATGTGGATGTGGAACACATTTGGTATATGAGGAACGGGTAGTATTTCATCATTCTATCCCATATGAAAGAGGACGCAGGATTATAAAGTCTATGAAAGACTGCAAGGTAGAAGGCTTTCTGGAAGGAACAGAGGATATCTATTACTCCAACCGTATCTCAAGGCTGGAGTCGGTGGAAAGCAGTAGAAGATATATGGCTGGTCTGGGACTTGGGAGAGAGCAGTCAATGGAAGATACAGGTTATGATTTTGATAAGATACTGATTTATATAGATAAAATTGCAGACGAAGAAAGGTTTTTTAAAGAAACAGAAGATGTTTTCAAACATATCGACCGTCTGGGTGGAGTGTATGAATGTGTACAGAAAGAATATTCTAAGGCAACTGCAATTGCGTACATAAAGAAAGAATTGGCTCTGCAGGATGATGAGATATATGCCTTCGGAGACAGCAGCAATGATTTTGATATGATCAAAGCTGCAGGACACGGGGTGATCATGGGGCATCATGATCCGGTTCTGGAGCCGTATGCCGAGTATATCACGGATACGGTAGAGAATGACGGGCTTTATAAAGCAATGGAGCATTATGGGTTGATTTAGAATTTGCAGCGTACAGACCAGAGTATTATAATATACAAAGATAAGAAGGGAAGTGCATTTTCATGGGTGAACAGTTAACTGAAAGCGATGTTAAGAAAATTAAAGAAGAAATAGAATACCGTAAGATTGTTGTTCGTAAGAAAGAACTGGAAGCAGTAAAAGAGGCAAGAGCACAGGGTGATTTAAGCGAGAACTTTGAATATAAGGCAGCAAAACAGGATAAGAACCGTAACGAAAGCCGTATCCGCTATCTGGAACGAATGCTTAAGAATGCGAAGATTGTGTCTGATACATCTAAGGTAGATGAAGTTGGAATTAATAATACAGTGGAAGTATACTTCGAAGACGATGACGAGACAGAGACATATCGTCTCGTGACCAGTATCCGCGGAAATTCTCTTCAGGGACTGATCAGTATCGAATCGCCGCTCGGAAAAGCAATACAGGGACATAAAGTCGGAGACCGTGTGCTTGTCAGGACAAACGGAAATGACGGGTATTATGTTGTGATAAAAAATATTGACAATACAACAGATGACAGCCACGATACATTGCGTAAATATTAAATAGAAGAAATCGGAAATATATGGATAACAGGAGAAAGAATAATGTTAGGAAAATGTATTGAAAATGTAAGAAAGAGTGTGCCGCTGGTACATAATATTACCAATTATGTAACGGTAAATGACGTTGCAAATGTATTGTTAGCCTGTGGCGGAAGTCCGATTATGTCAGATGAACCAGAAGATGTAAAGGAGATTACATCTATCTGTCAAGGTCTGAACATCAACATTGGTACTTTGAACAAAAGAACGATTGAAGGAATGCTTGCAGCCGGAGCGCGTGCCAATGAATTGGGACATGTGACGTTATTAGATCCGGTCGGAGCAGGTGCAAGTGGACTGCGGACGAATACCGCCGTAGAACTGATGGAGAAAGTACGATTCGATGTTATACGCGGAAATATCTCAGAAGTAAAAACACTGGCACAGGGAAGCGGAACAACAAAAGGGGTGGATGCAGATGTAGCAGATGCCGTAACAGAGGAGAATCTGGAAGAAGGTATTGCATTTGCGAAAGCATTTGCGAAAAAAGCGGGATGTATTGTTGCGATTACAGGTGCAATTGATCTGGTAAGTGATGGTGCCAGCTGTTATATAATCCGCAACGGACGACCGGAGATGGGAAAGATTACCGGAACGGGATGTCAGTTGTCCGGAATGATGACAGCATTCCTGGCAGCGAATCCAGAGCAGAAGCTGGAGGCGGCAGCGGCAGCTGTCTGCACGATGGGACTGGCAGGAGAGATTGGATGGGGATATATGCAGAAAGGTGATGGTAATGCCACTTACCGTAACCGTATTATTGATGCAATCTACAATATGGATAAAGAAACATTGGAGAAAGGAGCAAAATATGAGATCAGATAGAAATATTGAGAATGATCAGATAAAAAAGCCGGAAGGACATACATGCAAAAAGATGCAGAAAGAAGATTTACTCCTGTATGCCGTGACGGACCGCCACTGGTTAAATGGTGAGACGTTATACAGTCAGGTTGAGAAGACGCTGGAAGGTGGTACAACATTTGTGCAGCTGAGAGAAAAAGAACTGGATGAAGCACATTTCCTCGAAGAAGCAAAAAAAATTAAGGAACTCTGCGACAGATATCATGTGCCATTTGTGATCAATGACAATGTTGATATTGCATTGGAGATAGATGCTGACGGAGTACATGTTGGACAGAGTGATATGGAAGCCGGAGATGTAAGAGCAAAACTTGGACCGGACAAGATCATTGGTGTATCTGCACAAACGGTCGAACAGGCATTGCTCGCACAGGAAAGAGGGGCAGATTACCTTGGGGTCGGAGCAGTCTTTCATACAGATTCAAAAGCAGATGCAGCTGATATAAGTCATGAGACATTGAAAGCAATTACTGAAGCAGTAGATATTCCTGTGATTGCGATCGGAGGGATCAGTAAAGAAAATGTATCGGAGCTTTCTGGAACCGGAATCTGCGGAATCGCCGTGATCAGTGCAATATTTGCAGAAAAAGATATAAAAAACGCAACGAAGAAACTGAAAAAATTAACAGAGGAAATGGTGGAAGCATGATAAAGGGAGCAATATTCGATGTAGACGGAACTTTGCTGGATTCCATGGGGATATGGAAAGATGTAGGGGGACGTTATCTGAACAGCATTGGCATAGAGGCAGAACCGGATCTTGGAAATATATTATTTACAATGAGTATTCAGGAAGGTGCGCAATATGTAAAAGAGCATTATCATCTGTCACAGGAAATAGAGGAAATCGAACAGAACGTTTTGGATATTATCAGCGATTATTATAAAGAAACGGCACCGCTAAAGAGCGGAGCGGTAGAACTTCTGGAGAAGCTTCGTAACAGTAATATTCCAATGACGATTGCATCTTCCAATAATAAAAAAGAAATAGAGATGGCGTTTGAACGTCTGGAAATTGCAAAGTATTTTGATCGGATCTTCACCTGTGAAGAAGCTGGTGCAGGAAAGACGAAGCCGGATATTTATCTGCAGGCAGCGGAATATCTTGGAAGCAGACCGGAAGAGACGTTGGTATTCGAGGATGTTATCCATGCAGTTCGCACTGCAAAAAAGGCAGGATTCCAGGTTGTAGGAATCTATGATGAAGCAAGTAAGGATGATCAGGAAGAGATTCAGAGAGAAGCAGACTGCTATTGCAGAGACTGGAGGGAATTGATGAAAAAAAAGACAGCACTTACAATTGCCGGAAGCGATTCAAGCGGAGGTGCGGGAATTCAGGCAGATATTAAGACCATGCAGGCAAACGGAGTCTATGCAATGAGTGCGATCACAGCATTGACAGCACAGAATACGACAGGTGTTACCGGGATCATGGAAGTATCTCCGGAATTCCTGGAAAATCAGTTAGATGCAGTCATCACTGATATCCGTCCGGATGCAGTAAAGATTGGTATGGTATCATCTGAAAAGTTAATAAAAACAATATCAAAGAAACTAAAAGAATACCATACAGAAAATATTGTAGTTGATCCGGTTATGGTGGCAACAAGCGGATCTCGATTGATCAGTGAAAATGCGATCGAGACTTTAAAAACACAGTTGTTACCGATGGCATCCGTGATCACGCCGAATATCCCGGAAGCAGAAGTTCTTGCGGAGATGGAGATTCGGTCAGAAAAAGATATGGTGGAAGCAGCAAAGAAGATCAATGAAATGTATCATTGTGCAGTTTTGTGCAAAGGCGGACACAGTCTGAACGATGCCAATGATCTCTTATACCAGAATGGCAAAGCAACATGGTTCCGCGGAAAAAGAATCAATAATCCGAATACCCATGGAACAGGCTGTACTTTATCCAGCGCAATCGCCTCCAATCTTGCAAAAGGATACTCCCTGGAAGAATCCATTCATCGTGCGAAAGAGTATATCAGCGGTGCACTGGCCGCCATGCTGGATCTGGGGAAAGGAAGCGGACCGATGGATCATGGGTTTGAGATAAGAGGGAGATTTGGGATTTAATTCAGAAAGGCACGACGACCCGGACCTGCATAAAAAGTAGGAAG